>ERZ808274.132-NODE-132-length-42432-cov-3.949831_pt1 | contig 42432 bp, 36 predicted proteins | sample MGYA00521277_ERZ808274 | MGnify/ENA primary metagenome ERZ808274 (study PRJEB31516, sample SAMN03275597) | gut metagenome | biome: mammalia-associated habitat; material: feces | host: Papio cynocephalus | place: Kenya | collected 2012-07-28 ... | reverse complement strand
CTATGGACTGGATACTATCCACAACCTGACGGGTATCCTCAAGCCCAGAGTTGCTATCCAGAGTAATCTCCATCGCGAAATAGTCCCTATCAGCCTTAGGCATCATCTGCACGGTAAGACGGCTGAACATAAAGAGTCCCAGAGCCACTGCCACTACGCCTCCCATAATAGTCAGCTTAGGATGGCGGAAGCAGATAGCCTGCATCTTGTCATAGATGTTCTGAAGGGCAAGGAAGAAACGATTCTGCCCTCTGGTGAAGAAGTTGTCCGAAGAAGGGCGAGGGCTGCTTATGAACCTGGTCTCCAATATCGGCACCACAAATACAGCATACGCAAGAGATGCGAAAAGGGATATGCCAATAACCCACGGGAAAAGCTGCACAAACTCCCCAAGATATCCAGTGATGATACCAAGCATCGGGAAGAACATAAGGCTTATGGAAGAAGTGGCCATAAACATAGGCATGATAAGCTCTTTTGTGCTCGCCTTAGCAGCCTCACTACAAGATTTTCCTCTACTGAGGTGATCCATGTATCCATCCATCGTGATGATGGAATCATCGACTATCATACCCAGCACCACTATAAGAGCAGCAAGAGTGACCGTGTTCAGGTCTATCTTGGTGAGGAACATCACCGCTATGGCTACCGCCGTACATACAGGAACTCCAGAACTAGCAATAAGAGCAGACTTCATAGGGAAGAGCATCATCATCACCAGTATCACCACGAGGATAGAAATCACCAGATCCCTTAAGAACGAGTATACAGAGTCCGATACGACCTTAGGTTGGTTGGTAATCTGGCACACAGACACGCTCGAAGGAAGTTCCGCACGGAATTCATCCAAAGTTCTGACAAGATCATCCCCGAAAGCCACGATATTGTTATCCGGAAGCATCTCCACAGATATGATTATAGAGGTTGCCCCATTATAGTCCACATAGGAATCGGGGTCTGAGTACCTTCGCTCTATGGTGGCAATATCTTTAAGTCTCAAGATATTGCCATCCGGGTCACTATATACTATCATATCAGACACCTCCTGCTCAGAGGATACAGTACCTCCGATATGAATTGGAGACTGTACATAGTCAGTGTTGAAACTGCCGCTCGGCACTTGAAGAGATGACGTCTGATAGCCGAGCATTAGAGAAGTAGGATTGATTCCGTAAGCGGAAAGTTTCTCCCGATCCACCGTAACGGCTATCTCTTCTCCCCTTTCTCCGTAAATCTTGGTCGTGGACAAAGAAGGAATCCGATGAAGCATATCGCAGAGCCTGTCGGCATACTCCTTCATCTCGGAATAGCTCTTATCAGTAGAACTCAGAGCAATCAAGGACGCCGACACGGAGGAGAAATCATCCAGCACTACTACCGCCAGCACCCCTGGAGGAAGCGAAGACTTGGCTTCACTGAGTTTGAGCTTGATCTTGGACCATACCCTATCCTTTTCCTTAGCCGGGACATTAAGGTCAGACAATATGTAGCACATGCCGTCCATTGAACTTACCTTCACGCTCTTGCGGTCTACTTCCTGAAAACTAAAGAGCACTTTCTCAAGCGGTTCTGCCACCTGCTGCTGTACCTCATACGAGCTCGCCCCCGGATATACGGCAGCCACGAGTCCCTGTTTTATCTCGAAAGTCGGGAACTCATCCTTATTGATCTTGAAGATACCATATACGCCGAGCGCAATGAGCATCGTCATCACGAGGAAAATCAGATTCTTGTGCTTCTCCATGTCACAACACCTCAGCCAGGTCTACCATCTGCACATCCACAGCCATACCACTAGAAACTTTCTGATAGCCCTTTACTATCACCATGTCTCCATCTTCAAGCCCAGAAGTAATGAGCACCCCTTTTCCAGAGAATGGGCCCACAAGCACATACTGCCTGCACACCACACCCCCTCTCACGATCCACAAATACCTCCCTTCAGAACCTGTCTGGAGCACTGACGACGGCACTACAATGCCACTCTCCTCCTGACGATCCAGATACACCTTACATACCATACCCGGCAGCAGGGAAGCATCTTGCCTGTCCAGTTTCAACGTACAGTCAAAACTATGAGAAAGTGCGGATGCCACCACACCCCGTGAAGCCACCTTGCAGCCAAGTGCCGTCTTTCCAGCAGCCTCCAGTCTCGCCTGCTGTCCCACACTCACACCAGCTATCTCATTTTCCGGTACACTTATTCTTACTTCCAGCTCAGATGTATCCACCACCTTCACAATAGGAGAGAAAAAGTCCAATTCCACACCCTCATCACAATACACTTCCGACACAAGTCCATCAAAAGGAGCCTTTATATTACAGTCTTCCAACGCCTTATCGGCAGCATCTGCAGCAGCACGAGCCTTGCTAAGCTGCGTACTTAACTCCACCATCTTCACATCAGCCACAGCTCCAGCCTCATACACCTGAGAAGCCCTCCTATATCCGTCTTCCGCCTGCTCAAGTGTGGCATGCGCCATTTCATACGTACTTTTCACACTCTGAGAGCCGATAACAGCCACAGTCTGACCTTTAACCACACGATCACCTTTGCGCACTCGCAACTCCACGAGAGTACCAGAGTGCTTCGCCGAAAGCGTAGTACTCTTCACCGGTTCCAACATCCCGACGAATCCGTTGGTAGAGACAGCGCTTTCCTCTGACACAGATATAACTTCCACTTTCACTGGCTCCACCCTATGCTCCGACGCGCCAGAATGTCGCTTGCATGACGGCACAACGACCGAGACCAGTGCCGAAAACAAAAAAAATGATAGCCTACCAGTTTTCATTAATCTTCCTTATTTGAATCACCTAACTTTTTCAACTCTCGTGCGGTACCATCAAGCATCGCCTCATAAATCTTCATGACCTTATCCTTTTCATTTGATGTAAACAGCTGTACCTCCACTCCGCATAGATACATTTCGAACATTTCGGAAAAATCGTCCGGACTCACCTCATCTGAAAGAGCACCGTGATGCTTCAAGTATAGACATACATCGCAGAGCATCATTTTCTCCCTTTTATTAAAGGGCTCTCTGGCCCTGTCCATTACGGAAACAATTTCGCTTAACCCTCCGTTGTAGCGATAATAATAATTGTTACGAAATAGCTCTGAGCCAGTGATCAATTCCATCCTTTTTTTAAGACAAAACTTAAAAGTCTGAGCTAATTTCTCTGGGGAAGAGAAATCCACCAAACCAATGAGCTGAGAAAGGATCTTGTCAAACTCTTCCGTCAAAACAGCAAGAAAAACATCGGTTTTACTATCAAAGTAGTAGTATATTGAGGTTTTAGCCCTATTTGCCATCTTGGCAATATCCTCCACCGAAGCCTTCTCATAGCCATACTTACAAAAAACTGCACGTGCAGCCTTCATAATCGTTTCTCTAGTATTATTCACTTCGCGTCAGTATTAAATCACATTATTTTAAAGTCAAAAACGAAATTTTTGAACATTATGATAGTAGCGTACAAAAATAGTGCCCCACGCCTATCAAAGGCATTTTCCAAAGCGCAATGGGGGGGGGTAGAATTGAACAAATAGCACGAAACGGCCTAATTATAAACATGTTATTTTATACTTGCAACACCCAGATAGTATTGTATTTTATTTTGAACTTTTTTATTTTTGCAGCCCGAAAGTTAAACTTGGAAGATGAATAGGCAGTTTTTAACATTATCAATCTTCTCTATCGTTCTGCTATTTACTTTCAGTGAGATTGCAGCCGCACAATCCCACAGGGACACTACGGCACTTAAGAAAGCCGAGTTCCACGTGGACTTCCGCTGGGACAATGCGACCCTATCGCCCACATACTTAAACAACCGTAGCCAGCTCAAGTCCCTGTCCGACTCCATCAGCGCACTCCGCGACTCCTCAAAAGTCATCAATAACATAGAAAGAATCGGCGTTAAGTCCTACTCTTCCCCAGAAGGCGCATACCAGTATAACGTCCGGCTCGCCCGCAGACGTGCCAGCGCGATGCTCCGCTTCCTCAGTTCAGAATATGCCGACCTCGCGGACCGCATATATATAGAAGCAGATGGAGAATCCTGGCACATGTTCAGGAACAAGGTTCTGTCCGACAACAAGCTCACGGCATCACAAAGGCAAAGACTTCTGGAGATAATAGACGCTGATATCACAGCAGACAGCAAAAAGACACTTCTCAAGACATACGACATCGCCCTTTATAGGCGTATCATTAGGGAATACTTCGTGGATATGCGCCGCTCTTTCATCACTCTTGAGTGGACAAGTTCACCAAGACACGATATAGGAGTCATGCTGACAAAGGCTGGCATTCCTTTCCAGCTTGAGCACCCTAAAGACTTAGGTGGGAAAGTGCAGTTCTCTGGAAATACACCAAGGACGCTCTTTGCACTCAAGACCAACCTACTCTATGATGCCGTCACTGCACTCAACGTAGAGGCGGAGATTCCTATAGGCAACCAGTTCTCCATCGCCGTATCAGATCTGTTCCCGTGGTGGACCGCGGGCCCGCATGACCGCAAGTACGCATTGCAGATATTAGAACTCGGAATAGAGCCACGCTGGTATCCCCTATCTAGCCGGCAGCCAAGTTTCGGAAGCCCTCATGACGGAAGGATGACAGGATGGTTCGTTGGAACATACCTCGCCTCAGCCATGTATGACCTCCAGAGGGATAAGGCAATATGCACACAAGGAGAGTATTGGAGTGCGGGAGCAAGCGCCGGATATATAATGCCGCTCGGAAGAAGACTCAGGCTCGAACTCTCCGCATCTATAGGATACCTCCAGTCGGACTACCGCCATTACCAGCCATCTCCAGACTATGCCCACTTATATAAGGACTACTTTAAGGAGGGAACATTCTCATATTTCGGGCTCACCCGCGCCAAGGTATCGCTAGTGATCCCAGTGTCCATTCGCAAGCAGCACAGTCCAATAACCTTAAATATCAGAGCCAAATGAGGAAGAAAATCATCATATCCATGCTGATGGTCCTCTGCGCACTGATATCATGCGAGCGAAGACCGCTGGAAGATCCTAACTTCAGCACCGAAATCGAGGTCCGCATCAATCTTGACGCCATTTCCAACGTCACATGCGACGTGTATAACGACAAGATTCCTATTCCGGACATTGATCCTGAAGTTATGAAGGTAATGTTCTATAGCACCAGCAACAACAAACTGCTGGCCGAGTCATTCATTTCAGAGAAAGACAAGGCTGATGGGCACGACATAATCAAAGGACGACTCAGCATCTTGCCGGGAGAGTACTCAATGACCCTGTACCAGTTTGGTTCAGAGACCACCCGCATTCAGGATGAGCAGGAATACCGCGGTGCATTCGCCTACACTGACGCTATCACACAAAGCGAGCTTAAAGAACTGAAGATAAGTTCTTTGAGCACCTCCAAGGGAGAAACCAAGTTCGACGGGCAGACCATAAACTACCAGCCAGAACATCTTGTAGTGGCAAGCAGCGACTACGAGAATATTCCATATCATGAAGGTGTGCACACCATAACTGTGGATGCGACATCCATAGCTGAGTCATACTACCTTCAGGTAAAGGTGGAAGGACTTGAATACGTCAGTTCAGCCAAGGCTGTACTCACCTCCATGGTCAAGCAGGTCAATCTCGCCACCAGAGAGAAAGACCTCAAAGACCCGTGTGCGCTGTACACGCACCTTATCAAAAGTGACGACAAGGGAGTTCCGGTAGTGTGCAACGTATTCAACACATTCGGACATATCGACGACTTGGACACCAAACTCAACGTCGTATTTGACTTTTGGACCACTGACGGGCGCAACATCCAGAGAGAGTTTGACATATCGTATCTGTTTGACACCCAGGACTGCATACAGCACCACTGGCTGCTTGTGGACGAGACCATAGTCATACCACCGCCAGAAACGCCAGATCCCGGCACGGGCGGAGGATTTGATCCAAGCGTGGGAGACTGGGATGAAGAACATCATGAGATAGAAATGTAATAATTTAATATAATAAACTCATTTATGAACAAACACATTTTCGGCATTGCAGCGGCTTGTGTAGCACTCGCCGCCTGCTCCAAAAACGAGGTCAAGGTCAATGTTCCTGACCAGGAGATCACTTTCCAGACTGTAGTAGGAAAAGCTTCTTCCAAAGCTATTGTTTCTACCTCCACGTATCCAACCGATGTCCCTTTCGGAACATTTGCCTACTTCTACCCGTCAACATTCGGAGAAGACACACAACTTTACATTAGTAATGCAGAGGTAAAGAACACGACAAGCGCAACTTCTGGGGATGCATGGACAACAGATCCTGCTTATTATTGGCCAAAACAGGGCAAACTAACCTTCTATTCATATAGCCCATATACCATCAAAGACAAAGTTTCTTGCGATGAGACCAAGGGACTCAAAATCAATAACTATGATGTTGACGCCAACCAGGACGTTGATGTTATGGTAGCAGATAGGGTAGACGACCAAACTCAGAACGGGAATCATGCTGGATATAACGGAGTCCCTACTGAATTTCGTCACAAACTCGCACAGGTAGTAAGTTTCACCGTTACCACAAAGGATGACTATGCTAAAGGGACAACGACGGCACCAAAAGTTGGAGACAAATTCTTTTTTGTAAAGGAAATTAAGATTGGTAACATTGCTTATAAGGGAACCTTTGAAAGTAGCCTTAAGCCAAGCCTTTCAGATAAGGGATCTTGGACCAAGACGACCGACAAGAAAGATTACACATGGTATTCTAATACTACTGGGGAACAGTTTTCCAAAACAAATTCAGCCTCACCTTCAACTATCACTAACAATTATCTCTTAGTACTTCCTCAGAAAATGACTGATAAAGGAGAAGGTAATGTTACAGACGTAGAATACATACAAATCACATATGATATCCACACCTATTGGGGGACTGGAACAAACGAATACTCTACAGAAACTGTAACCCAAAGTGTAGACCTTAAGTCTGTTTCTGCTTCTTGGGAAGTAAACAATAAATACTCTTATAATATTACTGTAGGTCTTAACCAGATTTACTGGGCTCCTTCAGTTGTAGCATGGGAGGATGGCACTACTACCACCATCACATTCTAAAACCTTTGGTGCTTGATATTAAGGCACCGACCCATAGTCTGAAAGGGCCTGACCGCCCTTTCAGGCACAAATGAAAAAGAACATGTACAAAAGGCTGTCAATACTTGCGTTTTTCGCCTTATCACTCACATGCTGTACCAAGAACGAGCAGCATGGAGGGTGGATTGATCATGCTGAAATCAGATATCAGGTGATAAACGGAGGCACTAAAGCCAAGATGTCAGAATATCCTAAGGACGTTTCTTTCGTGTCTTCCGCATGGTATCTTCCTCTCGGCCAGAATTGGAAGGATCATAGGTCAGATGCACAGCCATATATATCTCAGGCCATCATCAGCTATGATCAAGACAAGAGTGCCTTCAAGTCTGACACACCATACTATTGGCCCAAGGCCGGGTCTCTTACTTTCATGGCATACTCCCCTGCTCACGAGAAAGCAAGATCCAGGATTAAGATAGATAGAGACAAGGGCATATTAGTCACCGGATGGCAGACTAACGGAGACAACCAAAGACAGGACCTGCTTGTAGCAGACATCGCCGCCGACAAGACAGCCAACGAGACATCCTATGGTCTTACAGGAGTGCCTGTCGTATTCCGGCACATCCTTGCCAAGGTATCCGTAACAGCCTACGTTGAGAAAGTTGAGACAGGCAAGACAATCTACTTAAAGTATATCGATTTTACCAATGTCTATGGTGAAGGCGACTTTAACGGCTCCGAGTGGACCAATCGTAGTAACCATCATAACATAGAATGTACCTTCGGACCTTATATGCAACTGGACGAGAACAGAAGAGAAGTCATCGAAACGATGTTGCTAATACCACAAGCACTTTCCACCATAGGGGAAAGAAGTGCAGTGCAAATGGTTATCGGCTACACCATAAGCGAAGGTAGTACAAACAAAGACGAAGAAGTAATACTTGACCTCACAAAATACAATGCCGCGTGGGAAAGAGGCAAGCATACCGAGTATCAGATTGTCTTCGGAACTTCAGACAAGCCTATTGATTTCGAAGGAAGCGTTTCTGACTGGAAAGACTATGGTGATACAAGTATAATAATCGGAGGATAGGAAGATGCGACACTCATGGCTCACAACATTAATGATTGCTGCAGTGCTTTTTGACTCCTGCACCAAACATGAAGATAATTCTCAAGGCCAGGCAATAGGGTTCAGCGCAAGCACTGTAGCTCAAGCGGAATCTGTAAAGGCCACAAGAATTGGAACACCCACCACGGACGCTACTCTTAAAAGTCAGTCTTTCGGGATATACGGATTGTACTCCACGGCAGATGGTGGCACAGGCGCCAACGTGTTCGACTATTCAGCGCCAGTTGAGGTCAAATACACGACCGACAAAATCACTAACAATACTTGTTGGACATACACTTTCGATGGAGCATTGTACACAGAAAAGAAGTATTGGAAGAGGAACATGTATTATAGGTTTAGAGCTTACCACCCATATAGTGCCAATGTACTTCAGGCAGCATCTACTGCTGATGGTCTGGACATTGAATACCGTGTCATGACAGATCAGTATGATCTACTGGTCGCTTCCGCCAAGAGATACCCTGCTAATGAAGGCTATGAGAGAGTAACAATGACTTTCAATCATGCCCTATGCGCCCTCAAATTCAAGATCGCTTTTAAGGAGACAGTTACGCCTTCCACATATACGGACAATATAGTTCATTTCTACATAACGGGGCTGGACGCTTATGGACATCTCGATTACGAAGGCTTTGGTGACGATGAGGTACTTACTTGGGAAGGCAAATTCAATAGTCGTGATAGAGTCTATGAGTGGACTGGATCCAAGCAGTTCGGAGTCAAGACCGGCAATTACGAGCCAATATACCTAATGGATGAGCAAGAATGCTTTTTCGCCATCCCCCAGAAATGTAGTGACCCATCAAAAGGGCCGACATCTATACACCTTTTCACTCAGAAGAGTGGTGGCACAGACGGTATAGATCACACCGTCAATCTTGAGCCTCTCGAGTGGAAAGCCGGAATGATATATACATACACACTTCTTGTCAACAAATCCGACATTGAGGTGTCTGTCTCCATTGAGCCATGGCTTACGAAACAAGTCCCTATTGACATCTATCTGTAGAACAGTATGAAGAGACTTCTTCTGATAATCTCGGTCCTTGCCCTTGCAGCATGCGGAAAGGACATCTCCGCTCCACAATCAGGATGCGGAGACATCGTAATATCCATTGCAACACCTAATACCAAATCAGCCAAAGACGGTGATATAATCAAGTCTCTGCGCATATATCTCACGGACACAGACAAGAAAATCGTCAGGGTGATTTCCAATAGCGTAGCCAATTTCGGGCCGGAGAACGACGGCATCGAAATGACTGGTACGGAATCAGCCACAGCAAGATTCAACAACGTGGAGCGTGGATACTACAAGCTATACTTCATAGCCAACTCCGATGCCCTATCCAACTATGCTGTCGGAGACACTATTGATGAGGATGCGTCCATTACCTACGGCACCGGATTTGACGACAATAGTGGGATGCCGCTCAGCCTAGTGAAAGACATACAAGTCGGGCCGGGAAAGAGTATGGTCGAGGCACCACTGATTCGGCTCTGTTCGAGGATCAGAGTCACTGTTAAGAATGGAACGCTTGACAAGATGGTATGGATAAAAGACATAAACCTCAACGCCATACGCCCTGACATATCATACCTCTTCCCACACGATGACTTCTGCTCCGGAGCATCCCACTCGGAGCTTGATAGGATGACCACAATAACAGGGCTCAAGGCTAACGAGCAGAAGGAACTTCTGAACCTCTACATGTTCGAGTCAGACAAGGTCCCCGGTATAGAGATCCATGGCGGTGTATTTGAAGAGACTCAGACCGAGGCTCCGGGGACTGAGACAAGAAGTATTGAAAAATATTCATTTGAAGAGACCAGCGCCGCACCGGAAAGCGGAGAGAGTTTTCTGCTTATGAACAAGAGCATGAGATACCTGATCAAAGGGCACGATGACGGCAATGTAGGCATAGACTTCCTTGCAAGTGGAGATGGTCCTAAGAATACCCTGCTTGCAAGCAGTGATTTCAAGGACTATATATGGGAAACTACTTATAATAATTTCTGGAATAGCGGCTATTATCTTAAGAACTCTGGACAAGACAAATATCTTTATGTATCCTCCAGTAGTGTAAGACTGAATAGTTCATATTCTCTATTCACTGTCTCCGGCAGCACTACAGATGGATATACCATCATGAATGGGACAAGTTATCTGTGGAACAATATTGGCTCCCTCGCCTTTAACGCTAATGGAAAAGACCCTCAGAACAAGTGGTTGTTCTACAAAATCAGCAAGACTACCTCGGAGGAAGAGGTATTGAAAGGGGCAGAAACCCTTATTCATTATGCCAATAGCACGCTAAACCACGTTGACCCGGACCTCGGAATAGCCGTCCCGCTCACAAGCATCAAAAGGGACGAAGACATAGACATAAAAATCACCATATTCTATAGCCGAGATACAGGAAAAATGGGATTCGAGACAGTAGTATGGAAAAACATTAACAACGAGACCACATTTGACTAGACATCATCATGAAGCATAGACATACACATATCACACTGGCAGCCATAGTACTTATCATGCTATGCTCCTGCGTAAGAGAGCAATTTACGCCCTCCGGACTTTCGGGTGGAGAGGGATACCTTTATCTTCAGTTCGGAACTGCCCAGAATATCGAGATAAGCACCAAGGCGAGCCTCAAGGCAGAGAGCGAAAATAGAATAATGAATTTGTATCTATTTGTATTTGACGGCAATGGACGTAAAATACATAGCAAATTCTATGACGAACTTGAGCGTGTCAATACAGAGGCAGAGTTAAGTTCCTTCGATGAAGGATGGTACAAGGTCAATAGCACAGAGTACGGCAAGTCCTCCACTGGTACCATCAAACTCAAGGCTCCAACTGGCTCCGGATTTAAGATCTACGTATTCGCCAACATTGATGGAGATATGGTCAAGATTTCTTCCGAGCTGCTATCGCACAACATTGATACAGAAGACGATATCAAGAACTTCAAGGTCTATATCAATCAGGAAACCACCTCACGAAACGGATACTTTCCTATGTCTGGCAGCATTGACAATGTTACTATCAAGGATGGGAGCAACGTCAGCGCCAGCAACATACAGCTTGAACGCATAGATAGTAAGGTAGTTTTCACTTTCAAGACAGGTACACGGCCAGACAAACGGGGACAGGTCATAAAGTCTTTCGAGCCCAAAGGCTGGAAAGTCTTCAATATACCTAAGACATCATATCTTATGGGTCATGATGAAGACGCCTGCAATGTAGACCCCACAACTCCGACAGGAGATTATTCACAATACGCATCCATGTTCTTTGATAGCGAATGGATGAATTTCGAGGAGTTCCCGGATGACAAGACTTCAAGTTTCTCTTTCTACATGATGGAGAACAGACAGCATCCAAAGAATACCTCATTCACCGACTATCAGCAGAGAAGCAAGAGAATCAAGACCTCTACAGGACTAAATGCGACACAAGACGTGGAGTACACAAGTCTCTCTGGAAAGACCGGAACCAAATCCATGAGGCTTTTCGAGAATGCCAACGACTTTTCTACGTACGTCATGGTTTCCGCCAAAGTCACCATGGAGCTGACAGGTGAAGAAGAGGGGCAGACGCTTGGCGGATATGTCCAATACATCATACATCTCGGAGACTGGTCAAGTACTATACACAACGATGACGGCAAGCATTGGGATGACGACGAGTACTCTGGTGTCACCAACTTCGAGACCAGACGAAACGTTACCTACAACTACACGGTCACCATAAATTCAGTAGACAATATCAGAATTGAGGTCGAGACATCCGACGGCGCCAACATCGAGAATCAGCCTGGAGCTTTCGGTTGGGTGACGGTGGCAAAGGAAGAGATTGCTATATGCGACTCCCATTACGAGTCAAGGACACTTACCTTTCATGCCAAGAACATGTTCGAAGGCACTCACGCCGCAGTAGACGACCTGTCATGGCGTGTGGTTACCCCTTTCAGTGAGGGTTCCCCAGAGGTCGGGAGAGACGGAGAGGATATCCCCGCCGGACTTGACTACAAATGGGTTCACTTCAGGCTCAACAAGAAAGACTCCGATGGAAAATTCTACGACCAGAGTAGACGAAAATATACTAACAGGTTATTTACAGAAACCACTTCGTTCAGAAGCGCAGATGACAATGCCGAGAGCGACGGCAGCGGAGAAACGGGTCTGGCCGGTTACCACAACGATGGGCTGATGGACATCATGGATCTGGTCAAATATCTCAAAGCACAGGCCCACAAATACGAATCATGGCTCAGAAACGGAGGTAACTACGATGACTATAAGTGTGATTTTGATAGTGAAGAAATTGACAAGGCCAAAATCTGCGTCACTGCTTTCGTGGACGAGTATTACTATGATGCTGATCCGATATTCGGGGGCTCTTCACCTACACTATGGAAGAGATTTGTCAATCAGTCCGATCGTTCCATACACCTTCTGAGCAACTCCAACACAAGCAAGGATCTCGAATCCAGTTCCACTGGCTCAGTCATCACCATACAGCAGAAAAGCATCAAGAGCATATTCAATACGGACGAAGACTACACCATACTTCAGAACGCATGGGGACTTGAGTCTGTAGACGAGTATGCGAGCGTAGTGAATGCTTATGACAAAGACGGATACAACTCCAAAGATAGCGGCAAGAACACTGACATTTTCAATGGACTTGCCAATAGCGTCTTCGAGTGGGGACTTGCTCCGTCTGGCGTCACTGTAGGCGACATCACTACTATTCAGAGCGGGGTCAGATGGGACAAATACCTCGACTATGAGACAGAAAATAGCGTTCCGCAGATGCAGTCAGACTACAAATATCTCCGCTACATCTGCTTGTCACGAAACAGAGACAATAATGGCAACGGAATAATTGAACGCGATGAACTGAAGTGGTATCTTGCTTCCATACAGCAGTTAGTAGGCATATACGTTGGCGGTGGAGTACTTGACAAATCTATTCGACTATATAATAGAACTACGGCTGAGCGCAATTCAAACGAACCGTCAGTCTGGAGGCAGCATATCATATCCAGCACAAACTACGAAGGAGAAAACCGGCCTACTGTCTTATGGGGAGAGGAAGGTACTTCCACTGGACACCTTCTTGGCTCTTTTAACTGGGGAGACGGACTTACAAGCTATACTGTACGTTGTGTAAGAAATCTCGGACTTTCGGATGACGCACCTATAAAAGACGCCCCTGATGATTTCATCACGGCCACGAAGAACTCTGATGGCTCATATACATTCGAGTGCACCCATATCAACACCAACGCTCTGAGATACTATACTACAAGGGAACTTGACCTGGGAGACGAGAATTCCGAATTGAACCACCTATATAAGAAATTCGAGACTGCCCCAGCTGACAAAACATGGAGCACAGGAGGTCTGTCATTTAAGGATCTGAATAATAGTGTCAGCGCATACGGCTCGTCCGTATATGCGGGCTACTGTCCTGATGGATACAGACTCCCAAATCAGGTGGAGCTTGCGGTAATGCGTTACTACACAGGCTCAGGCTCAGGCGAAAACTCCATTGTATCCAGTGGCTACTATCCTTCAAGGACCTACTGGTCATTTGGTGTATTAGGAGTCGGAGGAACAGGAAAGGACGGAGGAAACAAATACGGATTCTGCGCCGATGCAGGCAATATAGCCCTATCAGCGAGCGCTTCCTTTACAAAAGCGCGCTGCGTACGCGATGTCAGAGTAGAGTAATATTAAAAGATTAGAAAAGCATAAGCAGCTGGGCAGAGATAACTCGAAGGAACATCTCCACCGGATAGACGGTAGCATAGGCTACGGAAGGCTCGTCATCGTCCACTGTGCTCAACGCATAGTTCAGAGCTATCGGATTAGCCATGGCACCACAGAGCATTCCCACATTGGCAGCATAGCTCGTATGGAAGAACCTGGAAGCAACAAAACCCACCAGTAGGACTGGGATTACTGCAAGTGCCATACTGATTCCTATCCAAAGAAGACCCTCTGGACGAAGGACAGTAGCGAAAAATCCTGGTCCAGCGCCAAGGCCGAGGGCTGCTAGGTACACTGTCAGACCAAGTTGACGAAGCATTAGGTTGGCACTATGGGTAGTGTAGGTAGTGATGTGAAGACTTGGTCCAAATGCCCCCATAAGAATACCGATGACTATCGGTCCTCCGGCTATTCCCAGTCTTATAGGGATACTGATTCCTGGAATGGAGATAGGAAGACTTCCTAACACAAGGCCGAGCATAATCCCCACAAAGATGAAAAGAAGATTCGGGTTACGCAGTTCCTTTTCCTGATTGCCAAGCACTTCTGCCACCTTGTTAATGGCACGCTCTTCCCCCACAATGGTCAGTTTATCACCGATCTGAAGTCTCAAATCCCTGGACGGAAGAATATCAATACCAGCACGGTTGACACGGGTAATATTGATACGAAAAGTGTTGCGAAGATGAAGGTCGCCAAGTTTGGCCCCATTGATTTCAGATTTCGTGACGAATACGTGCCTTGAAACAAGCATCCCGTCAAGGTGGTTCCAGTCAATATCCTTGCGATTCCAGTCGCCATCTACTTTGGTTCCAAAAAGCTGCTGCGCGGCACTGACCTCATTCTCACGAGTCAGCACCAGCACGTGCTCTCCATTCTCAAGCACAGTATCACCGTCGGGGAGTATCACCTGTCCACGTACACTGCCTTCAGTGCTCTTCCAGACTCTGGACACTACCAGGCGCACATGGGTATTCTTCATAATGTCCTTGAGAGACTTCCCGAAGATTGCAGGATTGCTGACGCAAAACTCGGTAACGAATGCCGGCTTGTCATGCTCCTTTTTCCCATCTTCTCCCTTTCTGAATAGGACTTTCAATACTACCACACACAAGATAACCCCCACCACGCCAAAAGGATATCCCACAGCACAAGCCGTAGCCATGGTATTGCTCATACCTATAGCATCAGGATTAATCTGAAGCAGCGTCTGCTGTGCTGCTCCGAGCATTGGGGTATTAGTGGCTGCACCAGTAAGGAGTCCGGTGGAGATAGGAAGGGGAATGCCAAGTAGGGAGCTGATACCGACAGTCATTGCTGTACCTATTAGCAGTACAGCAAACGCCAGAAGGTTGAGTTTGATACCGCCCTTACGGAGCGAAGGGAAGAAACTCGGACCGACCTGCAGACCAAGAGTGTAGACAAAAAGTACAAGTCCGAAATTCTGGGCAAGTGCAAGCATCTGCGGATTGACACTCAACCCGAAATGCCCAGCAAGGATACCGGCGAAGAATACGAATGTAACGCCAAGGCTGATACCCTTGAAATTCAGTTTATTACACATAAGCCCCACCACACAGATAAGGCAGAGTACGATAATAGCCTGAGTGTATGTCTGCTCCGTGAACAGTTGAACCAGCCAGCTCATTCCTTCCCTCCCACGATATTACTACTTCTTGTCAGTCTTCATCGAAGCCACTATCATATATACGCATATCGCCACAAGAGGGATGATAGCCACCATCTCCGCGCTTGAAGCCACATGACCTGGAAGTACACTGTTCCAGTCGGTAAGGAAGCAGTCCACCTTGGCGAATTTTAGAATCGCGGAAACAACCCCCATGAGAGCACCTCCAGCTATGAATCCGCTGGCGATGAGAGTACCCTTCTCCTGCCGTGCAGCATTGATCTCCTTATCCTTGCTACGTGAGCCGACAAACCATGCGATAGCACCGCCGAGGAGCAGCGGAAGGTTAAGATCAATCGGAATGAACATACCAAGGCAGAAAGCAAGCGCAGGAATCTTGAACACTGTAAGAAGTATTGCAATGGCAGCACCGATTCCATAGAGCAACCATGGCGCATTGCCTCCATTCATCATAGGCTGAATGACAGCAGCCATGGCACTTGCCTGAGGTGCTACGAGCGATCCTTCTCCCGTAAATCCATAAGTCTTGTTGAGCACAAGCATTACACCGCCTACAGTAGCAGCAGCGACAGCTACACCCACAAACTTCCATGCCTCCTGCTTCTTAGGAGTAGTTCCGACCCAATAACCTATCTTGAAGTCCGTGATAAGTCCACCAGCCGTAGATAAGGCAGTGCAGACCACTCCGCCGATGACCATAGCGGCCACCATGCCGGCATTTCCCTTGAGCCCGGCTACCACAAGCACCAGAGCAGTGATTATAAGAGTCATGATGGTCATTCCGCTGACTGGGTTCGTCCCCACTATAGCAATGGCATTAGCTGCCACTGTCGTAAAGAGAAATGAGATCACAGAGACGATAAGAAGGCCCAGAAGCGCCTGCCATACATTATTAACAACCCCACCGAATGCGAAGAAGCAGAATACTGCCAGCAGCGTGAAAGCAATTCCCCATACGACTGTCTTCATCGGGATGTCCTCTTGTGTGCGTTCCACTACTGAGGCGCTGCCAGAGCCCTTGCGCTTGAACTCGGAGGCAGCCAGACCGACTGCACTCTTGATAACGCCTGCACTCTTGATGATACCGATAATACCGGCAGTGGCGATACCACCGATACCAATATGCCTTGCATACTCCTTGAATATCTGATCCGCAGACATCTGGGAGATCGGGGTCGTAACACCGATATTCATCAGATCAATCACATCCCCTCCCCAGATGAGGTTCATTAGAGGTATTATCACAAGCCACACGAGGAAAGACCCGCAGCAGATAATGAAAGCATATTTGAGACCCACTATATATCCAAGTCCAAGGACTGCTGCACCAGTGTTGAGTTTGAGCACGACTTTAGCCTTGTCTGCAACCACCTGTCCCCAATGCATCACAGTAGTGCTTAGCGTCTCAGCCCATGCCCCGAAAGTAGAAACGGCGAAGTCATATAGTCCACCGACAAGTCCCGCTGCAAGCAGGGTACGCGCACTCTTTCCACCGCTCTCTCCACTGACAAGCACCTGAGCAGTGGCAGTAGCCTCCGGGAACGGATATTTTCCGTGCATCTCTTTAACGAAGTATTTACGGAACGGTATGAGAAAAAGAATCCCGAGAAATCCTCCTAGCGCAGAGCTAAGGAACATCTGCCAGAAATTCACGTCAAGTCCAAGAATATAGATGGCGGGAAGAGTAAAGATAGCGCCAGCGACCACTACACCTGAGCAAGCGCCAATGCTCTGTATCATGACATTCTGGCCAAGGCCACCCTTCTTCCCCAAAGCCCCAGTCACGCCGACGGCAATGATGGAAATAGGTATTGCAGCCTCAAATACCTGACCCACTTTCAGCCCAAGGAAAGCAGCCGCGGCAGAGAAAAGAATAGTCATCAACAGACCAAGAGTCACCGAATACGGAGTGACTTCAAGGGGTTTCTCTTCAGGTCCGAGAAGAGGTTTATATGTCTCCCCCGGTTTCAGCTCCCGATGTGCGTTCTCGGGAAGGCTCAGATTCTTATTGTCTTTCATCGCATTTCAAGTTCCGCAAGTATCTATCTTGAAGCATTGCGCGACCGCGGAACTCCTCTCCCGCACATTGCTCCGGCATTATTCTTTCGGGACCTCCACCACGGCTGATTCGGATTTCTCCTTTTGATTGCGATAGAGTTCCACATATCTGTCCAGAATTGCTTTCTCCTTGGCTGCCTCCCGGGCTCTGATAGCTGCCTCCCGAAGAGCCCTGCGCTGAGCACGCTCCTCCTTACGAAGCCTTTTCTTCTCCGCCCTGGCCGCATCTCGGGCATCAAGTTCAGCCCATCTCGCCTCCCTCCTTGCCAGACGCTCCGCCCTTTTTGCCTCCCTCTCGGCCTTCCTGTTCACCTTAGAATCAACGCTGCTGGATACTTTAATAGTATCAGCAGACACCGAGAGACTGTCAGATAGCATAAGCGAATCCCTTCCGAGGCTATCGTATGGCATCTTAGTGCTTAGAATACTGTCAGCCACGGACACACTGTCCGAAGCCACCTTCAAAGAGTCGGTTCCCGAATCGGCACGGGCAGTTTTCTTCACCCTTGCTCTTGCAAGCTGCTCTCTGAGAGACTCCATGTATCCCGGAAAATAGATATCTGTCTGCACGAATTTCGGTCGAGGACGCCTCTCCATCTCGCTTCTGGACGAGAGCCTGAGTTCCAGGCTAGTGATATCATTCTTCCCGGTAGGCTTGAGCTCCGGATGCCATGAGAATCCCTTGAGAATGCGCTCTGACGAAGCCGTCTGCGCGACCGGATAGAGGTTATTCTTTATCTGATCAAAATAATATACCCTATCCAACTGCCCTTCTGAAAGCGTAGCCGACATCATCTTTCCCTCTATCCTGTCAATGGTGGCAAGCACACCATTCTCCTCCATGTAGAAAATACAGTTCACTCCGCCAAGAGCATCAAAGCGCTCAAGTTCGGCATTGTCACCGAAGAAGGCCATGACCTCAGTAGAGCGTATCTGATCAAAACATAGGCTATCCTCCTGGGCTGCTATAAAAGCATTGGACATCAGGCTCGCCCGCTCTATCTTATCCTTTCCCACAAGAACAAACAGACTGTCAGATGTATATTGTCGCTTGCCTTCGTTCCATACTATCGGATCAATATGGAATCTGGCTATGGAGTCCAGTTCATTGAAGCGCACCGAATCGCATACCACCTGCATATCCTCACGGAAAATCTTAACGCTTCCCTTGCCATACATAAAGCCGACTGCAGTGGTGTCAGGCTTCACCATATCCACAGCAAGAGAGTCCGAAGACGACACCATCGCAAGCGAGTCACCAGGTGAAGTCACCACAAGAGAATCTGAAGGCGCTGTTCCCAGACTGTCTGGTCTGGATGCTGGCATAGTTTCAGGTTTCTCTGAAGGAGTACTCTTTCCGGAAGACTTTTGCGGTGAACTCAATATACCGGAGCCTCTGCCTGCACTTAACTCGTTATTGCGTTTCTGCTCCGCTGCTTTCGATGCCCTCCTACGGAATTCGGTAACAGGGTCCCCAGTGATGGCGTCACGTCGCTTCTGCGCGGAGGCTACCTCACTCTCAGGTATATCGCACCGCCTTAATGTGTAGTATACGAGGGTATCCGCACCACAATAGGTAGTGTCTACCCTATCCTCTTTCTCTTCCCAGAATGCAACCGCAGCATCACGGCTTAACGTCAGCATGGATGTGCTGTCGCGATAGTCAAGAACTTCCGAGACGGATGCTACATTTCTTGTACTATCCTGGAGCTGCACATGGCCAAGCATCAGGATATTGTTGGTATTCCGATGAAAATACAGAGTATCTCCCCATGTCTCCTGAGTGGGAGTAAGCGCATGAACGTCTCCAGTAAAGAAAAAAGTCTCTTGCGGACGAAGGTACCATCCGCTCTGGGCGGAAAGCATATTATCCTCCTTCCAGAAATCAATAGGCACCTTGAACAGAGCCTCCTCCCTACGCGAGTCGTATTCAAGTTCGGAAGTCTTTACAAACACCGAGTCCGTGTACATGTCGACATCGTCCCGGAAGGTAAATAGCGCCAGAGCATTGGAATACGTACCATAATTACTCTCAATAATCTGGCCATCGGAACTGCGCATGGCAGCGCCCCCCTCAAAGATAGCAAGACTGTCTTTGGTGTTATAATCGAGAGTGCGGGTACGGAGAATATTATCCTCTTTGTTGCGCAACTGAACCACGGAGCCTCTGAACCTGGCAAGGTTCTCATCTATCAGATAGTCAAGACTCTCGCTCGTGAGCTCGGCATCTCCTTGAATAAGGCTGACATTTCCGAAGAAATTGATAATTTTGGCGTTCTGGCTCCAAACGGCGGAGTCACTCTGAAGATATGTACCGTTGTGTAAGAATACAGGCTTCATGGCCTTTCGCACAAGGTCATCTCCCGACTCCACCTGCTCGATATAATCGGCGCTCATAAGGCGCACAAGCGAATCGCTCTGCTCCTTTTTCTGAGCAGAGACGATTCCTGGCAACGCCAGAAGCAGGGCTAAAGCCAGACTTAGTCTTTTACGACTTTCTCTGCCCATCCCTTGCGGCTGAAATCACAATCCCCGAACATCGGGTCAATGACGATGTAAGACGATTTAATTTTCTCGTCCACAAATGAATTGATGGCTTTCATCTGCAGCGTATTGCTCACGAGTCCGGCAAGTTCGGAATAGTCACTCTCAAGAGTAGCCGGATGAGCTGGAACAATCCTGTCAAGACGGATAATCTTATATACCGTATTGCCGTTCCTGCCTTCATTGTCAAGTGACTCAATAGGCTCGGATATCTGTCCCGGCTGAAGATCCCTGACGGCAGCATAATCTTGAGGCTTAAGTTGGTCTACCTCGAAATATGAGGAGCCTGTATTAGGATCAGACATCTGCCCGCCATTGGTACGAGTAGCAGGGTCTTCTGAATAGAATCGTGCAGCCATCTCGAATGTAACAGTACTGTCCATTATCTGGGTGCGAATGCTGTCTAGTTTATGGAAAGCCTTTTCCCTATCTTCTAACGTATATTGAGGACGAATGAGAATATGTCGGGCATTGAACATATCACCTTTCTTCTCTATAACCTCTATGATGTGATATCCATCTGGAGTCTCCACTATCTGGGAAACGGTCCCGGGTTTGAGAGACATGGCTGCATCCGAGAAGGCCGGCCAGAAGATGCTCTTGGACGACATACCGAGCTCACCTCCTTTTCTTGCACTCCCCGGGTCCTCTGAATAGAGTCTCGCAAGGGTAGAGAATTTCTCCCCGTTGATAATCCTCTCGCGGATAGATAGCAGTCTTTCTCTTACGGCCACTGCCGCAGCCTCACGATCAGGATAAACACATATCTGACTCATCTGGTATTTGGCTGGAATCAGAGGGAGCGTAGAGACATCTGCAGTATCAAGATATTGCTTGATGTCGTAAGGAGTCATATCAGGGACAGTTGATGCAATGCTGCTCTGCTCACTCTGGGTGAGGGACTGCTCCTGAAGCTGCCTCTGCCACTCTTCACGAAGCTTATACATAGGCTTTCCGAATGCCTTCTCTACCTCTTCGTCGCCGCCAAGATTAGTCCTGAGCATATCAATACGCTGAGTCAACTCAGCGTTCACGACATCGGCATTGAACGTGAGGGAGTCAATACGCGCCTGATTGAGAAGGAGCTTGGACTCCATCATCCTCTCCAGCATCTCACATCTTAATGCCTTGTCTGAAGCGGAACTTCCGTACCCGCCATCAAGCTTTACCTGTGATTCCAAGTCGGAAAGGGTGATAACCTCACCGCCTACCACGGCGATGGACTTGTCAATCACATTCTTGTATCTCTGGGCTGAGGCCGTGAAGCATGCGCCCAAAAGTGTCACCACAGCGGCGACGTATCCTATGTGCTTTTTCATCATCTGTCTAATATATCTCAAATTCCTTGCTTTCAAGCGCACGATCAAGCAAGTCCTGTTCCAAACCCTTCACAAGCTCGTGTTTTCTGTCACTGATTATTATGTCCCTAATGGACGGCGTGACATATTCCACCGGAGCCGCTCCGCTCTTCACAACATCGTATATGTATGCCACCATCACATCCCCCCTATCTTTCGGCTCATATTTTATCATATCATCTCTCTGCATGGACATCAGATCCTTCCAGTCAAGTCCAAACTCTGAAGCAAGCTCTGCCGCATCCATCCAACTATCCGAAGCATCAAAGTATTTGAGCGCAGCTGTCTTAGCGATGGTATCAAGCTGCTGAAGGGACTGATAATCATCCTTACGAATAAGCCTGAGCGTCTCGCTGACATACTTCGAATCCCTCATAATGTCAATGAATCTAACTTTGAGCACCGGTCTGGTTAGCACAAAATCGGCCTGATGATCTCCATAGTAATCTGCGATCTGCTCATCTGTAACAAGTGTATCAAGCCTATCCGCAATGTACCTCTGCTCGTAGCGGTATTTCACAAGCGAGAGCCTATACTCTTCCAACTCCTCCGACACATCTATCTCAGCCTTGGAAAGTTCTCTTCCAGCCACAGCGCTATAGAGCCTATCCATAGCCCATGAGTTTATATAGCGTGCCGCCAAGCTGGTGCTATCTTCAGGAGAAATCATATCGGGAATCACCTTCTCGAGATCCGACTTGTAGAGTTTGTCCTTACCTACCCTTGCCACCACCTCATCATCGTGTACCATATTGGACACCAAAGTGCAGGCTCCGGCCAGAACAACCAGAACGCACATAGATAGCGATATGACCACTTTTCTCATACTGTATACAAGTCCGAATTACAAAAATAAGAAACAGTTTTCAATTTTCCGCAGCCAAAGCCTTGATAATGCCGTCAATTGAGGGATTTACCATCCATGAGTCCGCCACGACATTGTTGGTAAGCAGAGAAAACACTATCGTTTTCTGAGAATCACCGCTCTCCGGGAGAATATACCCACTATAGCATCGCACCCCATTCATCGAACCGCTCTTCATAAAAATTCGAGAACGGAAAGCCGCACTCTCCTTAGAAAACATGTACTCGAGTGTGCCGTGCTTACCTGGAGAAGGTAGAGAACGACGATACATATCCCCCACTTCAGTACAATTCATAGCGCGCAGGAAACTAACGAAAAACTCCGCCGAGACATAATTCTTGCGAGACAGACCACTGCCATCAAAAATCTGACATACTCCTTTGGTTGCAAGTCCCATCTCTTCAAGCGCAGTCCTGGCCGCCTTCACACAACTGTCATAGTCGGTAAGCCCATAGCGCTTTCGTGACATCATCTTGAAAAGGGTCTCCGCAAAGAAATTATCACTCTCGAAGTTGGTCTGAGCCACTATATCGAAGAGCGTCGGAGAATATGCAGAGCCAAGAATCTTCAGTTTTGCCAAAGGCATTGCTTGCCCTGAAAGAGTCATATCAGGCAACTCGCGTACAACACCTGAGGATACAATATCCGCCGCTTCACCCTCCACTTCTATTCCATTGGAAATGAGATAGTTCCTGAAATACACAGCACAAGTCAGAGACGGGAATCTATTAGAACACTCAAGCGTATAGCCTTTCCTGTCCACCGGGAACGAACCGGCGAACATGGCCTGTGGCGATAGCGGGGTGTTAATGTAGTACAGGGTATTGGCAGTACGAGCATCGCCAGTGACAGCAAGATTGGCATATTCCATCCATGGTGTCTGTGGGTAACGCGGGCTGATTTTCGGGCTATCTCCGGTCTTAGCTCCCGGGACAACCGCAAAGTTCTGGGCATTCTCGAAGAAATTGAGGCCTGTGCTTCCGGCTCCGTAGTTGGTTCCGAGATCATCATATGTCCATCCAAGATTCTCCGAAGTGGTACCGGAAAAGAAACGAGGATCACCGATAACCCGTCCTTCGATAGTACGGATTCCTGCATCAGCAAGAAATTGTTTCCATTTGGCGAATGTATTGGTCACCTGAGAAACTATTGGCACATTGGCCCCAGTAGTCGGATCTCCACCGCCGATGATGTAGACATCTCCCTTCAAAACCCCGTCTTTTATACCCCCTGTATAGGCAATACTGGTTTCGAAACGGAAGTCCGCACCAAGCTGGCACAATGCAAGTCCTGTGGTAATCAACTTGACGTTAGAGGCTGGCACAAGTTTTAATTTCCGGTTGATATTGACCAGTGTATCGCCATCCATAGTCATAGCAAATACCCCTACCACTGACGATGAGAGCGGCTGACGGGAACAGATTTTCCTGACAGCCTCATCTGCTTTTCTCCCTGGCGAAGGCTTCTGAGCCATACACGGGACAATACCAACAATCGCGCTCCATCCTAAAAGGAGAAGCGCGACTGAAGTCAATCTCTGAAATACTCTCATTTGACCGCTTCTTTCACAGCAGCGCTCAACTTCTCGTAAAGAGCATCAGTTTTGGTAAGAACTTCCTTGCGAAGAGCATTGTAGTAAGGCTTCTTCGGGCCCTCAACTCTTGCACCAGCCTTATCTCTAAGCTCATTGTAGAGATTGATAGCCTCCTCCATAAGCTCAGCTGCAGCACTATCCTGCACTTTATCGTTGACTGTGGCAACTACGGTGCAGTCCTCTATAAATGCTCCAAGAACATACTCAATGTCCTTCTTGATGTCTCTAAGATTCATATCTCACTAATTTTTAGTTTCTTTGGGCAAATATACGACTTTTTTCGGACATATCTTTACCAAGTAAGTATTTACGAGAACATTCTCCACTTCCTCATGAGGCAGACTTAAACCCAATTACATGCCGACTATCCTTCTAACCCCCACGACTTCTTTCTCGTAGTAGTCAGGCGTTCCAGGAACGATTGAACTGATTCTGACCAATTGGGAAGAATGAATAATACATCCCTCACCAATATACATAGCAACATGTGTCACAGAGCGCGGTCTTGAAGATGTGGCTTTTCTGCCATAGAAAATCAAGTCCCCTGGTCTCAACTTATCCAGATCATAGGGAATTTCAGTACCACAGTCAATCTGCTCACGTGCATTGCGGGGAAGTTCCACTCCACATAACTTGTATACAAACCCCACAAATCCACTGCAATCAAAATAATTGACCGTGTTTCCTCCCCACATGTATGGAGTCCCTACAAAACGTCTTGCTGCCTGCACAAGGGTCTGCTGAGTAGCCACACACGATGCCTTCCAATCTTCGAGTCTACGAACATCAGAAGACGGTATCCAAACCATTTGTCCTGATGCCGTGATAGCTTCCACCCATCCGCTTCTATCTACGCCGCACTCAGCCCCCTCTATACTTTCGGACGCTTTGCATTGATGTGCCATCTTCCCAGCATTGGCAGCATCCTCCGACTCGTTTCTTCTGATGATGTTACACATTTCAAAATCTCCCACGCGCTCGGAACGATAATCCGGACTTGCATAAAGATGACTGTGCTCCACTACACATATCCACTTCGGAGATTTCTCATACTCATCTTTCTGTTCTTCTGTCATATAGGCTAGCACAAGGTCATTGGTCCAGCAGTTTTTATAAAATGGAGCATTGACCTTACGCCAATAACGATCCGATTCTATGACCTCAAGTACCGTTCCCATCAGGCACTGCGTCTCATTGGAGGACTCATAGTCCGGTCTGAGTCGAAGAAAGCAGGATGAAGTATTCACTACCGCCCATCGTTTACTAGTATTTTCGTGTGTTATAACCGGCTCTTCGCGATAGTCTTGACTCACTTCCACGTAGTCATCCGTCAGAATGAAGGGCGCACTCACCTCTTCCCGAGAACTTTCGGCGATAGTTACCGAGGCGCAACGGGCTAAGTAATCATAGCTCGTAGAAGCATGTACCGTATGCCAGACAAAAGGGAGCAAGCATACAATGAAAAATAATTTGAGTATTCTGCTCGTCATAGAATTCAACTATGAGTAAAAGACATTAATTATATAGGCACAAATATAGGTACGTATATACAAGGCACGCGCTCTGCAAGGCTACTGGAGAGACTATCTGAGCCTACTCCGCAGACCTAACATACTCCGCGAATGTAATAATAATTGCCGATTCTGTCAAGTCCTTTGTTCTTTCCTCCCGATGCGATCACACAAAAACGCCCAAACTTCAATCATGCCCACGAATCAGCCATATAATAAAATAAAAAACCGTCGCATAATATGCGCCGGAACCAATGAGTATGATTAAAAAAGTTTTCGTAGCGGGGGCGGGGCACGATCCCGCGACCTCCGGATTATGAATCCGACGCTCTAACCAGCTGAGCTACCCCGCCATCACATGAGACCCTTTGCAGGAAAGCGCGTGTCTCCGATTTTGTTGAGATAGAAGGATTCGAACCCTCACTGACAGAGCCAGAATCTGTAGTGCTACCATTACACCATATCTCAATGGGACTGCAAATTTCATAAATATTTTTGAAATACGCAATAGTAAGCCCAGCAAAATAATATTTTTTACTTATTTACTTATCAGAAGCGCCGACGCCCAGACTTCGCACCCCTCGTTGCGCCCTACAAATCCAAGCCTCTCTGTAGTAGTGGCCTTGACACTTACCCTGGATACTTCCACTCCAAGAATCCCAGCAAGACACTCTCTCATTTGGAGAATGTACCCGGCGAGTTTTGGCGACTGGAGAGCTATGGTTATATCCACATTGCCAATCCCAAATCCGCACTCGTGCACAAGACGCATTACTCTCGCGAGAAGTATCTTGCTGTCAATGCCGTTAAACTCGTCCGAGTTGTCAGGGAAGTGTTTTCCGATGTCACCAAGAGCGAGGGCTCCCAAGCATGCATCGCACAATGCGTGTATCGCCACATCTCCATCAGAATGTGCTACAAAACCTCTTGTAGAATCTATTCTGACTCCGCAAAGCCACATTGGCAGTCCATCGGCTATGGCGTGAACATCGTATCCATGTCCTATTCTAATGTCTTCTATCATGGTTATCCGTCCCAACGACTTTACTTACGAATTATCTCCACTTCTCCCTTGAGACCTATCTTTATAATCTGGGAAGATTTCCCTGTAGAATCACTCTCCATGCAGCGAGGGACTACGTAATCCACAGCCGCTTTTATCTCCTCTGGGATCTCCGAGAACTGCTTGGGAGTAGGCTCTCCGGAGATATTGGCCGAAGTACTGACTATCGGACGGCGGAATTTCTTCACGAGTTCCTTGCAGAAATGCTCACCGAACGGAATTCTAATCCCGACACTTCCATCCTCTGCCACAGCATTAGGCGCGAGCAACTGCCCCTCCGGATAAATAATAGTCATAGGAGCATCATTTACCTCCACAAGGTCTATTGCGATGGATGGGATCTCTTTCACATACCTCGCCACCATATCCAGATCCGAAGCAAGAAGTACTAAAGACTTGACCTCCGAACGACGCTTAATCTCATATACCTTGGCCACTGCCTTTTCATTGGTGGCATCACACCCAATACCCCATACCGTATCAGTAGGATAAAGCAGGACTCCGCCAGACTTCAATACATCAATTGCCTCATTTAACACAGTTTTCTGATCCATATCTAGAACAATCTATTTTTGTCGAACAATATACCTCTCTTCCTCCAGGCCCATATCATTACAAAACCGATAAGCATTCCGCCAAGATGTGCGAAATGAGCTACGCCTGCCACCGTCCCGGTAATACCGGTAAGGAGCTCTATCACCGCGAAAGCCACTACCATCCACTTGGCACTGAGAGTGATAGGCGGAAATATAAGTGTCATCCTTGACTCAGGAAATATCATTGCATAAGCTATCAACAGCCCATATATAGCACCAGACGCCCCTACTGTCGGAGTAAGTTTAATAGTGGAAATATTCTGCATAGCTCCTGAGTGTCCAAGAGCCGCACTCTCCATAAACGACTGCATCTGGAAGAACTCTACACCAAGATGAAGTCCGGCTGCTCCAAGTCCACATATAAAGTAGAAAAGAAGGAACTTTTTAGGCCCAATATAATTCTCAACTACAGTTCCAAACATCACGAGAGTGTACATATTGAAGAATATGTGCCAAAATCCCCCGTGCATAAACATGTGAGACACTATTTGCCACCAATGGAAAAATGGGGATGTCGGATAAAAAAGAGCAAATGTCTCGTACATAAATCCCTTATTGATAAGGGTTGCTACGAAGACTATACAGTTGATAATAACAAGATTTCTTGTCACAGACGGAACATTGGAAAGGAACCCACCACGTCTCCCGCTGTCATTTGAGTAATAATACGGCATCTTAAAACAATTTGTCTATATCCCCGATACTCACGATAGTAATAATCTTCCGTCCGTTCGAGGTAAATTCAGCGTTGTCACTTGCAAAAAGCATGTCAATAATGGACTGGGCCTCTAATGGAGACTTAACACTATCTGAACCAGACACGGCAGAAGCGGCTATCTTTTCGGCAAGTCTCTGATTCATAATCTCTTGCAGAGAATCTGCACCTTCTGACAGAATGTACACAAGTTCTCTGACAAGTTCTTCCACCTTACCAGGTTCGCAACTATACCCTTCAGGAACACCTTCAACGCAGACAATGCCACCATCTCCGCGATGAATATCAAATCCCAGCCTTGACAGAAGGTCAGAATGCCCATCAAGCACCAATACACCATCTACTCCAACCTCCACCTCTACCGGGAACAAAGCCTTCTGCGTAAAATGAGCCCCGCCGTCAGAAAGCACCTTGATAGTCCTATCATACATTATCCGTTCCCGTGCACGGCTGATATTGACAATCATAATTCCAGAAGCAATGGGAGTGATGATGTACTTTCCCTGCACGGTCAGCGTCCTTGAAGATGGAGCAATTCTCTGCTCAAACAACTTGCCATAGTCTTGGGACTCATCCACATAATTATGTCTGGTAAAGCCCGACCCAGCATCATGCACAGAGTCGATAGATCCGCCACCGCCCAAATCAGCCACGTCAGAGAAAGACTGCCCGTCTGAGTGAATACTGAACGGATCAAACGTAGGGTCGGCGCCAATCTCCGGAGCGCTATTGCCAAGATACTCTCCGAAATGGCTGCTGAGCTTAGGCAGTTCCACGGCGCCATCAGAGTCAAAGTCAATACTTGCGCCGAAGCTATTCTTTCCCAGTGTCTCCCTGACGCACGCGTACAGAAGCTGGAATATCACCGAATCATCCTCAAACTTGACCTCAGTCTTAGTCGGATGAACATTGACGTCTATGGTGTGCGGATCAGTTTCGAGAAATATGAAATACGCCGGCGTCACACCATCAGGGATAAGCCCCTCGTAAGCTTTCATCACGGCCTTGTGGAAATACGCACTTCGGAAGAATCTGCCGTTGACAAAAAAGAATTGGTTCCCCTGCGTCTTTCTGGCAGTATCCGGACGGCCAAGGAATCCGCTCACCTCCACCTCGGCAGTCTTGGTATCCAGGTCCACGACATCAGAGACCACAGAACTTCCAAGCAGATCCATTATCCTGAATTTAAGCGACTTGGCCTTATTCAAGACATACACTTCCCTCCCGTTATGAGTAAGTGAGAAGGATACATCCGGACGAGTAATCGCAACTCTTGTGAATTCCTCCACAATATGACGAAATTCTATATTATCGCTTTTGAGGAATTTACGTCTTGCCGGGGTATTGAAAAAGAGGTTCCGTACAGCAAAATTAGACCCAACAGGAGCAGCAACAGAAGCTGTCTTAGTCTGACCACCCCCGCCAATCTTAACCTGCACCGCAGTGTCATCCTGAGCTCTTCGTGTCTTAAGCGTGACTTCAGCGACAGCTGCAATGCTTGCAAGCGCTTCACCACGGAATCCGTACGTAATGATATCCGACAAATCTTCAGGAGTAGCGATTTTGGAGGTGGCATGACGCTCAAAGCACAAGACGGCATCAGCGGGGCTCATGCCCACACCATTGTCGATGACCTGAATAAGAGTGCGTCCAGCATCCTCAATAATTACGCTAACCTGTGTCGCACTGGCATCCACAGCATTCTCCACCAACTCTTTCACTACCGAAGAAGGCCTCTGGACCACTTCCCCCGCAGCAATCATATTAGATAGTTGTGCCGGAAGAACCTTTAACTTGCCCATCCCTATAGAAGCGAGTAGAATTTGGCTATAAAATAAAGCACGGCAACTATCAGAATCATGGAAATAATTCCGATAATAACCTGCGTTTTCTTCATGTGTTCGCGCGTGCTCTGGTAATGACCATCACGCAGAGAGCCCTTGATATACGAGCCCGGAACATACGTTCCATCCTTTTTCTCCTTTTCAAGAGTGCCATCCACAGAACCAAATTTCCGACGGCGTTCATCCTCTTCCAGATTGTAATATATCGGCTTATAATTGAAAACGCGGTGCTCGCTGTCACCAAATAAATTAAAAAATCCCATATACCGCAAATATAGTCAAATTTGACTACACTTCATAACATACAAGAAGAGACCGACCCAAAGGCCGATCTCTTCGTAGCCCTCATCCAAGAGGTCAGTGTATTTCCCGAATACAAAAGCAGTATCGGGATGCCCTTTAGAATCTGTATCTGATACCAAGAGCGAAGCCCTGCCAACCGAAGCCTGCGCCAGTGAAGCTGAAGCCTGGTCTCCAATCGAGAGAAAGTCCGAGAGGAATTGAAGGGAAGTTGTACTCAGCACCAACCTGGCCTACAATGCCGGCACCCATCTTGAGAACATTATTGCCCTCATCATTGACACCATTGTAGAAACCGAGCTGTGCACCAGGGCCAGCATAGAAATTAAATCCATCTGCAGAAGCAAAGATGAAGTCATATACTCCAGTAAGATAGAATCCATTTCCAAAAAGGCCGAGGTCAGCCTCAACGAAGTTAGAGTTTACGCTGTGCTGGTAGGAAACCTCAGCGCCCCAAGTTGCACGTACACCAAGAGCACGTGGCTGCGCCATTGCCGCACCGGCAAGAGCGAGAGTAGCGAAAGCTACAAGAATGAATTTCTTCATAACACTTATATAAAAAGTTAAACTATGCCCGAAAAGCCAAGAAAAGCCATTGCCATAATACCCGCAGTGATGAGGGCAATAGGAAGACCTTTGAATGGTTTCGGAACGTCATTCATAGAAAGATGCTCACGTAGACCTGCAAATAGACACATGGCAAGTCCATAGCCGAGCGCTGTCGCAGCGGCATATACCGTAGCCTGTCCGAGGTTAAGCATCGCAGGTGCTCCTCCGAATGTAAATTCCTTTGTTACCACAGTAATAGCCACACCGAGCACGGCACAGTTGGTAGTAATCAGAGGAAGAAATATTCCGAGGGCCTGATAAAGTGAAGGACTGATCTTCTTAAGAATAATCTCCACCATCTGCACAAGGGCAGCTATAACCAGGATGAAAGAAATGGTCTGGAGGAAAGTAAGCCCAAAAGGAACAAGAAGATACTGATTGAGCAGATAGGTAACCACTGTGGACAGAGTAATAACGAAGCATACCGCTCCGGACATTCCCACCGCTGTGGAAAGCTTGTTGGATACCCCCAGAAACGGACAGATACCAAGAAACTGGGAGAGAAGGATATTATTGACAAATATCGCGGAAATGATTATAAGCAAATATTCCATACTACAAGCTTATTTTTTAGCAAGATACTTATTGAAAAGAACCATAAGGTAGCCCAGGGCAATAAATGCACCCGGCGCCATGACGAAAGCAAGGATACCGTCTCCAGGGATAAATTTCCATCCGAAAACCGACCCGCTTCCGAGGATCTCCCTCACAATACCGATGACTGTAAGCGACAACGTAAACCCAAGTCCCACGCCAAGACCGTCAAGAGCCGAAGCACCGACAGAGTTCTTGTTGGCAAAGGCTTCAGCGCGGCCAAGTACAATACAGTTCACCACAATGAGTGGAATAAACAATCCGAGGGTGTCATATACTGACGGCACAAAAGCTTGCATAAGGAGCTGAAGAACAGTCACAAATGTCGCAATAACCACGATATAGACAGGGATCCTGACTTTATCCGGAACTATAGGTGCAATCAGTGAAATGGCCATATTGCTCAAGACGAGCACAAAGAGAGTAGCAAGTCCCATCTCAAGTCCGTTGAGAGCAGAAGTTGTGGTGGCAAGCGTCGGACACATTCCGAGAACAAGCACAAATGTCGGGTTATTCCTTATGAGCCCGGCTGTGACGAGCGAAAATTTGCTATTACTCATGGCTTTCTCCTCCATTCATTATGATAGCTTTGTATACTTCCACCGCATTGGCAATGGCAAGCGTATATGCTCTTGAGGTAATAGTAGAAGCAGTGATTGCATCCACATCTCCTCCGTCCTTAGTAACCTTGAGAGTCTTTTCCTGAGGAGAAAATCCGCGGAACTGCCCGAGGAATCCCTCATCGGTCTGACATTTCGCACCAAGACCCGGTGTCTCACTGTGCGAAAGTACGGCCGTATTGTGAATGGTACCGTCTTCTTCAATACCTACCATTACACTCAACGGTCCTCCGAATCCAACGACATTGGAAATCACAGCATATCCAGAGCCCTCAGCTCTATAATACCTGTACTCCGTACCGTTTACAGCAATGCTGCTTTCAACCGGGCTTGCGGAAAACTCCGGAAGCACCTTGGCGATGGAGGCGTCGGTCTTAGCCTGTTGTGCCTTAGCAATCGGATCTACCGTCATAGCATACGTTCCAGCAAGAACGGCCGAGCAGATAAGGCACACAACAGATAGGCAAGCGACCATATTGACAAGTGTAGATTTAGCTGCCATATCTATGCCCTCCCATATTTTTTACCATGGAACCAATTGTTGAGAAGAGGGACAGTGCAGTTCATAATAAGAATTGCGAAAGACATTCCCTCTGGATAGGCTCCGAAATAACGAATCATCATTACTATTACACCGATACCGATACCATAAACAACCCCACCGAGCGTACTCATAGGCGAAGTCACGTAATCAGTAGCCATAAAGCATGCACCGAGAATCATACCACCAGTAAAGATGTTAAATACCGGCCCCGTGTAAATCTCAGGATTAACAGCACTGAAAATACCGGAAATAACGGCAACCGTAGCTATGATACTGAGTGGAATCCAAGGCTTAACAACCCTACGAACAAGAAGGTAAACGAATCCGGCAAGAAGCGCGATGCTTGAAATTTCTCCGGCAGAAGCACCAAGGTCTTGTATAAGTTGTGTCATGGTAAGGCCCTTGTCAGCAAGGAAATCCGAGATAGTTGACCCAGACTTGAGGGCCTCCTTAAGAGCACTTAAAGGAGTGGCTCCAGATACAGCATCCACAGACGGCACGAAGCCTTTGGTCATAGACCAATCGGTCATGTAGGTCGGGAATGAGATAAGCAGGAAGACACGTCCAGTAATGGCCGGGTTAAAGAGGTTTTGTCCGAGGCCTCCGAATGTCATCTTTACGACACCAATGGAAAAGACAGCACCGATAAGCACTACCCACCAAGGCGTAGAGGCAGGGAGGTTCATGGCAAGAAGAAGTCCTGTCACCACGGCCGAAAGGTCGGCTATCGTGGAAGGTTTCTTCATCATATACTTGGTCACAACCCACTCGGTGAGAACGCAGGCTACAACACTGACGGCCAGAACAAGAAGTTCCGCCCATCCATAGAAAAGCACTGACACCAGTATCGCCGGAGTGAGAGCGATTATGACATCTCTCATGATAGTCTGCGTACTTGTAGCAGAATGGAGATGTGGTGATGGTGAAACAAGATAATTGCTCATATCCGATTACTTTTTTGCACCTTCGGCGGCAGCCTTTGCAGCAGCCGCACGGGCACGGATTATTCCCAGGACCTGACCCTTTGCCGGACGAATCATATCCAGCAGAGGAATATTGGCAGGACAACTATACAAACAGCAACCGCACTCTATGCAGTCCTGTATGGCATTTTTCTCAAGCGCCTCAGTATTTGCAGCCTTGATAAGGCGGAAAAGCAGGAATGGTTCAAGTCCCATAGGACAAGCATCCGCGCATTTTCCACAACGAATACAGTTACTCTGAGGCTTGCGCTTGGTAGATGCTTCGTCAAGATAGAGTACTGATGACGATCCCTTGACAGTAGCAGCATCAAGATTACAGATGGCCTTACCCATCATAGGACCACCGCTCACCAGTTTGGCAGCGTCCTGAGGGACTCCTCCGGCTTGCTCCACAATGTAACTGAGAGGCATTCCAATACGGAACTTATAGTTGTGCTGCTTCTCCACTGGAAGGCAGTTGCCTGTAATGGTAAGAACATTGGTAATCAGAGGCATATTCTTCTGTACGGCCTCATATACGGCAAGAGACGTAGCTACATTCTGGACCACGGCACCAGCATCAATAGGAAGGCATCCAGATTTCACCTGACGATGCAGTACAGCGTCAATAAGCTGCTTCTCCCCGCCCTGAGGATAGCGTTTTTTGAGAACCGCTACTTCCATATTGGAATAGCCAAGTTCACTTACAGCTTTGCGCATGGCCTCTATAGCCTCAGGCTTGTTCTCTTCAATACCGATGACACATCTACATCCGAGGACTTTCTGCATTATGGCCGCACCTATCACTATCTCGCGAGGACGCTCCACCATGATACGGAAGTCACTGGTAAGGAAAGGTTCGCATTCTGCACCGTTGAGAATAAGGCACTCGGCCACCTTTCCTGGAGCCGGATTAAGCTTAACATGGCAAGGGAAAGTGGCTCCACCGAGTCCAACCACGCCGTTGGACTTGATCCTGTCAAGTATAAAATTTCTGTCCTCAGGAATAGTGGTGGCCAATGTATCTGAAAGGTCTATGCCTTCAGCCCATTCGTCCCCTTCCACTGCAATCTCTATATGCATGACATTATTACCGGCAAGATCCTTTCGTGGAGCGATGCTCTTTACGGTACCGCTCGCAGGCGAATGTACGAAGGCGGAAATAAATCCGCCAGGCTCGGCAATCACCTGTCCCGTCTTGACCTTGTCCCCGACAGCCACGACTGGCTTAGCCGGTGCACCGAGATGCTGCGCCATGGAGACATACATTGTCTGAGGCAACGGCAAGACTTCTATCTTGCAGTCACGTGATATTTTACTGTCATTCGGATGAATACCTCCGATGGAGAATGTAAGTTTATTCATTGGAAGCCTCCTTTTTCTCTACCGGAGCTGCTACTGGAGCAGGTGCCGGTTTCGGTTCCACTTTCTTAGGGGTAAAGTTCACCACATGGATTGCACCTGTCGGACACTCAAAATAGCACTGCCCACAGGCTTTGCACTTGGTGTAGTCGATATAGGCAACATTATTCTCAATGGTGATAGCATCGAACTTGCACACCTTGGCACACTTGCCACAGCCGATGCAGGCAGCAGTGCAAGCCTTGCGTGCCACGCCGCCCTTGTCCTTATTGATGCAGCTGACATATACCCTTCGGTTATTCTTAAGGGTAGTACCCACGTTGCGAAGCTCTATGACGCCTTTAGGACAGGCTTTGGCACATGCTCCACAAGCGGTACACTTGGTCTCATCCACCACAGGCAGCCCAGTTAGAGGATTCATAGATATGGCTCCAAACGCGCAGACAGTCGTACAGTCACCACAGCCGACACAGCCGAATGAGCAGAGAGTGTCTCCACTGTATAGAGCTGACTTCACCTTACAGGACTGAACGCCGTCATAGACATTGACACGAGGCCTGTTTTCACAAGTTCCGTTGCAGCGGACAACGGCCACCTGAGGAGCCTTTTCCGCCACTTCAATACCAAGTATGGACGCCACTTTCTTCATGGTCTCATTACCGCCCACCGGGCAGAACTGATGATCAAGATTGCCAGCCTTGACGGCAGCATCCGCATACGCGCGGCAACCGGCAAAACCGCAACCGCCGCAGTTGGCTCCTGGCATCACCTTCTCCACTTCGTCGATACGGGGATCCTCCTCCACCTTGAACTTCTTGGCCACCCAAAAGAGTATGAGTGCAAGCACAAGTCCAAGCACGGTAAGAATCACGACAGTCAGAATTACAGTGTTTGTCATTATTTTTTAATGTTAAAAATATATTCGTTTTTCAACTTCCCACGCATAAACCACACTACAACATAGTACAGGAGCACGCAGGCAATCGCAGCTAATCCACTCACCAGCTCGGAGAATCCGCATCCAGATAAGATAAGAAGCACTGCTATAAGTATAACAAAAGGAATCACATAAGCTATCCAGACGGCCTTATGACCCATGGAAGCACTTAGGACGACATCCACCTCATCTCCTTCCGATATGTTGAGATATGCGGAGGTGGGAATCTGGACAAGCTTAGTCTTGGCCTCACCAAGTCCGCAGAGTGATCTGGCATGACACGATGCACAAGCAGACTCTGAGATTATCTCCACAGAGGTAAACTCAGGCGTAACCTCCACCACACGTCCGCGGTGGGAAATACTATCTTGACTGTGCTTTCTCATAAGCGGCTCCATTCATCTTCGTCAGGAACGGCATTATTCATAGCAGATTCCATGGATGTGGCCTTCACATCAAGAGCATCGTCAAGTTCGACAAACTTGAGCTGCTCGCCCTTAAATCTCATGGAAATATCCATGGTTTCACCATTTCTGTGCTTGGCGATTATAATTTCCGTCTTTTCCTTGTCTCCCTCATTTTCACTGAGCCCCACATAATCAGGACGGTGAATAAAAATCACCATATCGGCATCCTGCTCAATAGACCCTGACTCTCTAAGGTCCGAAAGTTGCGGCTTTCCACCGCCTCCCTGACGCGTTACAGCCTGACGTGATAGCTGAGACAAAGCTATTATCGGGACATTCAATTCCTTGGCCGTAGCCTTAAGTGTCCTTGATATGGCGGCGACCTCCTGCTCACGCATTCCTCGAAGTTCAGCCGGTCCTTGAATAAGCTGAAGGTAGTCTATGATAATAAGTCTGACGCCCTTGTTCTTGACAAGGCTCTTTGCCTTGGTACGGAATTCCATAAGCGGAAGTCCTGGAGTATCGTCTATGTACAGAGGTGCCTTAGAAAGAGCCTTGAGCTTATACTCAAGCTGCTGCCACTCGTAGTCTTCAAGTTTAGCACCACCTTTAATTTTATCAGGATGAAGCCCAGACTCGGATGTAATAAGACGGTTCACAAGCTGGATGGCAGCCATCTCCAGCGAGAAGAATGCCACTGGCATGTGATGATCCACCGCAGCATTTCTAGCAAGGTTGAGAGAGAATGCAGTTTTTCCTACAGACGGGCGCGCAGCCAAAATGATGAGATCCGACGGCTGCCACCCCATGGTAACCGTATCCAAACTGACAAAGCCAGACGGCACACCATTAAGTCCGTTACTGTCCTGCTTGCGCTGTATGTCGTTCATGGCAACATTGATGAGACTTCCTATATCCTGCACCTCATTCCTGATGTTGCTCTGAATGGCATTGTAAATCTTTGTTTGTGCTCCATCTATGAGGTCATCTACCTTGATAGAGTCATCATAGGCTTCCTTGAGTATGGTGTATGACGCAGAGATAAGATCTCTCTGTATAGTCTTCTGCTTGAGTATCTTGGTATAATATTCAATATGTGCCGCAGAGCCCACACGCTGCGAGAGATTGACCAACGCAACGGGGCCTCCTACATCCTCGAGAGTTCCGTTCTCCTTAAGCTTGTTGCTGACAGTGATGATATCCACGGACGTATGTTCCGTGACCAGTGAGCTCATGGCTTCAAAAATCATCCTATGCTTAGGATCATAGAAGCAGGAAGGAACAAGCTCTTCCATCGCCAAGTCAACACACTCAGGCTCAAGCAACATAGCACCCAAAACCGCCTCCTCCACATCCGTGGCCTGAGGCGGCTTGTTGCCAAGCTCTTGACCGAGAGTCTCGAAATTGACTGTCTCGCTTTTCTTGGAAGAAGAAGGTCTTTTGGACGGCATCTCCTTGAATATTATATTTCTGGGTTAACAATAATGCGTCCGCAATGCTCGCAGATGACAAGCTTCTTCCCGGATGCAATATCAATCAGTCTCTGAGGTGTAATGGTGTGGAAGCAGCCTCCACAAGCATCTCCGTAGGTACCATCATCGTTCTTAGGGAAAAGGCTTACCACAGCGAGATGATTGTGCGTGCTCTTACGGATACGCTCGTACGCACTTAGGGTACGCTCGTCAAGCTTTGAAGTGAATGCCTCACGTCTTGCTGTAAGTTCCTTCTCTTGAGGAGCAGTAGACTCTGTAATGGTAGCAAGCTCCTCTTTTTTAGCCTCAAGGTCAGCCTCACGAATAGCTATACGGTCATTGATGCGATCAATGTCCTGACGGCGAGCGTCAATGGTCTCACGGGCCTCACGAATGTTCTTCTCTGAAATAGCGCGAAGAAGTCCTTGATTCTCAAGCTCTTTGTTTACAGAATCATATTCCCGGCTATTAGAGATATTCTCAAGTTTCTTGCGATACTCCTCAATCTCTTTGTCAAGCTCGTCAATGTGCTTCTTGTCATTTTCTATTCCCTGATTGTAACCCTCAATCATCTGCTCCAGACGCTCTTTCTTGGACTTAAGAGACTCCACTTCAGCCTCAAGAGCGGACACTTCCTCTGGAAGTTCACCACGGAGTTGAAGGAGCTTGTCAATCTCAATATCAGTATTCTGAAGCTCGTATAGGGTCTTCAGTTTCTCCTGTGCAAGCTGCTCATTGTCCGCGAAATTCTTGCGGAGGGACACGAATGTCTCGCGCTCATCGATAGGAGTCGGGACGTTTGCTATTTTCTTGATGGTGGCCATATCTATTATTTATTTTATTCTTTGATATATAAAACGCAAAGTTATGAATTTTTTTTGAATCCATATCATTTGAGCGACTTCTTGATATCTGAAAGTTGAGCGCGTATAGACTTAAGGCTATCAATCGCCTTAACTCTCGCATCCACGGATGCTCTATCCGAGCGGAGCTGCCTCACTGCACCATCCAACGTCATCCCTTTGTCTTTAACAAGGTAATGGAGCTGACGAAACGTTTCCACGTCTTTCTGGAGATATATGCGAGTCCCTTTAGGTGTGCGCTTGGATGAAAACAGTCCAGGATAACTCTCATTCCAGAATCTTACCAGCGATACTTGCTCACCAAGGATCTTCGCCACGTCTCCAATCGGGTAATAAAGCTTTTCCATATCTTAATCCATTGATTGCATGGTATTTACAGCCATATAAAGCATATTAGCATAATCCGCAGGTGTAACAGAAGCAAAGAGATAATGAACAGGATCCAGCAAACGCCCATCATGCGTAAGTTCGTAGTGCAAATGAGGTGCAAATGATTTTCCGCTCATACCCACAGTAGCTATCACATCTCCGCGGCCGACCCTCTGACCAGCCTTTACGCTTACAGTTTCAAGATGGGAATAAGATGTGCGGTACCCGCCTTCATGCTCGATCTCTACAGTGCGGCCGAATTTCTTGGAGTTTTTAACCGAAAGCACCGTACCATCACCTGTGGCGTGCACATCGCTACCTCTTGGGACAAGTATATCCAACCCCTCATGAAAGACATACGCCTTGTAGAAAGGATCCATCTTCTTCCCTACAGACGCTCCTACCTGCGAATATGTCACGTCACTGACAGGAATTGTCATAGGAGGTATTACGGAAAGGCTGTCCGAAAGCACATCAAATATTTTCATGAATGCTTCCTCAACCTTAGAAGACACTGACAGCAGACTGTCCGACTTATTCAACGTGTAAGAATACAGTTCAATCTGGGGAATAGTGTCCGACGCGAAGAAAATATCAAGGCCTGACATAGGATCAGCCGCAGGGGCCTCAGAGTGGAAAACCTGCTCATAGATACGGTTATCCTTATATTGGAGCGCCGCTATCGCCTCCCCCACATTCCGTTCCTCCGGAACCAGCGACGGAAAAAGCTGCTCGTACATCTTTATTTCACGGCTAAGCTGTTTCTCCACATCCGTCCGGAAGAAGATAGAGAAAACACCATAAGCAAGCACAGTCATGGTCACCGTAACCATGACATACACCAGAACCCAGAGCAAGGTCTTTCCTACCTTTCGTTTGACCTTTCCAAGTCCGAGGCTCACGGAATCATATTCAAAAACCTTCCTATTCATCGTTCTTTCTGCTCCTCCTCAGCAAATCCATGGTACTTGAGCGCTTCCCGACAGAAGACTCACTCCCCTGCCTGTTGATGATGGCGGCATATTCCGTAGCCGGCATGTCAAGATCCATAAAATTGAGCGGATTCTTCCTTTCTCCACGATATATCACCTCGTAGTGAAGATGATATCCGGTAGATTTTCCTGTATTGCCCACCGAGCCAATCCTTTCCCCTCTAGACACTTTCATCCCTTGGGTAACCTCTATGGTATTCAAGTGCGCATAGCGGGTCTTATATCCATATCCGTGATCAACCAGTATTTCATTGCCATATCCTCTGAACTGGTATGACACCTTTTCCACCACACCGTCACCAGTCACATAGACAGGGGTTCCATTAGCAGCGGCAAAATCCTGTCCGCCATGACGTTCAGCGCCACCATACACAGGGTCCACGCGTAGGCCGAACGAACTGGAAAGCCGGAAATTGCCCTTTGTAGTCATAAGAGGAGGCATGTTCGGGACACAGGAAATCATATCTCCCTCATTGAGAGACATTTCATAAACTTCATCCAGGGCACGGCTTCGGATATAGGTGCGTTTCGAGAGCGCATCCAGTCGATATATAGACTTCTTCAACTTGGAATTGGCGTCCAGTCTTTCAAGCTCAGAATACCGGTTGGCTCCACCTATACCAGCATTCTTGACCGGCTCCGGGATAGGAGAAAGTCCGTAAATGGAACGATACACATCATCGTCTCTCTGCTCAATACCAGCAAGGGTCTGCTCGTACAGGTCCATCTGCCTATCAAGGATATCCATCTGTGCTTCCCATGCAGCATGTTTCCGCTTGAGGTAAGAAGTCTTTGGAAGTTCAAACTTAAAGACCGATACGTATAGCCAGAAATAGAAATACACTACACCCGGTAGCGCTGCGACAAGCAGTACTAAATATAGACGCTTGAGGTGTTTCTTTTCTTTCTTTACCTCATACATCAATGTATCCGGATTGTAGACGTACTTCGACATGCCTTACTGAAAGTCTTCTCTCTTAAGTGTCTCAATATAGTTGTCAATGCGCCTGAGTTCCCTCGGGATGGCTATCTTCTGAGGGCAGGCAGGAACGCAACGGCCACAGGAAATGCAGTGGTCGGCCTGCCGCACACTAGGGATAGCCTTATCATACGCAAGAAGATACTTGCGGCGAGTTCTTGCATACCCCTGTTGTTCCTTGCTCACCACATACGTTCCGGCATTGACATTATCATTATAGAACTTAAAAATGGCTGGAATATTGATTCCATACGGGCAAGGCATACAATACTGACACCCGGTGCAGCGCACAAGCGGGTAATTTTCCATCTTCTCTGCAGTAATTTCAAGAAATTCCTTTTCTTCTTCGTCGAGCGGTTTAAAACCGATGAACGTGGACAGGTTGTCTTGAAGATGATTCATATATGTCATACCGCTCAGCACGCATTTGACACGAGGGAAACTCCCGACAAATCTGAACGCCCATGAAGCAAGAGAACTCTGTGGGTCACGGGCCTTCAATTCGTCCGAAAGCGCAGCAGGAAGATCAGCGAGCCTCCCTCCACGAAGCGGCTCCATGATAATAATAGGTATCTCTCTGCTGTCCAACTCATTATAAAGAAATTTCGCGCTAGCGTTCCCTTTTCCAGCATGAGTCCAGTCCACGTAATTCATCTGTATCTGGACGAAATCCCAATGATATTTCTCATGAAGGGCCATCAGTTCATTGAATCCGCTCTCCGGACCATGAAACGAAAACCCAAGATTGTGGATATGCCCCGCATCCCTTTCCTTAAGGAGAAAATCCATAATGCCGGTATCGCCAAACCTTCTTCTGAAGTCATCCCCACCGCTCAAGGCGTGAAGGAGATAATAATCAACGTGATCCGTATTGAAGATTTCAAGCGACTTGCGATACATCTTCACGGAATTGTCATAACTAAAATCCGAGAAGTTGGAAAGTTTGGTTGCAAGAAGCCACTCACTGCGCGGATGCCGGTTCAACGCCTGAGCAGTCGCCCTCTCGCTATCACCTTCAAGGTACACTGGTGACGTGTCAAAATAATTGACACCATGCTCCAAAGCGTAGTCCACCAGAGCATTAACCTCGTCCTGATCAATATGAGAACGTCCAGCTTCGCCTTTCACCACTGGCCACCGCATACATCCATATCCAAGCAGCCCCACTCCATCATAATGGCTGACAACTTTTCCATCAGGAACAGTCTCACTCTTGTCGTCCTCGTCTTTCAGTACGCGCGGAGCACAAGCGCCCATTCCAAGAACAGCTGCACCGAGTCCGGCTTTCTTCAAAAATTCTCTTCTGTCCATACGCTATTTCACAATATGAGTGGATATTCCGTCCACGGTAATTGCACTTATCGGTCTCGCTGGGCACAGATACTCGCATGCGCCGCATCCGATACACTGTTCCTCATTCACCACCGGCATACGCTTGCCGTCCTCACCACGCACCATTCTGATAGCCCCAGAAGGACAATGGCGGGCACAGTTCCCGCATCCTGCTTCTCCCTTATGAGCCAGACACAAATCCAGGTTAACCCTTGCAGTGCCAATCTTGACAAGAAGCTTTTCCTCCTTCTTCACAGGAAGAATAGCACCAGCGGGG
>ERZ808274.130-NODE-130-length-43158-cov-4.592395_pt1 | contig 43158 bp, 36 predicted proteins | sample MGYA00521277_ERZ808274 | MGnify/ENA primary metagenome ERZ808274 (study PRJEB31516, sample SAMN03275597) | gut metagenome | biome: mammalia-associated habitat; material: feces | host: Papio cynocephalus | place: Kenya | collected 2012-07-28 ... | reverse complement strand
AGTAGGTCGTCGCCAGCTTTTTTTATTTTCTTTTTTCTTATTTTTTGGGCTCTTTGGGAGCCTATTTTTTTTGTGTTAGGATAGTATTTTCTTTATAATTTTTAATTCGATAAAGCTTGGACAGAGGTGAGTTAAATTTAAAAAAATGTTTCTGTTAATACTATAACTAAAGTGTGGTTTCTTCTTTTCTAGTATAGATATTGTCTTTTGTGATAACTCTTTAGCTGTAATTGATTTTGCTTCTACTGTGCCTACAATCTTTTTAAATCTTTTAGCATTGCATCTGTATAGTTCTGTTTTATTAACAAAGGAAGATAACTCTGTTGTTGATTTTTTAATCATATTTGTTTTTACAGCACCAGAACGAATTACAGAGACATAGATATTATTCAATTGAGTTTCCATTAGTAATGAATAAGCATATCTATCGAGGGCTGTTTTAGTAACAGCATAGAGTCCAGTAAAAGGAAGAGGCTTAATTGTCGCAAGCTCACTTGTTACAATGATTATCCTGCTATTTGTTTTAAGCAAAGAATAGAAGACTTTGTTTACTAAATATGGACCAATAAAATTTACTGAAACTATTTTTTTGAATTCTGATGATTCAATTTCAATGAGAGAATCAAGCATATATAAGCCTGCATAGTGGATAATGCCATGGATTTTATCTGTATATGAAAGGATAGTTTTCTTTGCCTTTAATAAGCTTTCTTCACTTGTGATATCTACAGAAATAGGTATTAAGTTTTCGTCTTTCGATTCTTCTATTTTGACGTCTAAGGCAAAGATGCGATAACCCTTCTTTAATAGGTTCTTTACTGTTGCTCTTCCCATTCCACCGTAGGCTCCGGTGATGATAATGCTTTCCATAGTTATATTTTAAGGTTTTCATATTACGCAATAAAGTTATTATTTTTGATTTAGCTTTCGATTTTGAAAATAATTATTTCTTTTTTGAAGGTATAAATGTATACTACTTTTGAAAAGGAAATAAAATGAATAATTTAGTGGAAGGCATGTTTAAGCAATATGATATAAGAACTAAGATAGACAATCTATCTAGTGAATTAAAAGAAAGACTCTTTAGAGCTGTAGCACTTTATTTCAGAGATTGTGTAAAAGCAAAATCTGTTGTAATAGGAAGAGATGCTCGTTTAGGAGCTCCAGAGTTTGCAGAGGGTCTTGTTGATGCTTTAAGAGATGTAGGAATAGATGTTTTACTAAATCCACTCCCAATTTCTACTTGTCAGTTCTATTACACATGCATGAGATATAGAGAAAGCGCTGGAATTATGGTTACAGCAAGCCATAACCCTAAAGAATATATTGGACTTAAACTATTAAGCACACAGGTTGAGCCTATAGCATTTGGGTGTGGACCTTGTGGTGGAATTGAGAAAATAAAAGAATTCTATCTAAACAATGAGAGTGGAAAAGAAGAGACAAAGGGTAAACTTATTATTGTCAATGAACTAGATAACTTTATCTCTTACTCAATGGAACTTGCTTCTGTTAAAGAGGGTGATTTAAAAGGTTTGAAAATACTTATTGAAACACTCAATGGATCTGCAGCTACTGAAGTAGCGCTTGCTTTCCAAAAGGCTGGCGCTGAGATTGAAGTTAGAGATGCTATTCCTAATGGATATTTCCCAAAGGGAGATCCAAACCCTATAATTGAAAGCTCTATAAAGCCAGCACGTGAAGCTATGAAGAGTGGCAACTATGATTTCGGCTTCTGCTTTGATGGTGATGGCGATAGATTAGATTTAATGGCAAAGAACGGTGAACAGATTGTTCCTGGTCTAAATATGTCTATAATCTGTGAACGGCTTATGAAGCTTTATAATGGGGAAAAGAGAGAGTTCTACGCTGATGTTAAGGCTATACCAGTTTCTCTTAGTGAAATTGCAAAGAAGGGTGCTAATATACACATAATTCGTAATGGGCACTCATTTATAAAGGCAAAGCTAAGAGACAATTGCAGTAAAGGTTATTTCGCTTCAGAAGAAGAATCTGCTCACTACTACATGAATTTCCCATTTGATATTTCTGATAGATCAAAAGGTTATGCTGCCGTTGAGAATACACTCTTTTTCGCACTTGTAACTGCATCTTCTTACCTAGAGGATCCACAAGCTTATGAGAGAGCATATAAGCTACAAACTTCAATCTCCAGAGAAAGAGAGTGGCCACTCTATTGTGAAAATGCTCCTGAAAAAATGGAGGAAATAATGACTCGTGTTGAAGAAAGAATGAAAGAAGAGGGTGCTACTATAATTAAGACAATGGATGATGGCAGTGACCTTGATGCAACTCTAATGCGCTTTAATCTTCCTGTAGTCTTTGATTCAACAACATCTCTAGATGGTAAAAAGTGGGCACAGGTTGCTCAACGAATAAGTCGAAGCGAAGATGCAATGTGTCGTTGGGAAGTCGTATCTAATGATAAAAATGAGTGCACAAGACTCAATGAAATAGTAAAATCTATAACAGACGAATATGTTAAAGCTGGACAAGCTCGATATTGAGGAATGGTATGGATTTAGGAGAAAGAAGAGAAAAAATCATTGAATTATTGCAGTCTAATCACTATGTGACAGTAGAGGAATTTGCAAAGGTGCTCGGAGTTAGTGCCGTAACAATTCGCTCGGATTTATCATCATTGGAAAAAGACGGAGAGGTAATAAGAACTCATGGTGGAGCCATGATTACCGAAAAAAAGAGTAAGGTAAGATTTATCTCCGAAACAATGAGAGAGTATGAAGAGGAGAAGAAATCTATTGCCAAGAAGGCTGCTTCTCTTATTTCTCCTTCAAACATAATAATAATCGATAGTGGTTCAACTACAACTAGAATAGTTGAATACATTAAAGAGATGAAAATAAGCGTTGCAACAAATAATGTCTTAGTTGTGGATATCTTAAAAGATTATCCACAAATCGATGTTTTATCTCTTGGTGGACAACTTAGACGAGAAAGCATGGGAACAATAGGTCCAATTGCTAACAACGCTATAAAAGCAATAAATGCAGATATCTACTTCATGGGAGGAGCTGCTTACTCTGGAGATATTATTACCTCATCTAATTTGGTTGAGAGTGAACTAAAGAGGAATATGATTAAAGCAGCTGATAAAGTTGTATTTCTTGCTGATTCATCCAAATACGGCAAAAAAGCATTCTCAACTATCTGCTCATGGAAAGAGGTTGATACTTTTATTACAGATAAAATTGACGATAGCTTTAGAGAGTATTTAGAAAACCAAGGCGTTGAGGTGATTCTCAGTAATGAATAAAAAAGGTATCTCTCTTGTTGGCATCAAAGATATAAAAACAATAGAAGAAATCAGAGAAAAATATCCTGATTGTTATTTTGAATTATCTTATTTATCTACAGAAGAAAGTCTGAAAGAGATACTTCCTATAATTAAGGGCAGGGTAAGTAGTATACATCTCCTTGCCCCTAAGAGAGAGTTCTTTCCTAATCTTGCGTCTCTTTCTTCATATGCTTGGTCTGAAAGAGAGATACTTAAAGATGTAGAACTTGCGCTTTCTGTTGGTGCTGAAAACTTAGTGCTACATCCAGGATACCTTGTTGATGGTTTAGTTTATAGCGATTATGCAAGGAGACTTCCTCAAATTAAAGAATTAAAACTTGAAGAGTATTTGATAAAAAAAGATGAGGGCGTTTGTTCTAAAGAGTATATCAAAAGTACTCTTTACAAAGAAAAGTATAAAGTAATGAAAGAAAATGCCCTAATACTTAATGATAAAATAAGTAAAAGTGGAATATCTTTATGCTTGGAAAATTTAAATCCGCGAGAAGGGTACATGGTGTTGCATCCAGATGAGATGATAGATTTAGCCTTCTCTGGACTTTCTCTTTGTTTAGATGTGGGACACTTACACGTTAATAGTTTTATCTTTGGTTTTGATACTCTTACTCAAGCAAAACGAATTCTTGATACACATAAAGTAAAAACTATGCATTTGCATTCTAATGAATCTTGCCAAAGTGTATACAAAGATTCCCATAAAAGCCTATACAAGTATATGCCATACTGGCGTGAACTCTGTTCTTACGGAGAAGAAAATGGCTCTAATCTTATTCTTGAAGTTTTAGAAGAGATTGTCGAAAACGTAGCTTTATTATTCTGATTTGTTTTCGTTATCGTAAATAAATTTCTTTTTTCTTGTCTTTAGGAAATACTATGCTAGAATTTTAGTTACAAAAGAAAGAAAAAAAGGAGTTTTCATGAAAAAAGTAATCGCAATCGTGCTTGTATTATTGGTTTCTCTTTCAATTTTTGCACAAGGTACAAGTGAGACAAAAGCAGAAAAAGAGAATCTTGTAATATATAGTGCTGCATCAGAAGGTGAAGCTGAAAAGCTTACACAGGAATTTAATAAGCTATATCCAAATATTAACGTAACTATTATCCGTGCTGGTTCTGGCGACTTAGTAACAAGAGTAAAGACAGAATGGCCACAGCCAGAAGGTGACGTTATTCTTTTAATGGGTACAGAAAACCTCGATCAGATTTATGATATGCTTGAGCCATATAAGTGTGCTAATGATGCTAATATTGCTACTGAGTATAAAGATCAGGGTTCAGAAGTTCCAAAGTACTATGCAACATCAATGCCATTACAGGCAATTATGTATAATACAAATCTTCTCTCCAAAGAAGATGCTCCATCTTCTTGGAAAGACTTAGCTGATCCAAAGTATAAGGGACAGATTGTTCTTGCTAACCCAGCTTCTTCTGGTTCAGCTTATGCTCAGCTTTATATGATGAATTACCTTTATGGTATGGATTATGTAAAAGAAGTAGTTGCTAATACTACATATGTTGCTTCTTCTACAGCTGGTCCTGACAGTGTTGCTCGTGGTGAATATGCAATTACAGTTACTGGTGAAGCAAACATCGGTAAAAAGATTGGCGAAGGCGATCCTGTTGCTTATGTATGTCCTGAAGAGGGAACAGGTTTTAGAATTGAAGGTTCTGCAATTCTTGCTAACTGCAAAAACCTTGATAGTGCAAAGAAGTTTATCGACTTCATGACAACAAAAGAAGCATTTGAAATTGTTAGAACAGAGTGTAATAGAAGAGCTGTTTCTACAGAAATCCCAGGACCAGAGAATCTTCCTGCTCTTTCTGATTTAAAGTTCTTTGAATATGATGCTGTTAAGGCTAAGGAAATGAAGAAAGGCTTAATCTCTGAATTTAACGCACTTCTCTAATAATAATTAAAACAATTAATTGGGCTGAGAGCTTAAGACTTCCAGCCCTTTTTATAAAAGGATAAATATGAGTAAGAATGTAACATATGAAGGTGTAAATAAAATCTATGGTGAAGGAACAAAAAATGCTGTACATGCACTTAAAGATGTTTCCTTTACAATCAATCCTGGCGAGTTATTCTGTCTTTTAGGACCATCAGGATGTGGAAAAACAACTCTTTTAAGATCTACTGCAGGCTTAGAAGAGATTAGCTCAGGAAAGATGTTTTACGGTGATGTTGATATTTCAACAATACCTCCATATAAGAGAAATATTGGTATGGTATTCCAGAGCTTTGCTCTCTATCCACATATGTCAATATTTGAAAATGTAGCCTATGGTTTAAGAGTTAGAAAGGTTCCTCAAGATATTGTTAAAAAGAAAGTAACAGAGGTAATGGAACTTGTAGGCTTACAAGAAGAGTTAAAACGTAATCCTAGTCCAACAGCTCTTTCCGGAGGACAGCAACAGCGTGTTGCTATTGCTCGTGCTCTTGTTTATGATCCAGACATTCTTCTCTTAGATGAGCCATTGGCTAATTTGGATGCTAAGCTCCGTCGTTATATGAGAGCAGAGATTAGAAGAATCCAGAAGGCAACTAATATTACAACTATATTTGTAACACATGACCAGGAAGAAGCAATGGCTGTAGGAGACAGACTTGCAGTCTTAAGAAAAGGCATTGTTGAGCAAATTGGTTCTTCTGATGAGCTTTATAACGAACCTAAGAATGCTTTTGTTGCTAACTTTATAGGAAAGATGAATTTCTTTGAATCGAAGGTTGTAAGCAAAGATTTTTCTGCTGTTGAGTGTGAGGTAGTAAAGAGTGGAGTTAGACTTCCAGTTTCTACTTTGAGATGTCATGTCAATGCGAATGTTGGTGATACGGTTCTTGTAGGAGCTAGACCTGAACATTTATTTGTTTCTTTAACAAATGATGGCTCTTCAGTTAAGGGAAGAGTCCATATTATTCAACACCTAGGCTCGTTTATCCGCTATGAGGTTGATATAGACAAAGATATATCTCCTGTAACATTAGAAATAGATATGGACTCCCTTCAGAAGAATATTCATGAAGGTGATGAAGTATTTGTTGGATTTAAAAAAGAAAAGCTTTTCCTCTTTTCTCCTGAAGGAAGAGAACTATGAGTAGAAAATTCTCTATTACAGATAATGGGCAAGAGAAGAGTAAAGTAAAGAAATTCTTTCAGAAGGATTTTTCTCAGCTTTTAATCTTTGCTCTTCCTATGGCCTTTTTAGCAATCTTCTTGCTATATCCCTTGGTCTTAACACTTTTAAGGGCTTTTTGGGCTCCAACAGAAGGACTAGAATTTTCTGGTTGGTCTCTTGAAGGTTTCAGAAAATTCTTCACTAGTAATCTATATATGAAGAGTTTAAAGAACTCTTTTATTGTTAGTATTAGCGTAACAATTCTCACTCTTATTATTGGTGTTCCAATGGGGTATTGTGTTGCACGTGTAAAAGTTCCAGGAAAGAAGCTCATTCTTTCATTGGGCATTCTTCCTATTATTATGCCAAGCTTTGTTGGTGCTTACACCTGGGTTATTCTTTTAGGAAATAAAGGAGTTTTAAGAGTATTTCTTAATTGGATTTTAAAACCATTTGGAGTAACAGTCCCTCCTATCTACGGAATGTTTGGCATGATTTTGTGTATGACGCTAACATACTATCCATTTGTATTCCAACTTAGCTACGGAGCTTTTGCTAGTGCAAACTCTCTTCTAGAAGAGTCTGCAATGTTAATGGGTGCGAAGGGCGGAAGAATAATGAGAACAATTACTCTTCCTCTTATAATGCCATCTTTAGGTGCTGCTGCTCTTTTAGTCTTTGTTAGAGCTATTGGAAACTTTGGTATTCCTGCCATCATTGGTGGAAGTAATTATGTTCTTCCGACACTTATATATTTTGAAGTAAATGGCTTCTTTAACATAAATGGAGCAGCTTCTATTGCTGTCGTTAACGTTGCTATTACTGCCATTGTATTGTATGTACAAAAATATGTTGTTGCGAAGAGAGAATATGAGACTATATCTGCAACACACAAGGATTTAAAGATCCATGAAGGAAAGGGTGCAGTGGTAGCTTCTACAATATATTGTTTAATAATTCTCATAGTTTCATTGCTACCTCAGATAACTATCATAATAATGTCATTCTTTACTAAATGGGTTGGACTTCTTCCTCAAGGCTTTACGTTCAATAATTATCTAAGAATTCCTAAGTATTCACATAAAGAATTGTTTAACTCATTCTTTCTTTCAATTACAGCGACAGTTCTATGTGCTATTCTTGGTTCTATTATTGCGTATATTACAGAGAGAAAGAAGCCAAAGGGAGCACCTCTATTGGATCTCGCTGTTATGAGTCCATTTATTCTTCCTGGAACTGTTGTTTCTATCGCACTTCTTTCTGCATTTAGTGGTAATAGTGCTTTAAGATTAACAGGAACGTATACAATTATTATTATCTCGTACATGATAAGAAGAACACCTTATGTATATCGTTCTGTATCTGCACAACTTACGCAGCTTAATCCAAGCTTGGAAGAGGCAAGTACAATCAGTGGTGCAAGCTGGTTCTATACATTCAGGCACGTTAGTGTTCCTCTAATTCTTCCTGCAATTATATCTGGTTCAATTATGACGCTTACAACTCTATTACAAGAATTAAGCACAACTATTCTTCTTTATTCTGGAAAGACAAGAACTGTACCTATTCAGATCTATGGAGCTGTTCAAGATGGAAAACTTGGGGAAGCAAGTGCTCTATCTGTAATTCTTCTTGTAGTTGTCTTTATCATTATTTACTCGATGAATAGGAGAAAGAGTGGAGATATGTCTTCATCCCTGAAAATGTAAAGATGATTAATAAAGAGCATTATATAGAGCTTATAGAAAGAAAACTTATACCATATTGGTTAGATAAGACAGATAGAAAGTATGGTGGAATTTTAAATTGCATTTCTAATGATGGAGAGTCTCTTTTATCTGAAAATAAGTATTTATGGTCAGAGGGACGATGGCTCTATATAATTGCTCTCTTAATTGAGAATAAAAAATATTTTAAGAATTTAGATTATAATACGTTATTTTATTTAGGAGACGAGACAGAAGCATTTATATTGTCTTACGGCTTTGATAAGGCAACGTATTATTCAAACTATGTCACAGAGCGTGATGGAAGTGTCATAAGTGAAAATGGTCAGACGTCTTTAAGCATTTACACAGATTGCTTTATTTTATTGGGACTAAGTGAATGGGCAAAGGTAAAGGGTGATAAAAATAAAGTTGAGATAGCCACTCTAATTATGTCATCAATCAAACAACGCATTGATAGCTCATCGTTTTTAACACGTCCATATGATATTCCTTCCGGTTATTCTTCACATGGAATACCAATGATTCTTCTTAATACTCTTGATACGTACATTTCAATGCTTTCTTTCTTTTCTCTAGATACAAATGAATGGGATAAATTCCAAGATCATTGTTTTTTTATTATTTGGAATAATCACTATGATAGAGAAAAGAGAGTAATTAGAGAGTATGTTTCGTCTTTCCCAGATAGGAATGAACGTTTATTAGACCGTCATCTTAATCCTGGTCATAATCTAGAAGACCTTTGGTTTATCATTGAGTATTTAAAAAAGAGAGGGGATTTAAAAAACTACCTAAACGAGATAGTAGATATCGCAAAAAATGTTTTTTCCTTTTCTTGGGATAATCAATATGGAGGAATATTTCGATTTGTAGATATCTCTGGAGGAAAAGTAAAAGGTGAGGGAGACAACTCTTCTTATTCTTCTTTGGTGCTTTCTTCGTGGGATTATAAACTATGGTGGGTACATAGCGAAGCTTTGTATATATATTCTTTGCTTTATTACCTTACGGGTGATGATGAGTTGAGGGGGATGTATGAGAAGGTTTATGAATATACTTTCTCAACTTTTCCTTCGCAAGAAAATGGAGAATGGAATCAAATAAGAGGAAGAGATGGAAAAGAAATAAACACTGTTGTTGCACTTCCTGTAAAAGATCCTTTCCATATAATTCGTGACATGGTAAAGATTATAAAAATTGAGGATGACTATGATATTTAAGAATGCTAAGGTTGTTCTTCCTAATAAAGTAATTAATGGCTCAGTAAGAGTTATTGATGGATTAGTAAAAGAAATTGGTGAGTTTCAGGCTATAAATGACGAGACTATCGATTGTAAAAATAATTATCTCTTACCAGGTTTTGTTGATTGTCATACACATGGTTCTGGTGGTTATGACTTTATGGATGGCGATACAGAAGCCATAGAAAAAGCTGCAGAGAGTCTCATAAAAGGGGGAACAACATCTTTTCTTGCAACTAGTTTAACCAGCTCTGATGAAGAGTTAGTAGCCTTCTTAAAAAATGCAGAAAAAGCACAATCTAGTAAGATAGGCGCAAGACTCTTGGGAGTACATCTTGAAGGTCCTTTTATCAACAAAAAAGAAAAAGGTGCACAAGACGAACGCTATATAGTAAAACCAACAATTAAACATATAGAGAAATTCTTGTCTATTGCACCTGGTCTTGTAAAAAGAGTAAGTCTTGCTCCTGAGATGGATGAAGATTGTACAGTTATTGATTATTTGGTGAAAGAGAATATAAATGTCTCGTGCGCTCATAGTGATGCTACTCTTGATGAAGTAAAAAAGGCATATGACCACGGACTGAGAGAATTAACACATTTCTATAGTGGAATGAGTTCTATTACTCGTCATGGTGGTTTTAGAGTTCTAGGGTGCGTAGAAAGTGGTTACTTAATTGATGATATGTATGTTGAGTTAATAGGAGATGGAATGCATCTTCCTCCAGCTCTACTTAATTTCATTTTTCGATTCAAAAGACATGATAGAATAGTTGTTTGCTCTGATAGTATGAGAGGAGCAGGAATGAAAGATGGCCCATCAATTCTAGGGCCAAAGAAGAATGGCACACCTGTCATAATCGAAGATGGTATTGCAAAAATGCCAGATAGAAGTTGTTTTGCAGGTTCAGTTGCAACAGGAGAACGCCTGTTTAACACACTTTATAAAACAATGTCTTTAGGTGTGGTGGAGGCATCTCGATTACTCTCTCTCCAACCTGCTAGCACAATAGGAATGGATGGGGACGTTGGATCAATTGAAGTAGGTAAAAAGGCTGACTTATTGATAATTAATGAAGAAGGAAAAATAGAAAAGATTTATAAAGAAGGAGTTGAAATAAAAAGATGAGTATTACAATTAATGTATTAAAAAATGCTGATGAGAATGGAAAAAAAGCAGCAGAAAAAATTGCTCAGCTGATTAATGAAGCAATAAAAACAAGAGGAAAGGCACGAATAGTGCTATCTACAGGAGCAAGCCAATTTGAAATGTTTTCTTATCTTGTTAAAGAAAATGTTGATTGGACAAAAGTTGATATGTTCCACCTGGATGAGTACGTTGGACTTCCAATTACTCACAAGGCTTCTTTTAGAAAATACTTGAAGGAACGCTTTGTTTCCCAAGTTCCTTTACATGCTGCTCATTTTGTTCCAGGTGAAGAGGATAATATTGAAGAGAATATTAAAAAACTAACAGAAGAACTCAGAAGTGATATTATTGATGTAGGTGTAATTGGAATAGGCGAGAATGGACACATTGCTTTTAATGATCCTCCTGCAGATTTCGATACAGATGAAGCTTATAAAATTGTTGTTTTAGATGAAAAATGTAGAAAGCAACAAGTTGGAGAAGGTTGGTTTGATAGTTTTGACAGTGTACCAAAGAAGGCAATTAGCATGGCTCCTAAACAGATTTTGTCATGTTCGCACATTGTTTCTGTCGTACCTCATAGAGTAAAGGCTAAGGCTGTTTATGATACAATAACAAAGCCAGTAACACCACTTGTTCCTGCTACACTTTTAAAGACTCATCCGGATTGGAATTTATATCTTGACGAGGATGCTGCCTCTTTATTAATGGGCATTTAAAAAGTTAATTCTGAGGATGCCTAGCAAAATCCCCCTCCTATCTATTAAATTGATTCTTGCTAGGTGTCCTCTCTTTCTATAGATTATGCTTTCCACTTACTTCTTTTAGTTTAATTGCATATACATCGCATTTTGATAGGCCTTTGCAACTTTCTACAGGAAATCCTGTTCTATTGTAGTGGTCTAGAATTACCTTTAAGCCATGGACTTTGTCCTTAACTTCTTCAAGTTTAATCGCATTTCCACTACCAATAACGCTTTCATATTTAGCTGTAATGCCACCAAACGATTCTTCAGTTCTATAGTACAAATCTGTTTCCACAGAAACTCTATTATCTAAGCCCAGAAGTGTGTTCTTCTTACCACTTTGCGCACTATGAAAATAGATTGTAATCTCACCATTATCTAATTCTGCGCCAAATGTCATAGGTATTACATATGGATATTCGCTATCAAATAAGCAAACTCTAATAACTGTACATCTTTCTAGAATATCGAAAATGGAATTAATATCTTTAACTTCTCTATCTTCTCTTCTCATCTTTCTTTTCCTTTCTTTTATTCTAAATAAAAGGAGATGAGAAGTACATCTCAAGAGTCAAAAATATTCTTAGTGCTTTTTTCTGTTTAAAAATAAACAAAGAGTTAGAAGTAAAAACGCCAACTATGTAAACAAAAACCGGCCAACTTAGAAATTAAAATACGTCCAACTTGGAAAATAAAAGTTGGCCAACTTGGAAAAACATGCTATCTTCGTATTTAGATAATGGAATTTTACATGAAAGATTATAAGAAAAGAATTGCTGACGATTTGTTACAAAAAAAATTAAGAAGCAAAGGGGCTGTTTTAATTGAGGGAATGAAGTGGTGTGGTAAGACAACTACTGCAGAGCAATTTGCTGCTAGCATCCTTTATATGAATGAACCAAATCGATTTAGACAAAACTTAATGCGTGCAGATATGGATCCAGAATCACTTTTGGAAGGGGATAACCCTAGACTTATCGATGAATGGCAACTCGCCCCAAAATTGTGGGATGCTATTCGCTTTTCTGTCGATCATAGGCGAAAATTTGGGTTATATATTCTAACAGGATCTGCTGTGCCATCTAATAGCGATGAAATACATCACACAGGAACTGGTAGATTTAGTTGGTTAAAAATGCGACCAATGAGTCTTTACGAATCAGGAGAATCAAATGGTTCGGTTAGTTTATATAATCTTTTTGCTTCTTCGGAAGATATTATTCGAGGTTCATCTTCATTAACACTCAAAGATATATCATTCCTAATATGCAGAGGTGGTTGGCCTATGTCTTTGGATGTGCCAGAAGATGTTGCTCTACAACAAGCTTTCGACTACTTTGATGCAGTTGTAAAAGAGGACGTTTCACGTGTAGAAGGAGAAAGAAAAGATCCCGAATTTATTAAACGCTTGATGCGTTCTTATGCAAGGAATCAAGGTTCGCAAGCCTCTATTGAAACAATTATTGGTGATTTAAAAAATAACGAAGAACCGGAATATTGTGTTAGAACCGTATCTAATTATGTAAAGGCACTAAAAAAGATTTTTGTAGTTGAAGATGTTGTAGCTTGGAATCCTAATCTTCGTTCAAAGTCTGCAATACGTACATCTGATACACGATATTTTGTTGATCCTTCAATTGCTACTGCATCATTGGGTTTAGGTCCTAATGACTTAATAAATGATTTAAACACTATGGGTCTCTTTTTTGAAACATTAGCAATGCGAGATCTTCGAGTTTATGCTGATGTTTTAGATGCAACCGTCTATCATTATAGAGACAAGAGCAATTTAGAGTGTGATGCTGTTATACACTGTCGAAATGGCTCTTTTGGATTAATAGAAATAAAGCTTGGTGGTGATAAACTTATAGAAGAGGGCGCTCAATCTTTAAAAAAGTTAGCTAATAAAATAGATACAGAAAAAATGAAGGCCCCATCATTTTTGATGGTTTTAACCGCTAATGGAGATTGTGCTTATAAGAGAACAGATGGCGTTCTTGTTATTCCAATTGGGACTTTAAAACCATAAACTTTATTTTATTCTTTCTTTACACGTTCTTCTCTAAGTTCTCTAGAAAGGACGTAAGATAGAGTGCAATCAAGGAGATGATTGCTCCATTTGTCAGAGAGAGAAAAATCATTTAATTCATCTCTTTCTTTTCCAGATATCTCTTTATATATTAATGAGTCAAGCATATCAGGATAGAAGGATATGTCTTTGCCATATCGTCCTTCTGGATGTGGAATTGTTGGGATAAAATCATTCTCATTAATTATGTTGATTGCATTTGTTGAAGTTCTTTCTTCTTCACTTATGCCTGTAGAGGGGCTTTCAAATGTATAGGTAAAGATTTTGCTTCTATCAGCGAATTCTTCAATAGATTTAGAAAGAAGATTGCTAACAGCACCACCCAGACTATGGCCTGTTATAAAAAAGACATTTTTCTCTTTCTTAGCTTTTTCTTCAGATTTTTTAAGGTTGTTATTTAGATACAAAATAAATTCATCATGAACGAAAGAGCTAGCTTCTTCAAAGTAATCAATTTGACTCTTCAGGTCTGTTAGAAAATCATCAAACGAGGAAGTTCCTCGTACTACAATCAGATAATAGTTTGTACCCCAATGCTTTTGATGTGCGAAGCCTACAACTGGTTGGGAAATGTCATTTTTGCTGTCATGATAAAAAATCTTTGAAAATCCTAGCTTTTTTGAATTTTCTATAAATACCTCTTCTGATACATATATGCTTCTTGATAGTACCAATAAAGCTTTTGCTAAGTCGCTTTCATAACCTATAGATGAATCTTTTTTCTTTGTTATAGTCCAATTTAGATTAATGGGAATTACTTTATTGTCATTTTGTACAGAATAGTAGTTAAGAGTTTTCTTAGCTGCCATAAGAGGAAAAAGAGAAAGAATTATTAGTAGAAAAATAGCAATCCTTTTCATGGCATTAGTCTATTTTATTTATCGTAGGCTCTCAATATGGTTTAAAAATGGTCAGGAGTAACCTGACCAAGAATTAACCTCTAAAATTAGAAGGCAAGTTTTTCTTCTCTTCTAAGAATTCTTTGTAGAAAGGCATAAATGTCTTATTATCTCTAATAACACATCCTGTAGGCTTGTGTGAGCGGATTAAATCACCACATTTACCACAAGTAAGACATACTCTATTCTTATCTATTCTTCCAGAGATAATCTCTTTGGCAAAATCTGGATCTGCAAACTGCATTCTACCAAATAACATGCCATCACACATTCCTTTTTCTACTGCACCTGCAGAGTATAAGTCAGAATACTCTCTTAAATATGTTGGCGCAGAAGCTAAAATTGTCATATCAGGAACGGCTTTCTTTACTTTTCCTATAGAATTAATCATGCGATCAAGACCGACGAAAGGATGCTCTGGTGGATCATATTTTCCCATATCATAAGGACGTGTTATATGGGTAGTTGCGTATGGGTTTCCCATTGTCAAATCTACCATATCTAGTCCCATAGCTTTTAAATCTTTTACAAGTTGTATTGGTTCAGTTAGGTCGAGAGCCATTGAGCCATCTGTCTTTTGTCCAAAACCTGCATATTCTGGATACCCATCATATATTCCAATTCTTGCTGTTACCATAAATGATGGATCTTCATATACTTTTGCTCTTAGAATGGAGTTTTTTAATAGTCGCATCCTGTTATCATAACTACCACCATATTCTCCTTCTCTATAAAAGGCTGATGCGGCTTCTTGAAAGAGATAGCCATGACATTGTTTTATATCAACAGCATCAAAGCCGGCTTCTTTTGCAAGTTTTGCTCCTTCCCCGAAGTTCTCTTCTGTCTTTTTTAAGTAATCATCAGAGACAATATTTTCGTCTTCTGCTGCTCTAAATTGCTCTAAAAATGGATGATGATACATTATTAAAGGGAACGGTTTGTTCCCCGGATTTGAATATCTTCCGGAGTGGTTTGCTTGCATTATAAGGTATGGTTCGTAACCATTCTTTTTTAATCCAGCTTCCTTTACTGCTTCAGTGAGCTTCTTAAATTCGTCAACATTATCTTTTGTAATTAAGAGCTGTGTCATTGACGAACGTCCTTCTTCTGCGACAGAGATTGCTTCAAACCACATGATTGCAGCGCCACCTTCTGCTACTTTTTTGTAGCGATTTAAAGTAAAAGCGGAAGGTGAACCATCTACCGTAGAATCTGCACCTTCCATCGGAGCAGAGCCTAGACGGTTAGGGAAAGTAACGTTCCTTACTTTTAATGGCTTAGATAGGGCTTTTGTATCTTCTGCAAATGGAAGAGAGAGACCTAATTCATTGCATTTTGCAATTACTTCGCCAAGAGTTTTATAGTGAAATCTTTCATGTACTGACATTTTTTCCTCTTTTAATCTATGTTTTTGTTTTCTCTGTAGCCTTTCCAGACATTTTCAAAGAAGTCATCTCTTTGTGGGATTGGTCGTACCTTTCTCCAAGTAAAAGCACATTTATTGTTCTTATATTCCATCTCTTGAATTAAGTCATCTTTTTCTCCACTGTCGAGTGTGAATGTAAAGATATCTGGGAGAGAAGAGTAGGGCTTTATTCCGTTTTTATCTGTATAAAGAGCACTTCCTCTGCTTTTGCCACCTTCTTCTATGTAATTGAGCATACTCAGTAGGTAGCACTTCTGTGTTAATAGCATATCTCTTAGCGAAAAGACTTTTTTTAGAGAAAGAGGATTGTTATAGGAAACTTTTTCTGCAAAATTCTTTAGAAGAGAATCTACTTCTGAGCTTAACTTTTCAATTTCTTCTTTGTTTCTAATAGCCCCTCCGCATTTGCTCATTAAAGAAGAGAAGTGTAGTCTTAAAGATTCTGTATTCTCATCTTTTCCAAATGTTTTTTCACTAATGGAGATTATCTCATCTAGAGCTTTAGTCTTAACTAGAGAAAACGTACTTTCGTCTTGTGAGAAGTCTCTTCTCTTTTCGCTAATGTATTCACTTGCTCTTGTAGAACCCACTTGTCCCGAATTGAGAGCAGAACCACCTGGTCGGTAAATTCCGTGGCTTCCGGCAACTTCTCCTGCAACAAAGAAACCTTTTAGATTGCTTTCCCACCATTTGTTGAGATCTAAGCCACCATTGTTATGTTGTGCACATAGTGCAATTTCTAAAGGCTCTTTTTCTAAATCAACGCCCTTATCTAAATAGAAATCTATTGCTGGCTTATTCATAAGTCTTAAGCGTTCGATAGGTTTATCTACTAGTGCGTTTGCTTCTTTTAAGTATCTATATGCTTCCTCTTCTAGAGAGCTAAATGAAAAGTTTTCATCGTAAGGATCTCTTCTGTAATCGAGGAATACTCTTCGTCCTTTGCTAAGCTCTAGATATACAAGGAGATCTATTATAGAACTTCCATTTTGAACCTTTCTAACATCGAATGGCCACTGATAGCCCTTAAGAAAGATAAAAGAAAGCATTCTGGCTTTATTCTCAAAGAAGACAGATAGGAAGTCTCTTTCATCACTTCCATCTTGGAGTGTTGAATAAAAACGGGGAAGCGCTTGCATATATGTTCCAGAAACATTCCACCTTGGGGAGACTGATGCCATCCCTAATTGCCATTCGGTTAGATTTCTTCCTTTTACTCCAGCTTCAAAAGCGAGTCCTGATGATCCTTTTTGACTAAAAGGATATACGCTTTCCTTATATATTCCAGCAGGTCCACCGGTTGCATAGATTATGTTTTCTGCTCTTATTAAAATGAAAGAATTCTTGCTGTCAGATTCTTTTGTCTTTATGCATATTAGGCCGTAACTACGCTCATTATCTGATAAAATCTTTACAACTTGAAGATTATCTTGAAATGGAACACCTAGGCTAAGAGCTTCTTTCTCTAGAGCTCTTGTCATTTCTCTTGATGTATATGGTCCAATTGAAGAAGCTCTCTCTCTTGGGTCATGATCTGTTTTATAGCCAACATACTCTCCATAGCTATTAGTTGGGAAGGGTAGTCCTAACTCCGCAAGGTGTAAAAAGGATTGAACACTTAATGCCGCCTCAGAGAGAGCAATATCTCCATCGACAGCTTTGCCATTGAAAAGTGTTTCTGCCATCATTTCGATGCTATCAGGAGTCTTTCCACTAAGTGAAAGCTTGTAGTATGTTTGCTTATCACTTCCAGTGTTTCGGCTAGTGCCTGCAAGACGATTTTCACTAATTAATAATATGTCGTTTTGTCCAAGTTTCTTTAGCTTGCATGCTGCGTTGTAGCCTGCAGCACCTGTTCCAACGATACAAGTATTAACTTTAATTTCTTCAATATTATAGCCTTTGTATTCCATAGTTATCTCATTCTATAGTCTTTTTATGTGAAATCCACCATCAACATCAATATAATTTCCTGTTGTGTACAAGAATTTGTCTGAAACAAGTGCACTTACAGCATTTGCAACATCTTCAGGTCTTCCCCAGCGTGCGATAGGAAAAATACCATCTTTAATTAAGTTATCATATTTCTCCTCAACTGCACTGGTCATATCTGTTTTGATTACGCCTGGTCTTACTTCATGAACAAGAATTCCTTCTCCTGCAAGACGGTCTGCATAGAGGGTAGTTAGCATAGATATCCCTGCTTTTGAAACGCAATACTCGCCTCTAGAGGTTGAAGATACAACGGCAGAGCAGGAAGATATATTAACGATTACACCACGTCTCTCCTCTATTTTGTCCTGTTTTATCATCTCTTTAGCTACTATCTGAGTAAGGAACATATTGCTCTTTGTATTTATTGTCAGAACTCTATCAAAAGATTCTTCTGTCATATCTAATAAATCTGCTCTAACAACAGGTGCAACACCAGCATTGTTTACAAGAACGTCTATTCTGCCAAAGTGAGAAACAGTGCTTTCAACTATTCTTTTTCTATCTTCGCTATCTGAAACATTTGCTTTGACGTATTCAACAGTAATATTCTCTTTCTCTAGTTTTTCAATTGCTTCTATATTTTTTTCTCTATCTCCAGTTGCAACCATTACGATGTTGTAACCATCTTTTCCAAGCTGTCTTGCAATAGCAAAACCAATTCCTCTGCTTGAACCTGTTACAATTGCTGTTTTTTTCATTTATTTATTCTCCTCTCTAATACTTTTCATTGTTATGCCTTCAAGAAATGTTGCTTTTCCTTCTTCGGCATAGATGGCAAATAATGCTCCTGTAAATGAGTTATACATTGTTCCTTCTTGGCTTAAGCCATACACAGAGGCTTTATCTAAAAAGATGCCATTTACGAAGAAATAGTAGTAGTTTTCATCAGAAGTTATTGCTAACTTAACATCGTTTAGTATAGGTAACATTATTTTTTTAGTCGTTGCTTCAAAGTCATGAATATGTCTTACAAGCGATGCAACAACATGTTTTTTTGTCTTTTTTATTTCTAAGCGATAGTGATAGTCGCTACTAAGCCAACTAGCTATTCCAGCTCTTCCTTCTAAGTCGGAAATTGAAAGACCAGCTTCCATCTTTTCGTGAAAGCCTCGTTGTCTAAAGGCTAATAGGGTAGGATGGCCTAGAGTTGTATTTATTTTTTCTTCACCAATTAAGGTAAGCTTCTTTTCTTTTGTGTCCAAAGTATAGCAATTATCTTTTGGCTTTCTAATCTTTAGACTGTGCCATGACGCTATAGGTTTTGAGAATTGAACTGAATAATCATCATTATCTATGCAATCAGGACCAGTCGCATATGAAAGCTCTATTTTTCCTTCTTCTCCAATAATTGGCCAGTTATCTTTCCATTCTACTTTTGCTAAGAATGTTTCTCTCCCAAGATGGTGTAATAGAGGTCTCGGTTTTACACGAATAGCTAAGAATACAGCATACCATTCGCCTTGTGGTGTTTCGATTAGGTCTGCATGCCCTGTTGCTTGTATTGGGTGTCCTTTTCTAGAGACGTGAGAAAGAATTGGGTTGTTTGGATTCTTTTCATATGGTCCATATATTGATTTAGAGCGAAGTATAACTTCATGGTGGCCATATCCTGTTCCACCTTCAGCTAACATTAGGTAATACCAATTGTTGATGTAATAGAGATGTGGCCCCTCTGGAGAAGAACCCCCACAACCTGTAGAGAGGAGATGAAAATCTTCTAGAAGTTGTCCATTATCTGGATTAATGAATGCACCTTTTATACATCTCTTTCCATCGACACTTCCGTTTGATGTATAAAAGCATCTGCCATCGGGTAAAAAGAGCAAGGAAGGATCGATACCATCTGATGTAATAAAGCTTATTTCTGACCATTCTCCTAGAATATTATCTGTATGACAAATGAAGTTTTCATGAGTGTATTTATTTGTCGTTACAACATAGAATCTTCCTCTGTTGTTTACTCTAATTGTTGCTGCGTATAAACCAGAGCTAGGAAGGGCTCTATCTAAGTTTAGTTGGCTTTCTCTCGTTAATACAGCACCAATGTTTTCCCAAGAGGCAAGATTGGCACTTCTCCACAGAGTGACACCTGGAAAATATTCAAAAGTCGATGTGACAATATAGTAATAACCGTCCCAATAAGTAATTGATGGGTCTGGTGCAAAACCTGGGATGATTGGATTTTTAAACATGATTTGATTATTGCATCAGATGCAACGAAAAACACCTGTAATTTTTTTCTGCCATTATTTTAAGATAACGTTCTGTTAGTTTTTTCATACAGTATTTTTTTTTGTTAAAATAAAATAACTATATAAAACGACAAAAAAGTATCATTTTTACTAGTAAAATAATGACATCTTGAGTTTTTATTTTGTCAATTTTTTCATTTTAGATAGTGCTTCATACTTTACGAGGAAAAGGTGGATTATAAATGAAAAAGAAACAACCACAAAATGAGGTGGCAGTTAACCCATCAGCTAGTTTGCCACTAAAACTAAAGATGAAAAAGGATTGGAATAAGTACAAAACGCTATACTTTTTGTTCATTCCTGTTCTTATCTATTACATTGTCTTCCAGTATGGATCAATGTTTGGCTTGATTATTGCTTTTGAAAACTATAAGCCTAGATTAGGTTTCTTTAAGTCTCCATTTGTTGGTTTAACACACTTTAAGAACTTCATTCATGATTACTATTTTAAGAGAACATTGATGAATACAATAAGGATAAGTGTAACTAACCTTATCTTTACATTCCCTTGTCCTATTATTCTTGCAATTTTTATCAGTGAATTACGTTCTAAAAAGTACTCTAAGGTTGTACAGACAATAACATACATACCACACTTCGTTTCTATCGTTGTTGTCACTTCAATCTTAATGGATTTAACATCAAGAACAGGTGCTATTACTACATTCCTTTCGTATTTTGGCTTTGAACCTGTAACGATGTTAAATGAACCAAAGTACTTCCTTCCTTTGTATATCATTTCAAACATTTGGCAAAATGTAGGTTGGAACTCAATTGTTTATCTTGCCGCGCTACTCTCGATAGATTCTCAGCTATATGAGGCAGCAAGAATAGATGGTGCTGGAAAACTTAGACAGCTTTGGTCTGTAACACTACCATGCCTTCTTCCAACAATTGTTATTATGCTCATCCTTCAGATTGGAAAGATGTTCAATGTTGGATACGAGAAGATTATTCTTATGTACAACTCTTTGACATATGAAGTAGCAGATGTAATTAACTCATATGTCTATCGTGAAGGATTGTTGAACCTTAATTACTCTTACGCTGCAGCTGTTGGAATGTTCAACTCAATCGTAAGCTTCATTCTTGTTTGGACAACGAATAAGATTTCTAACAAGCTTACAGGCTCAGGTCTTTGGTGAGGAGGATAGTCATGAAAGTAAAATATACAACAGGCGAACAGATTTTCCATTTCTTTGTTGTCGTCGTAACTCTACTATTGTCACTTGCAGTTGTAATCCCATTGATGAGTATTGTATTTGCATCTTTCTCTGACCCATTTGAAGTTATGAAGCATTCAGGAATCTATTGGCATCCAATTAAGCCTTCGCTTTATAGCTATAAGATGGTTATGCAGGATAGAAGTATTCTTACCGGTTACTTGAATACACTCTTTGTAGTAATTGTCGGCACCTCCTTGAATTTAGCATTAACAATTATTGCAGCCTATGTACTATCTAGAAAGGGACCTCTTCTTATTAAGTTCTTTACGGTAATGATTATCTTCACTATGTATTTCCAGGGAGGAACAATACCTACATACATAATTGTAGATAAGCTTCATCTTGTTGGTTCTCGTGCTGCTTTGATTTTGCCTGGCGCAATAAATACGTTTAACCTCGTTGTATTGCGTACTGCAATGGCGGCCGTACCAGAGTCACTTCCTGAGTCTGCAATGATTGATGGTGCTGGCCATGTTACAATTCTTACAAAGATAATGGTCCCAGTAACAAAGGCATCTATCGCTGTAATAATGCTTTATTATGCAGTATCTCATTGGAACTCTTGGTTCCCAGCTATGATTTACTTAAGAAAGAAGAGCATGTATCCATTGCAGCTCATTCTTAGAACTATTCTTGTTCAGGATGATACTTCAACTATGTCTTCAGGTTCTCTTGAATCTCTTGCTCTTTCTTCTGATTCTGTAAAGTATGCAACAATTGTCGTTGCGACAGCACCTATCTTGGTAATATATCCGTTCTTGCAGAAGTATTTTGTTAAGGGCGTTATGGTCGGAGCTGTAAAGGGTTAAGAGATGATTGTTCCTGGCTTGGTAAGTGCTACCTTTAAGACAAAAGAAACAAAAGAAGTTATCTCTCTTGCTAAAGAAGCAAAACTTGAGGCAATTGAATGGAGTGAAAAACATCACTTACCGGTAGGGGATTTGGCTTTTGCTAAGAGTATTGGAGAACAAACACTTTCAGAAGGCTTACGAATTGCAGGCTATGGTTCATATTATCGCCTAGGCGAAAATATGGACATAAGACCTAGCATTGAGACAGCGCTTGCTCTTGGAACGAACAGCGTTCGTATTTGGGCTGGAAGTAAAGCTAGTTCTTTATTAACTAAAGAAGAAAGAGAAGAGTTAACTATAGAGCTTGCAAAAAGTGTTGGAATAGCCAAAGAGTGCAATGTCGTTTTAAAGCTAGAGTGGCACAAAAACACTCTTACTGATGAGAATTCATCTGCACTTGAGCTCTTGAAAACTATTAATAGTCCCCATCTTGAGACTCTCTGGCAACCAACACAGGCTTTGAGCTTTGAGGAAAGAAAAGAAGGTATAAAAATGGTTCTTCCTTATTTGAGTTATCTCCACGTTTATTATTGGGATGAGAGTGGAAGAAGACCATTGAGAGAAGGTATTGAGCATTGGAAAAGTTATTTTTCATTGCTAAATAGAAACAAAGAATACTTTGGTTTGCTTGAATTTGTTCAGAATGATTCTGTAGAGCAGTTTTTTGCAGATTCAAAGGTACTATTAGATTTACTGAAGGGAGAAAAGAATTATGGCTGATATGCACATTAATTGTTTTGATATGATAAACCCATTTGTTATTGCTTCAAGTCCAGCAACAAGAGGAGCTGATAACGTTGTTAAAAGCTCAAAATGTAAGCCAGGTGCAGTTACTATGCGTAATTTTGGCCATGGCATGGGTGGTGGTGGATATTTCTATCCTAGTTTTGATGCTGTTATTAAAGGTCAGCCTGCATTTCATTCACATGCTGTAGGAAGACAGTGCCCAGACAAAATTGCTAGTTTAGATGAATACGCTGAAGAAGTTAGAAGAGCAAGAAAGGAGATGTATCCTGAAACAAAACTTTGGGCTTCTGTTGGACATTATCATGACATTGAGAAGTACCCTGATTGGAAAGAGAGATGGGTTAAAGAGGCCAAAGAAGTCGTTCTTGCTGGAGCAGATGCTGTAGAACTTCATTTTAATACACCAGGTGTTGCAACAGCTAGTGATAGACAATTTAACTACTACCAACTAGTTGAAACATGTACAAAGATGATAAAGAAGGCTGTTCCTGGAACACCTGTTATGGTAAAGCTTGCAATTGAAGACGTTGATTGTCTTACATCGATAAGAAGGGCAGTGTCTGCTGGAGCAGATGCTGTTGGTCCAACAGCAAGATGGAAGGCTTTCTATTTTGATTTGGACTACAAGACAACACAGCCTCGTCCAGGTTCAGGATATGGTGGAACACAGGCTAATCCACTTGTTTGCTTCGAAATAGCAGATGCACGTACTAGAGGAATAACTATTCCTATGTATGCAGGTGGCGGTGTCTTCTCATACGACCAGGCTTTAAGATATATCATGGCAGGATCAGAGATGGTTCAGCTTGGTGCTCTTGCTTGCTCTGGCGGAATTAAGCAATGTGAGAGATTAATTAAAGAGACATCTTCTTGGCTTGATGAGAATGGTTATAGTTCTGTTAGAGAACTCAAAGGCAAGGCTCTTGAACTCTTTAATATGAGTGACGAAAAAGCTAAGAAAAGACAAAACATGCTCGGTGATGCTTATCAGAAGTGCCAAGTTGCAGCAGATAAGTGTATTGGCTGTGGCAGATGTGAAGATGTCTGTTGGTATAAAGGTATAGAGGTTGAAGACCGAAAAGCACACAAAACAGAGAACTGTATTGGTTGTGGATATTGTTTTCAGGTCTGTCCAACTAAAGCTTTATATGTAGATGCTCCATCTATTTTGAAGAAGGGATTTGAGGAGAATTAAGGTGTCAGTAAGAGTTCTTCTCTGTGGAATGGGTGGATATGGTGAAAACTATGTCAAAGAGTATCTAACAAGGGATGTTCTTGATTCTACTCTTGTTGCTATTGCAGACCCATTTGCTAAAAATAGTTCTTTGTATCAAGAGGTTGAGGATAAGGGGATAGCTATCTATTCTTCCCCTGAAGAGTTCTTTAAATCTAACAAGGCAGATTTAACGATAATTTCTTCCCCTATACACACTCATTTTCCGTACATAATGCTTGCTTTGGACAATAACAGCAATGTTTTAACAGAGAAGCCAGTTTGCTTTAGTTTAGAGCAAATGAAAGAAATGGAAAATAAAAGCAAAGAAAAGCATCTATTTGTTGCAGTTGGCTACCAACTATGCTTCTCTCATGATGTTCAAGCTTTAAAGAAAGATATTCTTTCAGGTCTATATGGAAAGCCACTTCGCTTTAGAACGATTCGTTTGATGAGAAGAAACGATATTTACTATTCTCGCTCAGCTTGGGCTGGGGCTTTAACTTGCCATGGTGAGATGGTCTATGATTCTCCATTCACCAATGCTTGTGCTCATCAGTACCAGAATATGGTATTCCTCCTTGGAAAGAAGATGGATGAAAGCACAGAGAGTGTAAAGTGTGAGGGAAAGCTAATAAGAGTAAGGCCTACTATAACAAATTGCGATACTGCAGCTTTGAAGTTCACAACAGTAGATGGAGTAGAACTATACTATTATGCTTCTCATGCTGTTGATGAAGTAAAACTTGGTCCTTTAAGTACATATGAGTTTGACAATGGCTACGTTGAAGAGGTTGAAAATGGTTTTGTTGGCCATACCTCTGGCGGAAAGACTATTGATTACAGAACCATTGATAAAGGCGAAAGACTTGAAAAGCTTTGGGAAAGCGTAAGGTGTGTTAGAGAGAATAGGGAACCTATATGCACACTCAAGACAGCTTATGAACATACAAGGGCAGTTTTATTAGCTCAGAAGAATGGAGTAGAGGACTACTCTAGCTTTGCTGAGAAAAAGTTGGATGACAAAAATAGTGCTTATTACACTATCCCTGGTCTCTCAAAGGCTTTGAAAGAAGCATACGATAATTGGTCTATTAATTTAGAAATAAAATTGAATAAAAAAGGAGAATGATTATGAAGAAAGTATTATTACTTTGCCTTTCACTTCTTATTGTTGGACTTCCTGTTTTTGCTCAGGGCTCTCAGGAAGCTTCTTCTCAAACAAAATCAAGTGCTCCAGACAAGCTCACATATTGGGCTCCGATGAGTACAAAGATTAAGAATGTAAATGACTTTTCAGAGCTTCCATATTGGCAGGAAGTAATGAAGAGAACAAACACTCAGATTGAATTCACAAACGTTTCTGCAGAAAACAAGATTCTTAGTGAGCAGTTCTCAATTCTACAGGTTTCTAGTGATCTTCCAGATATCGTAGAGTACAAGTGGGCTAGCTACGTAGGTGGTCCTCAGAGTGCAATCGATGATGGTTTTATCATCCCATTAAATGATGTATTTGAGAAGTACTGCCCAAATATCACAAAGTATCTCAACGAACATCCTGACATTGCAAAAGAATGTTCTACAGATGATGGAACATATTACTGCTTCCCATTCTTCCGTGGTTATGACTATGACAACAACAGTCTTCTCTTCTCTGAAGGTATCATCTACAGAATGGATATCTTAAGACAGCTTGGTTTTGATAAGACACCAGAAACAGCTGATGAACTCTATGATGTTCTCGTTGCAATCAAGAACTCTGGTCTTGTTGAAATTCCAATGTCTGTAAGACCTGACCACATCAGCAGAGTCTTCTCACCAGCATTTGATTCTTGGGATAGCTGGTATGTTGAAGATGGCACTGTAAAGCATGGTTATCTCGAACACAATAGATATGACTACTTAGCATTCCTCCGCAAGATTTATGCTGAAGGCTTACTTGATAACGACTATATGTCTGTTAACAAGAATGGCATGAACTCAATGTTCCTCAGTGGAAAGATTGCTATTGGTTATAACCCAGGATCTCTTATTGCTTCTGCTGTTAAGTCTATGGAAAATGTTGAAATCACATCTTCTAAGCCATTATCTACAAAGGCTGGAACAAACTCTAAGTTTGCAAAGATGAATACAGTTTTCGATACAGCTGCATCTAGTGCTGCTGCAATCACAACAAGCTGTAAGAATGTTGAAGCTGCTGCTAGACTTCTCGACTATGCATATGGCGAAGAAGGACACATGCTAGCTAACTTTGGTATTGAAGGTGTTACATATACAATGGTAGATGGATACCCAACATATACAGACTTTGTTAATGAAAACAAAGATGATGTCATGGCTAAGTACATGAGAGCTTCTGTTAACGGTGCTATGATTCAGGATCCAAGATATCTTGAGCAGTATTATGATACAAAAGAGCAGTCTGATGCACTTAAGCTTTGGGCTCAGACAGATTATGGTAAATATATGCTTCCTCCTGTATCTATCTCTTCTGAAGATGGAGCAAAAGCTGCTTCTATCATGAACAAGGTAAATACATATGCAGATGAGATGGAAACAAAGTTCATCACAGGTGCTCTTGAGTTAAATGAGACTACATTTGCTGAGTATCAGGCACAGCTAAAGGCATTTGGTCTTGAAGAAGCTGTTGCTATCTATCAGAAAGCATATGATAGATATCTTGCAAAGTAAGATATAAGCGTAATTCTTTAGACAGGACAGTGTAAAAGCTGTCCTCTCTAATATTTTGAGGTTGTCAATGAATAGTATGGAAAAGTTAATAGATCTTCTAGATTGTAATTATTCACCATTAAAGAAAATAGGTGAATTGAACGGAAAGAATTTAATACAATACTTTAGAGAAAGAGAGACACCACATTATCTTTTTTCTATCAAAGATGCAGAAGAACTTAAGGATAGCGAGATTATTAATGATGCAGAGAAAGTTCTTCAGCATGATATTTTTGGTTATAAGTTTAATGGCCCTATAGATTGGACATTTAACCCAACTACAGAGACGAGTAGGGATAATGAGTGGAGTTGGTCTCTTTTCCGTACGATTTATTGGCAAAGTCTTAGTCGTGCATATGCACTTACAAAGGATGAGAAATATACAAAGGAATTCCTTAGTGAACTTCATTCATTCCGTGAAGCTTGGCCTGCAGATGAGTTTATTAAAGATACAACATTTGTTCCTAAGCAGCCATTCCCTGGAACAGCATGGAGAACAATTGAAACAGGTATTCGTGTCTATACAACATGGCTTCCTGTCTTTGAGATTTTTAGACATTCTCCTATATGGACAGATGATGATCTATCGTCTTTCCTTCTCGGAATAAGAGACCATGCACTCTTCTTAATGGGACACTATTCAAACCATGATAGATCAAGTAACTGGCTAAGCATGGAGACAAGTGCTCTATTGCAGATTGCAATAATGTTCCCTGAATTCAAAGAGTCAAGAGAGTGGTTTGATACAGCATATGGCAGAGTAATGCACGAAGTAAGATATTGTTTTAGTGATAATGGTATCCATATGGAAAAAACTCCAATATATCACATGGTAGCTTCTATTGCTTTTGCTCAAGCTCTTGTTATGTGTAAGCTTAACAATATTTACGTCCCAGATTATGGTTGGGAAGTAATAAGAAGAAGTGCGCTTTATATTCTCTCTCTATTTAAGCCTAACTTAACAACACCAATGATTGGTGATGCAGATAGAGATAGCCTTGTTGATAGGAAGGCTGATACATCTATCTATGAAGGAATGAATCTTTCTTTCTTCCCTAAAGATTTAAATGAATTAAGGGCTTACATGGCTTGGATGTATAGCCTCTTTGGAGATGAAGAATTTAGATATTTTGCAACTCTCAGAAAGGAAGGAAAAGAGCCTGAAAAGAAGGACTATAAATACAGTGAAGAAGGCATCTATGTTATGCGTAGTGGATGGGATAGCAAAGCCGATTATCTATGCACTCATTCAACACAGTTAGAGAGAGGAGAAAAATCTACTCATTCTCATAACGATAGCATGCATGTTGAGCTTACGCTTAAAGGTGAAGATATTCTTGTTGATTGCGGTCGTTATATCTATCGCTCTTCTATTTGGAAAGATTGGCGAGCATATTTTGTTTCTGCCCTTAGCCATAACACTCTTTATGTTGATGACCATGAAATGGGAGCAATCCCTGGTGTTGATAGAGTTCGTGGTGTTAGAGCGCTCTGTCACTTCTTTGGCGAAGAAAAGGGCTTAAAGATTGTTGATCTCTCTCACAACGGCTATGCATACTTGCCTGATCCAGTTTTCCACAGAAGAAAGACAATTCTTTTGCCATCTTCTAGTGCAGTAATAATTGATTATGTTGATGGCCTCAGTAAAGAGAATCACGATTTCAGGTTGATGTTTAATTTTGATAGTAAGGATGTAAAGTTAAATGGCAATCATGTAGATTATGTCTCACGTAATGGTGTTCCATTTTCTCTTGATTTCTCTTCCTCTGCAGACTTTTCTTCTTATCTACTTTGTGGAAGTGAAGATCCAAAGGGAGGTTGGATTAGCTATGGTTACCCTGTAAAGGAAGCTATTGGACAGGTTACATTTCAATATAAAGGAAAGGCTCCATTTACTGCAATTACAGTTGTTAAAGCGAAAGATGATACAACTACTACAGCTACTTTTAAGGATGGAAAGGCGTACATTTCATCTGGTCTAGACAAATGGGTAATAGGAAAGGAGAGCGTAGAAAAAATATGAGATTTGGACTCTGCACAGATATTAAAAATGTTAAAGAAGTTGAAGAACTAGGCTTTGACTATATTGATGGAAAGTTGAATCAGATTGCGCTTTTAAGCGAAGAGGACTTTGAGAGTATTCTTAAGCTTTTTGAGAATCAGAAGATAAAGATGGAGAGAGCTTCTCTTCTTCTTCCTAAAACACTCTCTGTTATGGGAGATGCGTATAGCGAAAAGGAATTGAGAGATTATCTTTCTGTTGCTTTTGAGAGAATGGACAGACTTAACTCAAAGCTTGTCGTATTTGGTTCCGGCAAGAGCAGAAATTTTCCTCAGACAATGAAATGGCAGGATGCTTTCCTTTCTCTTGTAAAGGTAACAAGATTAATAGGTGAAATAGCTCTTGAGCATTCAATTGAAATTGCAATTGAACCACTTAACAGAGAGGAGACTAATATGATTAATACTCTCTGTGAAGGTGCTGCTCTTCAAGCAGAGGTAAACTTGAAGAATGTTGGTCTTCTTGCAGATAGCTATCATATGAGAAAAGAAGGAGAAGATTTTAAGAGAATCCTCTATTGTTCTCCTCTTCTCCATACTCATATTGCATTGAAAGAGGGACGCAAGTATCCTACAGAATCTACAGAAGAGGTGAAGGAGTTCTTCTCTCTTTTGAAGGAAGCAGGATACGATGGAACAATGTCAATTGAAGGAAAGAGTGACGATTGGAAATCTGATTCAGTTAAGGCTCTCAAGGTTTTAAGAGAGCAGAATAGAAACTAAGGAGAAGAGATATGGATAAGGTAAGAATTGGTATTATTGGTTTTGGACATATGGGTAATCAGCATTCAACTGCACTTCTCCAAGGTAAGGTTCCCAATGCTATACTAACAGCTATTGCAGATATAGACCCAGAGAAGATTAAAAAGGCAAAGGCTCTAGCAGGCGATAGTGTTGCTTATTTCGATAACGCTGAAAGCTTAATGGATTCTGGACTTGTTGACGCAGTTATCCCTACTTGTCCACATTATTATCATCCTGTTTATGGTGTTTATGCTCTCGAGCATGGCTTGAACTATCTTTGTGAAAAACCAGCTGGAGTATATACAAATGCAGTAAAGAAAATGAATGAGGTTGCACTTAAGAGTGGAAAGGTTTTTGGCGTAATGTTCAATCAGAGAACTAATCCTCTCTACCAAAAGGCAAGAGATTTAGTTCAGAGTGGAGAGGTAGGACGTATTTTACATTGTCATTGGCTTATCTCTTCATGGTTTAGGCCTCAGTCTTATTATGACAACTCTACATGGAGAGCAACTTGGAAGGGTGAAGGTGGTGGATTATTGATGAATCAGAATCCACATAACCTTGATTTGTGGCAGTGGATTTGTGGCATGCCTAGTAGAGTAAAAGCAACAGTCTATTATGGAAAGTTTAGAAAGATTGAAGTTGAAGATGATGTATATGCCTTAATGGAATATCCTGATGGTCATATTGGTACATATATTACAACTATTGCAGATGAACCGGGCACTAATAGATTAGAGATATCTGGAACAAGGGGAAAACTTGTTGTAGAAAATGATACTCTTACCTTCTGGCGCTGTAGAGAAGATACCGATGATTTTCAGAAGAGATTCAAAGGTGAAATTGGACACCCAGAGATTTGGAAGTGTGAAATACCTGTAAAAGGAACATATACCTCACATTGTGGGATTATTAAGAACTTCTGTGATGCAATACTTAAGGGTACACCGCTACTTGCTCCTGGATCAGATGGTATTAAGAGCCTTGAAATCATAAATGCAATCTTCTTATCATCTTGGACTGGAGGTGATTGGGTAGAATTACCTATTGATGCAGATAAATATGAAGCAATGTTGAAAGAGAAGTGTGGTGGAGAGTTTCCTTGCTAGAATAGGAATAGTGTAATAATGACAAAAAAGGGCCATAGTTTTAAGAAAAAAACATTAACAAGATGGACACTGTCTTATCTTTTTGCGACGCTAATTCCTCTCCTATTAGTATTAATTGCGGCTTTAATAATGTTATTTGTTAATTCATCGGCCCTAACGTACTCTAATGAGATTACAGCTCAATATGTTCAACGTTCTTTCTCAGATGTGTTAGAGCGTATGAACCAAATTAAAGCAGAAATAATTGTTGATTCTGATTTTATGGAAATTAGAACTGTTCAAGATTTGAATACGATACCGAGTCTCTCTCTTTTTTACCATGCTTCCGATATCAGAAGACTCGCTCAAACTAGTTCAAATATTTCAGAGTTGTTTTTATTTAGCCCAACTAATGATTGGTATATTAATGAAAGTACATGGGGAAAAATTAGCGAAATGGCCGAAAAATCTAATTCTCCCATGTCTCAAGAAGAGATAGACAGAATGCTTACTAAGGAAATATGGGATGTTTATATGTATGATATCTCTCCTGATAGTATTTTAGTCGTTTCTCCTTTGACCTTCATAAAATCAACTAACCCTAATAATTTAGTTGTTGGTGTAATTGTTTCAAAAGAAGAACTTTTTTCATCTGTTATCGATGGCTATCATGATGTTGTAATCTACAACGAAAAGGCCAATAGTATTCTGTATAACCTTTCTGGAAAATATCCAGTAGGGAAAGCTAAGTCTTTTTCTGAGATATCAGAAGTTGAAACAACAAAGAAAATAGGTAATTCGATTATCTCTGTTGGAGATAAGACAATACTAAATCTAAAGTGTATTGTAATAATTGATAAGTCAATATATTTCCACGAATACTACCTATTCTTACGTATTATTGCTTTCATAATTCTTTTTGCGGCTACTTTTGGTGGAATTTTAATAGTCGGTAATGTAAGAAAGGATTGGCTTTTATATTCTGAGGCCATGGAAGTTTCAGGCTTGGATGTAAATAAAATTCCTCAGAATGCCACTACTTACATGCCATTTGTTTCTAGCGTCTCTGATTTAAAAGAGCAAAAGAAACATCTCAACGAAGTAATTATTAAGCAGAATACATCTTTAGTAGAGAGTGCAATAAAAAAACTCATTAATGGTGACAACACTGTTACAAAAGATGTTCTTTCGTCTCTAGGCTTAGAACTAGTGTCTTTAAGCTTTTGTGTTGTAATTTTAAAAGCACAAAAAGGAAAGAATGCACAAGATTGCCTTAAAGAAGTTATTGCTTCGTCTTTAGTTATTCCTTTCCAGTCTGAATATGGCGAATCATTTATTCTCAATACAAAGTTTTCGGACGAAAGTAGCTATAATGATATGATTGACCATATCTATGAGAAGGGGAAAGCGGGAGACTTTGAAAGTGTTTCAATCTCATCTCTTCATAATGGTTTAGATTCCATTAAAGATTGTTATATCGAAGCAATAAGCGTTCATGAGTACCAAGAAAACCACAAAATCGCCTTCTTCTCTTATGAGGAGCTATCAAATAGAACAAGACAAAATGCATATCATTATACATTAGAAGAAAATATGCTTTTGCAGAAAGCTTTAAAAGAAGGTGATGCAGAGAAGGCAAAAAGCATTGTTAATAGTGTAATAGATAGAAATAAAATGAATGGAGCTTCTCCTAAGACACTTAGATTTTTGCTCTTTAGTATTAGTGGAACGATAATTAGAACTATCAATAGCTTAGATGAACGCTATACAGAAGTGATTCCTGAGATTAATTTCCCACCTATTATGCAATCTCATAACTTCCAGAAATCACTAATTGGAGTAGAGGAGATAATTGATTCAACTTGTTACAGCGTAAAGGCAATTCAGGATAGCTTAGCTGAATCTTCTTCTGAAACATACCAAGTATATAAAAATGTAATTGAATATATTCATGCTAATTATATGAATGCAATGATAAATGTTTCGTCAATTGCTGATCATTTTGATATCTCGATTGCTTATTTATCGCGAATATTCAAAAAGTATCATGGCATAAATATTTCTGAATACATCACTCTCTATCGTCTTGATAGAGCTAAAGAACTTTTAAATGAAAATAAGATGGTAGGAGAAGTTGTTGATAAATGTGGCTTTGGTAGCCTGCGTACTTTCTTAAGAGTATTTAAGAGTGTTGAAGGTATAACGCCAGGCCAATATAAACAGTCTGTTGTAAAGGAGGATTAAAGATGTTAAAGACTGCAGTAATAGGTTGTGGAGCTGTCTCTCGTAATCATGGAAAAGCTCTTGTTAATAATAAATATACAACACTTGAGTATTGTGTAGATATTGTCCCTGAAAGAGCAGAGGCTTTTTCTAAAACCTATGGAGGGAAGCCATTAACTGACTATAAAAATCTATACGATAAAGATATCGATTGTGTTCATGTAATTACTCCTCATAATACACATCCACAGATTGTTATGGATCTTCTTGATCATGGCTTTAATGTCTTTTGTGAGAAGCCTCTTGCTATTACTCCAAATGAAGCAAAGCAAATGATAAAGAAGAGTGAAGAGACAGGAAAATTATTAGGTGTATGTTTCCAAAATAGACTAAATAAGGCAACTGTTGAAGCAAAAGAAATAATTGATAGTGGACGCTATGGAAAGATTTTAAGTGGAATGGCTCTTGTTACTTGGTATCGCAATGGAAAGTATTACAGCGAATCTCCTTGGAGAGGTAAATACAGCGGGGAAGGTGGTGGTTGTATTATTAACCAAGCTATCCACACTCTTGACCTTGTTGATTACCTTACAGGCGGAGTAGAAAGCCTTAGTGGTTTTGATGGGAAATTGAGGGACACCACAGATTACGAAGTTGAAGATACAGCTATGGCTCTATTAAGGCTAAAGCAAGGAGGAGAAGTTGTTGCTTTTTGCTCCAATTGCTACCTGGGCTCAAAGGTTTGCGATGTTGAATTACGCCTAGAGAAGGCTGTTATGACAGTTAGACAATCAGGCTTAACAATAGTAGAAGAGGATGGCAATACCATATTTCATCCAGCAGAGGTTTTAACTGGAGAAAAATCTGAATGGGGTGTTAGTCATGGACTTTTAATTAATGAATTTTATAAATCTGTTATTAATAAAACTCCGTTTATTGCAGATTGTCATACAGGTCTTGCTGCAGTAAGCATTGTAAATGCTATTCAGCATAGTAAGGGTAGAGTAATAAAAATTGAGAGATAATATATAGGAGAAAATGATATGGTAACTATTTCAGTAAAGGAAGCAAAAGAGAAGATTACTAAGATTTTCATGAGCGTTGGCGTCAACAATGATGAAGCAGAGATTATTGCAGATATGCTTGTTGAAGCAGATGAAAGAGGTGTTCATTCTCATGGTATTTTATGTACAACAAGATACGTAAGACTTATCAGAGAAGGAAAGATGAGACCAAACATGAGTATTAATGTCATTAGAGATAATGGCACAGTCGCTGTTTGGGATGGTAATCATTCTAGTGGACAAATCTTAGGCTACAGAGCTATGGAAGATGCAATTGAAAAGGCAAAAAAGCATGGTGTTGGTGTTGTTTGTGTTAAGGGTGCAAACCACTTTGGTGCTTTAGCTTACTATTCTCAGATGGCTCAGAAACAAGGCTTAATTGGAACAACTCTTGGTACAGGAGACTCAACTATGGCTCCTTGGGGTGGCTGTGAAAAGGTTATTGGTAACAACCCAATTAGCGTTGCAGCTCCTGCTCGTAACGAAGTATCTCCAGTATTAGATATGGCTATGACTGTTGTTGCTAATGGTAAGGTTTCTAATATGAGAAGGCAGGGAGTAACAGAACTTCCTCCAGGATGGGGCTTAGATAAGGAAGGCGTACCTACAACAAAGATGGAAGATTGTTACACAATTTCCCCTATGGCTGGTTACAAAGGTTGGGGAATGGCTGTGATGGTTGATATCCTTGCTGGTGTTCTTTTTGGTGGTGGTACTGGAGATAGAGCTAAAGATAATCAAGATGGCCCATCACTAATGATGATTGCTCTAGATATCGACGCTTTCAATGATAAAGAAAAGTATTACGAAGATGTTGATGCTAGAATTAAAGAGCTTAAGGCTTCCAAGAAGGCAAAGAATTCAAAGGGAATCTTAATGCCAGGAGAGATAGAAGCTAATGCTTTTGCTCAAGCAGAAAAGAGTGGCTTTGTGCCTGTTCTTCCTGAGAATTTAAAGATGGTAAATGATTTGGCTGTCGAAATAGGAATAGAGCCAATTAGCTATACAGAGTAATTTGTCTTGATTATCCTAAATTATTAGACATAAAACTGCTTGTTATCTTAAATTGAGACAAGCAGTTTTGTTTTTCTTAATTCTCTTTCGCAATTATAGTACATTTATTCCGCCATTGTGACGCCCGGGCTTAGATATATTTCTGCCTCTTTTAGAGGTTCTACAGGCGTGAATTGACTACCATTCGAGTTTTTTTGGAAAAACTCAATCATCTCACTAAGTTGTCCCTCATGCCCTGTGTTTTTATAGATTAAAATTTCAGTGTATTTAGTTTCTTTTAAGTATTTTGGTATTGCTTTTCTCCATGCTTCAATATGTGAAGTGCTACTTGTTTCCTTTAGCATTGTTTGGTATTCATTCCAAGGAGTATCTTTTTCGCTATCTCCCTCATAGATGAGCATCTTAATTTCTTTCCACGCTTCATAATTGAATGTGATATCTCTGACACCAAATGGATAAGGAAACTCTTTTGTTGGGAAAATTGGGAAAATGCCTGGTACACCAGCAGCAACAGTTTCTACCATTTCTGCATGAAGGGCAGCAAATCTAAGAGAGAAACAAGCATTAGCAGATATTCCAGAAAGTAGAATCTTATCATTTGTCTCAATTTTCTTCTCAGAAATGGCAAATTCTTTCACATCATTTATTATGCAGATGAGCTGTTTATCAAGTTTGTGAGCCCTACCTGTTGCGTAATATGCATCTCTTCCAAATGCGTGATAGTAAATTTCCTCAGTTCTAGGAAAGACTGGAAAAATAGAAACTGTATTGAGGCTATGTGCAATCTTTCCTTCCCAACTATCAGTAATACTGTGAATAACGCATTCATCTAGTTTTTCTAGAGAAGCAGGGTATCCATTGTTATTCGGGGTTACAAGAACATTTCTAATGTTATATTCCTTATTATCAGATGGAAGAAGAATGTAGGTGTCATAGTTGTATCCACGTGATGAATTCTTGTGAAGTTTATAGATTTCATGATTTTTGTACTTCTTTATATATTCAACATTTATTGGTTGTTTCACTTTTTCTCTTGTTGTGCATGAAGAAAACAATACGAGAAAAAAAAGAATAGTAAGATGAACGACAATTTTCACTTTTTTCATAAAAATCCCCAAAATGTTGAAAGGCAATGTCTTTGATAGTAAAAACCTCTATATTTTATCATCGATTCCTACAGATTTTTCATTAGCATTTTCTCCGATAGAAGGCTAATTTTCATTCCTTTATCTTATAAAGTTATAGCAATCATATTGTTGATATTTGATAAATCAATTTTTTTGAATTTAGAAAGTCGCTTTATTTTACATTTTTGTCATTAATAAAAGCATTATATTGTTTTAATAATTATTTATAATATAATTAATTATCATTTAAAAATAGCCTTTAAAATTTTGTCATATAATAAATTAATTTGTCACATTTACTTCTAGAAAAAATGCTTGCGATAATACAACTCAGGAGTTTGAAAATGAAGAAAAGAATACTAAGCATAGCAATTTTGATGCTATGTATATCTCTAGTTGTTTTCGCCCAAGGCGCAAAAGAGCTCCTTGCTTCTTCAAAGATGGAGTTTGAAGGCTATGGCGCAGAAACTAGAGGCGGCTTAGATGGAAGAATTATTAAAGTAACTAATTTAAACGCAGATGGCCCTGGTTCTTTTAAAGAAGCCGTTTTAGCAGAAGGACCACGTGTTGTTGTATTTGAGGTTGCAGGTATTATTGACCTTGAAAAACAACAGATTAAAATTAAGAACCCGTACCTTACAATTGCTGGTCAGACAGCACCTTCTCCAGGTGTTACTTTTATCCGTGGTGGTCTCACTTTCGATACTCACGATATAGTAATGCAGCACGTTAGATTTAGAATGGGAGATGCTGGTGCTGAAGTTGGCGAAGGCTACGAGCCTGAGATTTCAACTGCAGCTAATGGTAATTCTTATAACATTGTTGTTGACCATTGTTCTGTTTCTTGGGGAGTTGATGAGAACCTTTCAGTTTCAGGAAAGCGTGGTCAGGGACCAGAGAATGCTTCTCACAACATTACTTACAGTAACAACTTCATCTCTGAGTGTTTAGCTTGGTCTGTACATAAAAAGCAGACAATGAATCATTCAATGGGAACTCTTGTTATGGATGACTGTACTAATATTGCTATTATTGGTAACTACTATGCCCACAACTCAGAGAGAAACCCTTGGTTTAAGGGCAACTCTTCAGGTTTAATTGTTAACAATTTAATCTATGATCCAGGCGATTGGGCTATTAGACTTTCATGGATTCCTAAAGAGTGGAAAGGCTTAGAAGAGCAGCCATCAACTCCAATAGTTTCTATTGTTGGAAACTATGAGAAAGAAGGTCCTAGCACAAAAGTTAAGGCAATGGTTGGATCAAATTACCCAGAAAATGACGAAAGATGCTATATGGAAGACAATATCATCGTTAAAGCAGATGGTGTTACACCAGGAAATCTTACAGATGAGTCAATCCCTGTAACATTACTTGATGAAAAGCCAATTTGGATTGATGGTTTAACTGTTATTCCTGCTTCTGAAGTTCCTTCATATGTTCTTAAATATTCAGGTGCTCGTCCTGCAGATAGAGATGAAGTCGATAAACGACTTGTTGAAGAGTTCTATTCAGGAAGTGGAAAGATTATCAACAGCCAGAATGAAGTTGGAGGATATCCTGTAGCTGAAGCTGTTTACAGAGAACTAGATGAACCAACTGGTTCTATTGAAGATTGGCTAATGAAGTATACTTTTGAAGTAATGCCCCACTAAGATAAAGTCTACTTTAAACCCTATCCTTTCTGTCAGATTACTCTGATGGAAGGGATTTTTATTAAAATCAAGTCTTGACGTTCAAAAGCACCTCAAGTGCAAAAATTTCTGTTTGAGATAATTCTTCAAGTCTTTTAACCAAAACACTTAGCCTTGAATTTTCAGGTAATGAAGTATTGTTAGTCAAGCCGTAAAGTAGCCATTCTACTGTTGTTCCAAGCTCTTTTGCTATATGAACGGCAACAATTAAAGAAGGAAGTCTTGCACTAGTTTTCTGATTGACAAGAGTTTGATATGAAACGCCAATTTTTCTAGAGATTTCCTTTAAATTTGTTTTTCCACATAATTGTTGAGATTGTTCTACTCTTCCCCAGAAATCCATTGCTATTTTTTCATCTTCCATAACCTATTTCATACGTGTAATTACTTGAATGGGGAATAATTTTACCTTGTTAAATACCTATATAAGTACTACAATTACTTAATTAGGTATTTAACATAGAAGAACTAATTACGCTTGTTTTAAAAACTTGATTCTGTCTTGAACGAATTATTGATCACGATATAGGTGTGATTATTTAAGATCAAAGGGGAAAATAATGAAGAAAAGATTTATTGCATGTTTTATTTTTTTATCGTTTTTACTTTTAATGTTCAATTCGTGTGACATGAACACAAACTCATTAAAGTATTATTCGGTAGTTGTATTAAATGGAGAATCTGTTATTGAAAGTAAAGCAGTTCCAAAAGAATTTCAATACACTTTGCCCAACGCTCCAAAGGAAAACAATTTCAAGGGTTGGAGAATTGGAGATTCCACAATACTGTATGCACCAAAATCTAAAGTTAAAATAACGTCAGATACTACAATTACTGCAGTTTTTGAAGAAATTTCAGAGACAGAGCCAACTTATTATTCTGTTGTTGTTTTGAACAAAGAAGAACTTGTAGATAGCAAGATTCTCATTGATGGTTCGGAATATATTTTGCCAATTGCACCAGAAGAAGATAGCTTTAAAGGTTGGAAGGTTGGAAATACTACAACATTATTGCTGCCAAAATCCAAAATCAAGATAAAAGCAAATACTACAATTACTGCAGTTTTTGAAGAAATTTCAGAGACAGAGCCAACTTATTATTCTGTTGTTGTTTTGAACAAAGAAGAACTTGTAGATAGCAAGATTCTCCTTGATGGATCTGAATACGTTTTGCCAATTGCTCCGGAAGGAAATAACTTTAAAGGTTGGAAAGTTGGAGATTCTGAAAAACTACTAGAGCCTAATTCAAAAATAAAAATAAAAACAAATACAACAATTACAGCTGTTTGGGAAAACATTCCTGTTGATATTCCAAGTTACTATGCGGTTGTAGTTCTTAGTGATGGAAGTTTAGTAGATAGCAAAGCTGTACAAAACAATTCAGAGTATGTTCTTCCGCAAGCTCCAATAAGAACAGGATTTTTGTTCAACGGCTGGAAAGTTGGAGAACAATCTTTATTGAAGGCAGGAGAAGAAATAACAATTACTGGAAATACAACAATAACCGCTGATTGGTCTATAGTTTACTCAGTGGTTGTTGAAGTTCCTCAAAATGTATTAAATGTTAGCGAAATTACAATAAAAATTGATGATGAAATAATAGCTACTAAAGATTATGGTGATTTTTCTGATTATGCTAATGGATATTTCATATATACTCTAAATGTTTATGATTTATCTATCGGCATGCACTCTATCAAAGTTGAAACTACTCCCGCAGAAGTTAATAAAACAGACTCTATCGTTGTGAGTAAAGATGGAAATAATAAGAAAACGATTAGAGTCGCTTCAACTTCTGATGTAATAGATTTGGCAGATATTTCAACAGAAATTCGGACGAGCCAGACTTCAACAGTTAAAGTCGATTCAAAATATAATCTTACCAATGAGGTAACTATTACTGTTCCTACCGATGTTGTCGTTTTCTATACAACAAATGGAGAATATCCAACATTAGAAGATTCAAGATATACAGGCTCTGCCATTATTGTCAATAACGGAGAAACGCTAATACTTAGACCTGTCGTTTTTGGAAAACTAGCTAAAAGCATGAGTTTTATCTCCCAGAAGATGGATTTATCACCAATTGGTGCGAGAGGTCCTGCTGGTGGATATGTCTTTTATGACAAAGGTGATAAATCTGATGGATGGAGAATGCTTGAAGCGGGAGAAAGCGACCTTGAAAATCCTTCTTTATATACTTGGGGAAGTGTTAGTTCAGAACACTTTGGCACAACTGTTTCTTTTGGGTACGGAAAACGTAATACAGAGAATCTCATAAAGGCTATGAAGAATAATTCATCTTTGTCTTTCCCTGCAGCTGAGGCAGTATGGAATGTTGATGTGTATAAAAATGGATTTTCTGATTGGTTTCTTCCAAGTTGGGAAGAGTTAAGTGAAATGTATTCTTGCTTTAAAACGTTAGGTATGGCGGGAACAATATCTCAATTAGGGATGGGGTACTGGTCTAGTACTGAGCAGGATTATAGTAATGCAGTTTTTGTAGATTTTTCTAATGGAAGTAGTGACTGGATTTATCGAGCAAATTGTAAGAATGTTCGTCCAGTTAGGTCATTCTAGTGGAAGATTGACAATTAAGTTAAAAAGAATAGTAGACCTTGTAAAAGAAGTGGTTATTACAAGGTCTTTTTTTTTAATATATTACTATTTTTGTACGGACTAGGGTTAAAAAAGGAGTGTATCAATATGGGAAGATTTGTTGATCCTGATAATTCTGCATTTAAGGTCGCTTTGAATTCAGAGATATATGTAGATAAAACAGGACTTATTAGCTATACAAATAGAGTTCTAAATTCACTTCAAGGTTACATTTGTAATAGTCGTCCGCGCCGTTTTGGTAAATCAATAACTGCCAATATGCTTGCTGCTTACTGTTCTAAAGGGTCTGATTCAAAGGAAATGTTTTCATCTCTTAAAATTGGTTCTTCATTAGATTATGAAAACTATCTTAACAAATATGATGTTATTCATTTTGATGTTCAGGAGTGTATTATTCCTGCAGGGGGGCTAAAAACGTCCTTTCATACATAAATAATAATGTGATTAAGGAATTGAGAGAGTATTATCCTGAGATAGTTACCGATAATGTTAAAACTCTTGCAGAAGCATTTTCTCTCATTAACAACATAAGTGGAAATAAGTTTGTTGTGATTATTGATGAATGGGACGTCCTCATAAGGGATGATGCAAACAATCAGAAGGTGCAAGAAGAGTACATTACATTCCTAAGAAGTATTTTTAAAGGCGTTCAAGCATCCAAATACATAGCTCTCGCTTATATTACTGGAATCTTTCCTTTTAAAAGGGAGAAGACTCAGTCCGCATTGAATAATTTCAAGAAATACACGATGCTCCATCCTGGAGTTATGAGTGAGTACATCGGCTTTACAGAGGAAGAAGTTGAAAAGCTTTGTTATGATTATTCGTTTAATCTTAAAGAAATAAAGCGTTGGTATGATGGCTATATTTTGAAAGGTCACCATGTCTATAATCCAATGGCTGTTGTAAATTCTATTATCGATGGAGAGTGTACAAGTTATTGGACTAATACTTCTTCATATAAGGTTATCGTTTCTCTTATAAACATGAATTATGATGGATTAAAGACAGCAATAATTGAGACAATCGGGGGCGGTGAAGTTCCTGTTGACACTACAGATTTTCAGAATGACGTCGTAAGTTTTGCTTCAAAGGATGATGTTCTTACATATCTTATTCACCTTGGGTATTTAGCCTACAATAAGCAAAAGAAGACTGCATTTATTCCAAATGAAGAAATCAGACTTGAGATGAATAATGCCGTAAGAAAAGAGAAATTGGAGTGAACGTGTAGCTATTTTAGAAGAATCTGAGTACATATTAAATGCGACGTTAGCCATGGATGAACAGAAGGTTGCTGATGGAATAGAGAAAATTCATGAAAGGTATGCCTCTTTCATAAAATACAACGATGAAAACTCTCTTTCTAGCGTGGTTACTATTGCTTATCTAAGTTCTATCGACTTCTATTACAATCCTATTCGAGAGTTTCCTGCAGGTATAGGTTTTACTGATTTTGGTTACATTCCGAGAAAAGAGTATACAGGAAGATTTCCTGCTTTAATTGTTGAACTTAAGTGGAATAAAGATGTAAAGAGCGCGCTTAATCAGATAAAAAAAAAGAAGTATCCAGAATCAATAAAAGAGTACACAGATAATATCCTACTTGTCGGAATAAGCTATGATAAGAAAACAAAAAAGCATGAATGTGTAATTGAGAAGCTTTAAAGAAAAACTCGAGGGCTTCCTCTTATTTTTCCTTTGCAATTTTCTTGGTAAAGCTAAACTCTATCCACTTACCATATTCGCTATCAACACTAAGCCTAGCATTCTCTTTTTCTGCAATTGTTTTTGCCATAGCAAGGCCGAGGCCAAAGCTACCGTTATCTCGACTACGTGCTTTATCAGTGCGATAAAAGCGTTCAAATATCTTCTCTAAATCTTCTTTCTTTACGCCTAGACCTGTGTTATAAACTTTAAGATTTGCCTCTTTGTGTTTTTCTTCTAGGCTTATTTTAATTAGACCACCTTCTTCTCCATACTTAATGGCATTACTTATTAGAATACTAAGTAATTTTTCTAGTAAAGGATAAGAGCCAGTAACAAATATGTCTTTTTCAATGTTTGCTTCAATTATTATTTTCTTTTCAAAAGCTAAAGCTTCAAAGGGAAGGACTGTTCCTTCGGTTAGGGATGAAAAATCTATTCTTTCTTGTACTTCCTTTTTATCTATGATAGAAGCAAGAAATGTGAGATCTTTAACAAGTTTATCCATCTTGTGTGTTTCTGTTTTAATGTAGCCAAGCCATTTGTTAACTCCAACTTCTTTCTCAAGAACATCTGCATTTGCTTGTATTATGGCAATTGGTGTTCTTAGCTCATGACTTGAATCTGCAACAAATCTGTTTTGCTTCTCAAATGCTTCCTCTAAAGGAGAGGTAATCATACTTACAATTTTAAGTGATAGAATAAAAAGCAGAATCCAAGAAGAAGAGGCGCCTATTAAAGCCCATGATATAGTTCTATTGAAGTCATGAAGGGAAGCTGTATCATCGAGAATAGTAAGAGAAAAACCATCTGGTGTGATGTGCTTTATGTAATAGTAGCCTTTGTAGTAATCGAAGTCCTTCCTTCTTGCTATAAGTGACGTGAATATATCTTCAATATTTTCTTCATTATAGTAGCCTTGCCTATCAGAAGACCATGAAGTAATTGTATTGTTCATGTCAGAATTAACAACAATTATAGAGATGTCAAAGTATGAAAAAAAGCTAGATACACGTAAATACAATGAACAAGATAAGCTTGATAGATTACCCAACCAGATAAGAGATTC
>ERZ808274.126-NODE-126-length-43811-cov-9.168937_pt1 | contig 43811 bp, 26 predicted proteins | sample MGYA00521277_ERZ808274 | MGnify/ENA primary metagenome ERZ808274 (study PRJEB31516, sample SAMN03275597) | gut metagenome | biome: mammalia-associated habitat; material: feces | host: Papio cynocephalus | place: Kenya | collected 2012-07-28 ... | reverse complement strand
GCATCCGCCAACGCAGTGCGCTGCATCCGCCAACGCAGTGCGCTGCATCCGCCAATGCAGTGCGCTGCGTTTTCTGGTGCGGGCTACTCCTGGTGCCGGCCTGCTGCAGGCAGTCGGGGATTCCCGCGCCCCATGGCCTGCGGGGTGGCGAACCGGGGAGGCTTCCTCCCTGTGGTGAAGGTCGGGAGATGGCTTCCTCCTGTTTTGTCGGCATAATCTTGCGATTGTGATAAAAATACATTAACTTTGTACGCACAATGCCAGGAATGGCATTGCCCGGTGCGGGCACCGTGTCGTGCAAAGGCGCTCCCGCATGTGGCAGAATTCAGAATAACAGGAACCCCAAACATAAAAACAAATCGGATGAAAAGGATAGCAGGAATGTTGGTGGCCGTTCTGGCCACCTTCCCCGTAGCGCCCATGCAGGCGCAGGAGGCGCAGATGGTGAGTGCCCGGGACGTGAAGGCCACCAGCAGCCTATACGTCAACAACCGTGCGCCATTGCGCCCCAATGTGTTTGTCAAGTTGCCCCTGGGCAGCGTGAAGGCACGTGGCTGGGTGGGCGAGATGCTCAGGCGCGAGTCGGTGGGCCTGGCGGGACGGCTGGGCGAGATAAGCGACTGGCTCGACAAGAAGGGCAATGCCTGGCTGGAGCCGGGCGGCTCGCACGGATGGGAAGAGGTGCCCTACTGGCTGCGCGGCTACCACGCGCTGGCCTGCCAACTGGACAACAAGGAGCTGCTGCGGGAGGCGCACTTCTGGATTGACGCCATCCTGGGGAGCGCGCAGGCCGACGGCTACTTCGGCCCGGTCAACGAGAACAAGGACGGCAGGCGCGAGCTGTGGGCCAACATGCTGGCCCTGCAAATCCTGCAGGACTACTACGAGCACACGGCCGATGAGCGCGTGCTGCCCGTGATGACCGCCTACTGCAAGTGGGAACTGGCCTATCCCGACGAGAAATTCCTGCGTGACTATTGGGAGAACAGCCGTGGGGGCGACAACCTGCTCAGCGTCATCTGGCTCTACAACCGCACCGGGGACGAGTTCCTGCTTGACCTCATGCGCAAGATACACCGCTGCACCGCCAACTGGATGCAGGAGAGCACCCTGCCCAACTGGCACAACGTGAACGTGGCAGAGTGCTTCCGCGAGCCTGCCACCTACTCGCTCCTGCCCGGGGAGGAAAAAGCCCTGGCAAGCGCGTACAACAACTACAGTCTCATACGCCGCATCTACGGACAGGTGCCGGGTGGAATGTTCGGGTCCGACGAGAACTGCCGCCAAGGCTACATCGACCCGCGCCAGGGAACAGAGACCTGCGGATTCGTGGAGCAGATGCTCTCCGACGAGATACTCATGGCACAGACGGGCGACATGATGTGGGCCGACAACCTGGAGGACGTGGCCTTCAACAGTCTGCCCGCCAGCATGACCGAGGACCTCAAGGCCCTGCGCTACCTCACCTGCCCCAACATGGTGCAGTCGGACAGCCGCAACCACCACCCCGGGGTGGACAACCGTGGCCCCTTCTTCTCCATGAACCCCTTCAGCAGCCGCTGCTGCCAGCACAACCACGCGATGGGCTGGCCCTATTATGCGCAGAACCTGGTGCTGGCCAGCGCCGACGGCGGGGCGGCCCTGCTCACCTACTCGGACTGCCAGGCCACGCTCAAGGTGAGGGGAGGGAAAACGGTAGTCATCGACGAGCAGACACGCTACCCGTTCTCCGAGGATGTGCTGCTCACCCTGGGCGGACTGGGCAAGAAGGGCACAGCCACCTTCCCCCTCTACCTGCGCATTCCCCGATGGGCGGGTGACGCGCATGTGCAGGTCAACGGGCAAAGCGTGGACTGCGAGGTCACGGCAGGACTGCTGCGCATCAGCCGGGCCTGGCAGGACGGCGACCGCGTGCGGCTGCACCTGCCCATGCGCCTGAGCCTGCGCCGATGGTCACTGAACAAGAACAGCGTGAGCGTCGATTACGGCCCGCTGACCATGAGCCTCCTGATAAGGGAGAGGCGCGAGCGGGCCGACAGCCGCCAGACGGCCATCGGTGACTCGCACTGGCAGGAGGGCGCCGACGCGAGCCAGTGGCCCACCACAGAGATATATGCGGCCAGCCCATGGAATTACGCCCTGGTACCCTGTGTGGGGAGCATGAGGGTGGAGCGCACGGCATGGCCGCAGGACAACTATCCCTTTGCCCTGGACTCCGTGCCTTTGCGCGTGAAGGCCCTGGGTGCCCAGGTGCCCACATGGGGACAGGACAGCACCGGGCTCTGCCAGGTGCTTCCCGATGCCTCTGCCCCGCGCGGCGAGGTGGAGGATATCGTACTGGTTCCCATGGGAGCCGCGCGCCTGCGCATCTCGGCATTCCCGCCCTGTGAGGAGCGCGGCGCCTGCGCGAGCGGCGGGGGGCGGTGAGACACCGGGCGCACGCCAGGGCGACAGTGCAACCGGGCAGGCGTGCCGGCGGTTGTGCCATCCTTATTGACAACACATAACCAAATATCCAAAAACAGATGAGAAAACTGATGACTGCTGCCGTCCTGGCTGTAGCGACAGCCGGACAGGCACAGACAAGCGAGATTTTCCAGCCGTACCAGAGCACAGACCTGCGTCTGCCCTCGGTGCCCCTGGTGGTGAACGACCCTTACTTCTCGGTGTGGTCACCCTTTGACCAACTCACCGATGGCACCACACGCCACTGGACTGATGCCGAGAAGCCAATCCTGGGACTCCTGAGGGTGGACGGCACCACCTACCGCTTTATGGGCAAGGAGCAGGAGTATGTGCTCCAGAGCATCGCCCCCATGGCTGATGAGGAACGCTGGGAAGGACTGGTGACCCATGAGGCGCAGGCCGATGGATGGGCGGCCGAGAACGCAGGCACCAACGGCTGGAAGAAGCAGAAGGCCGCCTGGGGAAGCGACGGGCTCGACCATGTGAGCAACAAGTGGAGCAAGGAGAACAGCGACATCTACATACGCCGCGAGGTGGAACTCACCGCCGAGCAACTGGCCGCTGACCTGTACCTGAAGTACTCGCACGATGATGTGTTTGAACTGTACATCAACGGCAAGCAGGTGGTATCCACTGGCGAGACCTGGGTGGACAACGTGGTGCTTCATCTCGATGCCGACCTCAAGAAACTCCTGCATGCGGGCAAGAACGTGATCGCCGCGCATTGCCACAACACCACGGGCGGCGCGTATGCCGACTTCGGACTCTACAGGAATGTGAAGACACAGGGCGTAAAGATGGAGACCGCCGTGCAGAAGAGTGTGGATGTGCTGGCCACAAACACATATTACACAATGGTGTGCGGGCCGGTGGAACTGGACCTGGTGTTCACCGCTCCCATGCTGATAGATGACTACGACCTCATCTCCACTCCCATCAACTACATCTCCTACCAGGTGCGCAGCACCGACGGCAAGAAGCACGATGTGCAGTTCTACCTCTCGGCCGACGCACAGCAGGCCATCAACAAGGACTCACAGCCCACGCTCACCAGCCGTGGCTTCCAGGATGGCATCGCCTATGTCAAGGCCGGCACCGTGGAGCAGCCCATCCTGGCCAAGAAGGGCGACGGCATCTGCATCGACTGGGGCTACTTCTACATGCCTGCCATCAACGGACAGGTGACCATGGGTGATGCCAACAAGGTGCAGGAGACATTCGCACAGACGGGCAAGTTCCCCCGCCACGAGCGTCCGCAGATGCAGGGCGGCAAGGGCCACGGGCGCATGGGCGGCATCCGTGCCGACAAGGTGGCCGACATGCCCGCCATGGCCTATGTGCACGACTTCGGCCAGGTGGAGAAGGCCAGCAGCTTCACCATGCTGGGCTACGACGAGGTGCAGGACATCGAGTACATGTATGAGCGCTACAAGGGCTACTGGGCTCATGGTGGCCAGGTGACCATCTTCCAGGCATTCCGCAACCTGCAGAGCCGCTACTCGAGCATCATGGCACGCTGCCGCGCATTTGACAAGCAGGTGTACGACGATGGCATGGCTGCCGGAGGCAAGCAGTATGCCGAGATTCTGAGTGGCTCCTATCGCCATGTGATGGCTGCCCACAAGCTCTTCGAGGACAAGGATGGCAACCTCCTGTGGTTCTCAAAGGAGAACAACTCCAACGGCTGCGTCAACACCGTGGACCTCACCTACCCCGAGGCTCCACTCTTCCTCGTCTATAACCCCGAACTGCAGAAGGCCATGATGACCAGCATCTTCGAGTACAGCAGGAGCGGGCGCTGGACCAAGCCCTTTGCGGCTCACGACCTGGGCACATACCCCATCGCCAACGGACAGGTGTATGGCGGCGACATGCCCTTGGAGGAGGCTGGCAACATGATCACGCTTGCCGCACAGATATGCTTGCAGGAGGGCAATGCCTCGTATGTGGCTCCCTACTGGAAGGACATCACCGTGTGGGCCGACTATCTCTCCGAGAACGGGCAGGACCCGGCCAACCAGCTTTGCACCGATGACTTCGCAGGTCACTGGGCGCACAACTGCAACCTCTCCCTCAAGGCCATCTGCGGCGTGGCAGGCTACAGCGTGCTGGCTCGCCTGCGTGGCGATGAGGCTACCGCCGACAAGTACCTGGCACGTGCCAGGGAAATGGCGCAGAAGTGGGAGGAGATGGCGCTCGAGGGTGACCATTACCGCCTGGCCTTTGACCGGGAGAACACCTGGAGCCAGAAGTACAACATGATATGGGACAAGCTCTGGGGGCTGAACCTCTTCACCGAGAAGGTCTATGACCGCGAGATAAAGTACTACCTGAAGCACCAGAACAAGTACGGCCTGCCCCTGGACAGCCGCAAGGACTACACCAAGAGCGACTGGATCATGTGGACGGCGGCCATGTCGCCCGACACCAAGACCTTCCAGAAGTTCGTGGCTCCCGTATACGCCTACATCAACGAAACCGAAAGCCGTGTGCCCATAAGCGACTGGAGCGACACCAAGACGGCCAAGATGGTGGGCTTCAAGGCGCGCAGCGTGATTGGCGGATACTGGATGAAGGTGCTGATGGACAAGACCAGAAAGTAACGGCCAAGGCACATACACATGACAGCCAGGGGGGCTTGCCGCGCCATGCTGCAAGCCTCCCTGGCTGTCATGTGCCTGCGGCCAGGGAAATTTTCGTAATTTTGCAGGGCGAAAACAGAGTGTTATGAGAACAGGATTTGACAACGGGAAGTATCAGCGCATACAGTCGGAACACATCAGGGAGCGCATCTCGCGCTTCGACGGGAAACTCTACCTCGAACTGGGCGGGAAACTCTTTGACGACCACCATGCCAGCCGTGTGCTGCCGGGGTTCCTGCCCGACAGCAAGTTGCGCATGTTCGGGAAACTGAGTGACAGCATCGAGATAGTCATCGTAATCAGTGCCGCCGACATCGAGAAGAACAAGACCCGCGCCGACCTGGGCATCACCTACGACGAGGATGTGATACGCCTGCGCGGGGAATTCCAGGGGCGCGGCTTCATGGTGGGATCTGTGGTCATCACGCATTACAATGGACAGCCAGCGGCGGCGGCCTTCCGCCAGCGCCTGGAGCGCGACGGCATACGCACGTACTGCCATTACCTCATCGAGGGCTACCCGCACAACGTGGTCCACATCGCCTCGGACGAGGGATTCGGGAAAAATGACTTCGTGGAGACCACGCGGCCCCTGGTCATCGTTACCGCGCCAGGACCCGGCAGCGGAAAGATGGCGGTGTGCCTGAGCCAGCTCTACAACGAGAACAAGAGGGGCGTGAGGGCTGGCTATGCCAAGTTCGAGACGTTCCCCGTATGGAACCTCCCGCTCAATCACCCCGTGAACATCGCCTATGAGGCGGCCACCGCCGACCTCAACGATGTCAACATGATTGACCCCTTCCACCTGGAGGCATATGGCAGGGTGGCGGTCAACTACAACCGTGACATCGAGATTTATCCAGTGCTCAATGCCCTCTTCGAGGGAATCTATGGCTCCAATCCCTACAAGTCACCCACTGACATGGGCGTGAACATGGTGGGCTTTTGCATCTGTGACGACTCCGCATGCCGCGAGGCGTCCAAGAACGAGATTGTGCGACGCTATTACGCCGCCACCAACAAACTGGCCTTGGGGGCGTGCAACGAGGCGGAGATAGGCAAGATACAGCTGCTCTTCAACCAGGCGGGCATCAGCACCGGGTTCCGGCGCGCCACTACGGCGGCCAAGGAGTGCCGGCGCGAGACAGGGCACACCTCGGCGGCCATCGAGCTGGAGGACGGCACCATCATCACCGCGCATTCCAGTGAGCTGCTTGGATGCAGCGCGGCCCTGCTGCTCAACGTCACGAAGCATTTGGCCGGAATCGGGCACGAGGTGAAACTCATACCGCAATCCATGATAGAGCCCATACAGCACACCAAGGTCAGTTATCTGGGCGGCCACAACCCGCGCTTGCACACCGACGAGGTGCTGGTCGCGCTCTCGGTGCTCTCGCAGAACGACACCAACTGCAGGCGCGCGCTTGAGCAGTTGCCCAGGCTGCGTGGATGCCAGGTACACTGCACGGTGATGCTGAGTGATGTGGACCAGAAGATATTCAAGAAACTGGGCGTGAACATCACCTGCGAGCCCGTGAGAAAAAGGTGATGGAACAGGTTGGATGAATGCCTCCTCCCGCACTTCCTGAAAGTGGCTGCGCGGGAGGAGGCTTCTTGTTTCCCTATCCGAAAGCCTCCACCTCGGCAGAGTAGTGGCCATAGACGTACTCCAGCACCAGACGGCCGTATTTGCCCTGGCTGTGCAGGATGCTTGCCACACGCCCCATGGTCATGCGCCAGTTGATCTCCACGCACGGGCACAGTCCCTCCCGGCACAGCATCATGTCGATGCCCACGGGGCCCTTGTAGGCATAGCGTCCCAGTCTCTCCTCCCACCAGCGGCGCACCTCCACCAGGTCGGCGGGGGACACATATTGCGCGAGCCACTGGAACTTCTGCACCTCGGGGGCCACCCAGTTGCCCAGATAAGCACCTTGCTGGTTGGTATAGAAAAGCGAGAGCCCCTGGTACTCCACGCCTCCGTGGCCATCGCACTCAAACTCCAGCGCAAAGTCGGCCAGTTTGTCCAGCCACCGCTCCACCACCACGGAACCCTGGCGGGCGAGGATGTTGCGTGTCCATCCTTTCCAGCGTGGGTCGCAGGAGCGCATCAGCCCGCGGCCACTGCTGCTCCAGGGAGCCTTGAGCAGGGTTTGGGGCCAGCGTCTCATGGCTTCCTCAACCTCTCGCATGGTGTGGCACAAAGTGCTCTCGCCCGCCATCCTGTGGGCGAGCAGGCCATCGGTGCGACATTGGGCAAGAGCCTCCACGGCGGTTTGCCTGTGTGAGAGCTGCCGCAGGGAGTCCAGTTGTGAGGCGGTGGGGAGAAACTTCCCGTCCACACCTGCCTGTCTGAGCTGGTGCGCCAGCGCCGGGCTCCATCCCCACGGGCGTATCTCGTCGCCGTCGTGCAGCGTGAGCCGCTCCTCGCCGTCCCACACCTTGTCGCCCTCGCCTGCCCACCACAGGGGCAGCCAGTGCAACTCGTCTCTCATCTGGCGGATGGTTGCGGGAGGCGTGTAGCCCGCTCCGCCATCGGCCAGAGCCATGTCATTTTCGGGGTTGAACACATGTATTTTCATCCAGACACAAAGATACATATTTATTTGGCGGGAAGTGTTTTTTCCCGTACTTTTGTCTGAAAATGCACAGGGGAGCAACCTTCCGGAGACCTGAGGCGCGTCAGCGTGGCCCGGCGGGATGCTGCGCCCCGCGAAGGAATGGAAGTGATATGGAACAGAAACGTATAGACTGCTTTGTGCCTTACGAGTCGGACGGCCAGGTGCGGGATACAGTGAGTGAACTCTTGGCGGACTCCCATGTGGCCGCCGTGCGTTTCCTCAAGAGTGACGGCCCCGGCAGGACTCAGACATTGGAGTGGATGGCCAGTCAGGCCACCGCGCCCTACATATTGTTATACACCAAATACGACCGTCTGCGCATGGGTTATCATGCCCTGCACCGCCTGCTCACGGTGGCCGATGACAGCGGGTCGCTCATGCTCTACGCCGACCATTATGTGGAGACTCCGCAGGGTGAGTGCAGCCCTATGCCGCTTACCGACTGCCAGCTGGGCAGCGTGAGGGATGACTTCCAGATGGGGTCGCTGCTGCTCATACGCACCGCCGCTCTGAAGGAGTATGTGGCACAGGAGCACCTGCATCACTACCAGCATGCCGCGCTGTATGACTTCCGCCTGTATGTGAGCAGGCAGATGCTGCCCGTGCACCTGGATGAGTATCTATACACGGAAGTGGAGCGCGACACACGACTGAGCGGGCAGAAGCAGTTTGACTATGTGGATCCGCGCAATCGCGCGCGCCAACTGGAGATGGAGCGTGCATGCACCCGTCACCTGCGCGCAGTCAACGCTTATCTGCATGGCGACGAGTATGACGATGTGGACCTTGGCAAGGGACACTTTGCCGTGGAGGCCACGGTGGTCATCCCGGTGCGCAACCGCGAGCGCACCATCCGGGATGCCATCCGCAGCGTGCTTGGGCAGCAGGCCAATTTCCCTTTCAACCTCATGGTGGTCGATAACGGGAGCAGTGACGGTACCACGGAGGCCATTGACGAGTTTGCCGGAGACCCGCGTGTGATACACCTCGTCCCCGACCGTACCGACCTGGGCATAGGCGGATGCTGGAACATGGCAGTCCACGATGAGCGCGTGGGCCGTTTTGTGGTGCAGCTGGACAGCGATGACCTCTACAGCAGCCCTGCCACCCTGCAGCGCATGGTGGATGCCTTCTATACCGAAGGGGCTGCCATGGTGATAGGCTCCTACCGCATGTGTGACTTCAAACTCAACACGCTGCCCCCCGGGCTGATAGACCACAAGGAGTGGACAGCACACAATGGCAGGAACAATGCCCTGCGCATCAATGGGCTGGGTGCCCCCCGCGCCTTCTACACTCCTGTGCTGCGCGAGCAGCAGATACCCAACACCAGCTATGGTGAGGACTATGCCCTGGGGCTGATGATAAGCCGGCGTTACCGCATTGGGCGCATTTTCGACGAGGTGTACCTGTGCCGCCGGTGGGAAGGCAACAGCGATGCCGCCCTCAGCCAGGACAGGATAAACCGCAACAACACCTACAAGGACCACCTGCGCACCCTGGAGATACAGGCGCGCCAGCAACTCAACAGGAGTTGGCGGCACGAGGTGTCGGCTGACGAACTGGATGGTTTTTTCCAACATGAGCTGCGGGCATGGCCGGAGGCAGCGGAGCGTTACCGGGCTGTGCGGGAGCAAGTACAGACGAGAACGCTGGCTGTAAGCGAGGAGGTGGAACTCGCCGCCCAGTGGAACCCGGCACGCATGGTGAGCACCGGGGCGAAGGTTGACCGGCAGTCGCTGGCCAAGCGTCCGTGCTTCCTGTGCGAGAAAAACCGCCCCCCCCAGCAGCACATGCTGATGACGGAGAAGCACTTTGAGGTTCTGGTGAACCCCTTCCCCATCTTGCCCCAGCATTTCACCATCCCCATGCGCCGCCACACCCCGCAGCGTATCTATCCTAATTTCAGTACGCTGCGCCGAATGGCCTGGAACATGTCCCGCAGTATCGTCTTCTACAATGGGCCTTTGTGCGGCGCCTCGTGCCCCGACCACATGCACCTGCAGGCAGGAAGCCGTGGGGTGGTGCCGCTGGAGCGCGACTGGGCCATATACGAGAAGGGGCTCAAGAAGATATATCCCCTGACGGGAACGCAGAACGCGCGGATGGAGGAGTCGGGCAATGCCGACCCCCGCTGTGGACTGTATCTGCTCGCCACATATGCCTGCCCCGTGATAGTGATACGCAGTCTGCCCACCGAGGCCGACAGCGAGCTTTGCCTCAGAGTGTACAAGGCACTTCCCACACACGAGGGAGAGATCGAGCCCAGGATGAATGTCGTGTGCTGGAGGCAGGCCGGGGGCATCGGGCACTCCGACGAGATTGTCACCCTGGTGTTCCCCAGAGCCAAGCACCGGCCAGACTGCTATTATGCACGAGGGGAGGAACAGCTCCTTGTGAGCCCTGGCGCGCTGGACATGTGCGGACTGCTGGTTACCCCGCGCGAGGAGGACTTTTACCGGATTACCCCAGAGAGGGCGGCATCTATCCTGCGCGAGGTGACTCTGACACCCGAGGAGGTGGATGACGTGGTGCGGAAAATTACGGATGTGCGGGAAGTCAATCCGGCTGCGGACGCGGGGCGGGCCGACTCCCAGGTGGCCTCTGGCGAGGAGCCTGTGGTGCAGGTGGGAATCACGGAGAAACCGTCATTGCGCTTCCGTCTTGACGGCACGTTCAAGGCCAAGGGGGAACAGGTCAGCGGAGAGCAGTTAGTGGAATGCGTGGACGGATGTGTGAGTTGGCAAGGAGCGCTCTACAGTACAATCTCTTTTGTGCCGCAGAGCAAAGACAACACATTCAGCCTGGCGGATGTAACCATCGGCAGGGAGTTCCACTGGGAGCGCAGCGAGACGCAGACCTTCGGCGGCACGCTGCGCCTGATAGTGAACCGGGACAGCCTGGTGGCCATCAACGACGTGCCGGTGGAGGAATATCTGACCAGCGTCATCAGCAGTGAGATGAAGTCCACTTGCCCTACGGAATACCTCAAGGCGTCGGCCATAGTGAGCCGCAGCTGGCTGCTCACGCAGATGCACCATCGCCGCCTGGGGGAAGGAAAGCCCCAGCCGCCTGCGGTAAAAAGGACAGCGGACAGCCTGGTGCGATGGTATGACAGGCAGGAGCACACCCTCTTTGATGTTTGTGCCGACGACCATTGCCAGCGCTATCAGGGTGTCAGCCGTATCGGAAACCCTGCGGTGAGCGAGGCCATACGCCAAACTCGCGGTTTGGCGCTTACTTATGGTGGTGAGGTGTGTGACGCGCGTTTTGGCAAGTGCTGTGGCGGACGTACCAATGAGTTCCAGTATTGCTGGGACAACCTGCGGGTGCCTTACCTTAGGAGCGTGGAGGACAAGTTCTGTGATGTGCATGACAAGGCTCTCCTTGCACAAGTGCTCAACGATTATGATTTGGAGACGGCTGACTTCCATGACTGGACGGTGCAGTACACCCAGCGGGAACTGCATGACCTGGTATGCGGCCATCTGCAGATGGAGATGGGTGACATCCTGGCGCTGGAGCCAGTGGAGGTTGGCCCCGGCGGGCACATCAGCCTGTTGCGCGTGGTGGGACGGGAGCGTGAGATGACGGTGGGCAAGGAGTTGGAGATACGCCGCATGCTCAGCCACACCCACCTCAAGAGCAGCGCGTTCACGGTGGAATTGCTCGACGAGTGTGGCGGGATTCCCCAGCGCGTAGTCCTGCATGGGCACGGATGGGGACATGGAGTGGGTATGTGTCAGATAGGCGCGGCGGCAATGGCCGCCCAGGGCTATGACAGCCATGACATCCTCATGCATTATTATACAAATGCAAGTGTTACACGCATTTATGAATAGAGCGGCATATGGGCGGGGGCATGTACAGGTGCGACTGGGGCAGGGAAGTGGAAGACGGGCAGACGGAAGGGCTTGCTCTTGGATGGCAGGAAGAGCAGCGGGGCAATCGTAGTGCTTCCCCCGCATGTGCTGGAACGGGGAGAATTCATTGTCCAACCCAGGAAAATCCTGTGTCACGTCCACGTTCAGAGGCGTGTGCATAAGCCAGGGAGAGGAACATCGAGACGATGCTCCTCTCCCTGGAAGTAACCCGCTTGGGGTTCGAACCCAAGACCCCTTCATTAAAAGTGAAGTGCTCTACCTACTGAGCTAGCGAGTCAACCTGACAACTGCGCGCGCTGGCGCAACAGCGGTGCAAAGTTACGTCACTTTTTCCTATATGGCAAACTTTTGTTTGCATATTTTGTGAGGCTTTATCCCATGTGTGGCACCTTCCAGGCTGTGGCGCATGAATCGCGAGTCCATTGCTCCTGGAGCGGAAAGTAATCGTTGCTGTGATAAAGGAGGTTGGCCTCCTGTAAGTGCAAAATGGGAAACGGCCTCACAAACGAGACCGGGCTGCAACAAGACCGTGACAGGACTGCCATGGACACAGCCAGGGGGTGCCTGGTGGCAACGGTATCTCCTGGAGAAGGGAAACGCCTGGGGTGTATGAAAAAAAGAGAGCGCGAGGGGGAGAAGAACAGGGAATTTTCCCTAACTTTGTGTTGTTATTAACGTTAATACATATTCTCTATGGTAAAGTTATCTGATGTCCTGACGTGGAATCCGCAGTCCAATGCCATGCGTGCATGTTCAATCCAAAGAATGATTCTACTAGTATGCCTCGTGCTGACTTTGGCACCCGTCCCCGTCCTGGCAGCATCAATTACCGGCACTATCGCCTGCATGGGAGAGGGCGTGGAGGGCGTGGTGGTGTCCGATGGATACGCTTTCACCACCACGGACAAGCAGGGATTCTACACGCTCGACTCCAACAAGAAGTATGGTTACATCTTCTATGTCATCCCATCGGGATATATGCCATTGGCCGGTGAAAACGACTGGGAGGACAGGCTGTTCGGGGGCTTTTGGCAGACGCTTACCAGTCCCGAGGACAAAGACAAGGACGAGAGACACGATTTTGCCCTACAGCGTGAGGAAAACGACAATCATATCATGGTCTTTGCGGCCGACCCGCAATTGGGCAACCGGAAGGACACCAAGGACATGAAAATCTACAAGAAACTGTTCTTGCCCCGCATCAAGAGGGAGATTGAGGAGGCTGGAAGTACTCCTGTCTACTCCACAGTGTTGGGCGACCTGTCATGGGACAGATACTGGTACGCCAACCATTTCAACATTGCAGACTACAAGGCATATGTGGTAAAGAACCATAAATCATACAACATGCGGCACTTCTGCGTGATGGGCAACCATGACTACGACCCTGCCACACCATACTCCGGGGAGACAGACTTACTGGCCTCTGCCTTGTACCGACGGACTGTGGGACCCACTTACTACTCTTACAATATAGGTAAGATACACTATGTGGTGCTGGATGACATCATATACGAAAACAAGCCAAGCAAGTCGGGCAAGTATGAGGAAGGTATTGTGGGCACGCGCGACTACAAGGCCGGACTTACCGACGAGCAGCTGGCCTGGCTGGAAAAGGATCTCTCCTATGTGGATGCGGGTACGCCCGTATTTGTCAGCATGCATGCTCCCGCATGGGCAGAGAATGGACACTTTGAAGTCGTGGCACAGCTGAAGTACAACAATACCACAGCGCGGCTGTGCCAGATGTTGGGCAAGTTCAGAACCGTGCACATCATGTCGGGACACAGGCACCAGTGCTGCAACATGCAACCGGAGCAGTTTCCCAACATCATGGAGCACACTCTGGGTGCGGTGGGAGGCAACCTTTGGTCGTCAAGTGGCTACACAGGACATCCCGTATGCGTGGATGGCAGCCCTGGCGGCTATCAGACGTTCACCATCAACGGGAAGGACATCTCGTGGCAGTCGCACATCCTGGAAGGTGCTGGTAATGAGCAGATGCGTGTTATAGATGTCAATACGCTTAAGGAGTTACAGCGCGGTGACAGCACCTGGCAAACCATCCTGAAGACATATCCAGGACGACAGGACTTTTCAAAGATGGCCGACAACACGATACTCGTCAACGTATTCAACTACGATAATGAATGGACGGTGAGGGTATATGAGGACGGGAAGGAACTTCCAGTGAGCCGCATCAGGTGTGAGGACCCTTATGTGACCATGACCTTTGACATACCGATGTTCAAAAAGGAGAAGACATATAGGAAAGGGGACGCGACCAAGTACAACACACACACGTTCCTCGCTGTGGCAAGTAAACCGGACAGCAAGATAAGGGTGGAGGTTACCGACAGGTTTGGCCGCACATACCATACCACGAAACAGTTCCCTATAGCCTGCACATTGGAAGCGCTGGCACCTTCGGGCATATGACTAAGTCCAAGGGTGTGTGGACTTAGGCCGCAACGTGTCACCTGACGGCGCGTGCGAACAAACATCATGCTCCTGGAGACGTGCCCTGTCTGCTAGGGCACAGGCTCGCAAACTTTTTCATCTGTCCGTATGCGAATCTGACACGTTTCAATAAACTTGGCATCCGCAGGCAAATATTATTTTGGCACACGCGTGACACTCAGAACCGATATGTGCGGTTTGACTGGACAACCAGTCGGGCGGTTCGGGCAAAAAGTCGACTTAGGCGTTCTCGAAGGCTTCCTGGCCGTATCTTTCCACGAGGCAATCAAGATGCGGGAATCCTGAAGGGCGAAGGCCGTGAACAGGCCGAGGGCAGTTGGTTCGAATGTGTTGGCGCAAAACCAGAAATCAGCATGGTTGTTGGCACCATTGTGATTTAGGCGTTCAGGGCTGACGAAAGAGCGGATTGAGGGTCAAGATTGCGTAACCTGCTTGTAAAATAAAGGCGGGTAGAACAAGAGGGGATGTGCCACGAGCACATCCCCTCTTGCCTTGTTTTTATTCTGGTGTTGCGTACTATTTCTTGCAGGCTGCACATGGAGTCCAGGGCTTGAGCTGCTTGAAGAAATCGTTGCCCTTGTCATCTACCAGGATAAATGCAGGGAAATTCTCCACCGTAATCTTCCAAATGGCCTCCATGCCCAGTTCGGGGTACTCCACGCACTCGATGCTCTTGATACAACTTTGCGACAGCACGGCCGCCACGCCGCCAATGGTGCCCAGGTAGAATCCACCATGTTTCTTGCATGCGTCTGTCACCACCTGGCCGCGATTGCCCTTGGCAATCATCACCAGGCTTGCACCATGATTCTGGAACTCGTCCACATAAGGATCCATGCGGTTGGCCGTAGTGGGCCCCATACTACCACATGGATAGCCTTTTGGGGTCTTGGCGGGACCGGCATACAGGATGGGATGGTTCTTGAAGTACTCAGGCATTTCCTCGCCTGCATCCAGGCGTGCTTTGAGTTTTGCATGTGCGATGTCACGCGCAACGATGATGGTACCCCTCAGGTTTACACGCGTGCTTACGGGGTACTTGGTCAGTTCGGCGCGCACGGTGTCAATGCCTTTGTCCAAGTCTATCTCGATACCCTTGGTTCCCTCGCCAGGATTGCGCATCTCAGCAGGAATCAACTCGGTGGGATTCTCGTCCATCTTCTCTAGCCAGATGCCGTCCTTGTTGATTTTGGCCTTGATGTTGCGGTCGGCCGAGCAACTCACGCCCATGCCGATGGGGCAACTGGCACCATGGCGTGGCAGGCGTACCACGCGTATGTCGTGCGCCAGGTATTTTCCTCCAAACTGTGCTCCGAGGCCAATTTTCTGTGCCTCCACAAGCAATTTGTTCTCCAGGTCGATGTCACGAAAAGCGCGGCCTGTCTCATCGCCTGTGGTCGGCAGATTGTCGTAATACTTGATGGAGGCCAGTTTCACAGTAAGCAGGTTCTTCTCGGCACTCGTTCCGCCGATGACAAATGCGATATGGTAAGGCGGGCATGCCGCAGTGCCCAGGCTCTTCATCTTCTCCACCAGGAAAGGCAGCAGCGTGCCCTCGTTCTGGATGGTAGCCTTGGTCATGGGATAGAAGTAGGTCTTGTTGGCCGACCCTCCTCCCTTGGCCACCATCACAAAGCGGTACTCTTCGCCTTCGGTAGCCTCAATGTCAATTTGCGCGGGCAGGTTGCATCGGGTGTTCACCTCATCATACATGTTCAGTGGCGCGTTTTGTGAATAACGCAGGTTGTCCTGTGTGAAGGTGTTGAAGACACCCCGGCTCAGGGCCTCTTCGTCCTCGAAATCTGTCCACACACGTTGCCCCTTCTCTCCATGAATGATGGCTGTGCCCGTATCCTGGCAAAAGGGCAGGATACCCTTGGCGGCCGTCTCGGCGTTGCGGAGGAACTGTAAGGCTACGTATCTGTCGTTCTCCGAAGCTTCGGGGTCGCCCAGAATTTTCGCCACCTGCTTGTTGTGCTCGCGGCGCAGCATGAACTCCACATCATGGAAAGCCTGCTGTGCCAGCAAGGTCAATGCTTCCTTAGAAACCTTGAGGATTTCCTTACCCTCAAACTCGGCTGTGCTTACGCCTTCCTTGGTAAGCAAGCGGTACTCGGTCTTGTCCTCTCCAAGTTGAAACATTGGAGCATACTTGAAATCTGGAGTCTTGGCCATAATGTCTTATGTCTTTATTGTAATTGTTGAGTTGTTCTTTTTCTCAGTTCTCGTATTCACCCTCTTGGTCAAGGCTATTCACAAAGTCACGGAACACCTTTTCCTCCACGTCGCCCATGGCAAACTCCTTCTCGGCATCTTTCTTGATTTCTGCTATCCAAGAGCGTCGTGCCTTGATGTAGTCTTCGTGGATGCGGTTGGCATCTTCGGGGGTAATTCCCGGAATGTGGTAATAATCGCAAATCTTCTTGTAAGTCCAAGCCCACTGATATTTCCGGTAGTTTGCGTCTATTTCCTCAAACCGTCCGATGAGTTGCTGGATGTCCTTGATCTTGTCGTTTTTCAAGTCGTCCACGATGCGCTCTTCCTCGCTCACGGGAAGAAGAAGGCCCGAAAGGTCGTCCCAGTCGCCGTTGCCCGCATGTGTGGATGGAGGTGTGACAGCAGGGTCTCTCTTCAGTACTCTCTTCAGCACAGCACCCATGTAAATGCGCAGGGCGATGTCATAATACTTGATTCCTTTGTGGAGTGAGGATGATGGAATGATGTACTCATGGTAGAGATATTGCGACACGTTTTCGCCCGTTACTTCGCGCAGGCTCTCAAGGATTTTCTTTCCCTTCAGGATTTCGCCTACGGAGTAAGGAGAGAGCCAGTCAAAGTTGACGATGCTCTTGCGCATCTCGGGTGCACGAAGGTCACGCTTAGGCCATTTCTTGATGTCTCGATACAAGCCCACGGTGGTGATGTTCCTGCCAGGGATGAGGAACATCTTGTCACCATCGGCAATGAGATAGGAAAATGGAAGGTTGCGGGTATCAGGGTGGTGCATCAGTTTGCCAAAGCATACAGAGAACGAGCCAATGGTGGCTGGCATCAAAAGGTATGCGCCACTGGCTGTCTTCGAACCACGCTCCAAGATGCCCCAGTGCATAGGCCCCATCTTGTAGGCGTGGTTGGAGAAGTTTGTGGCAGAACCAGCGTTATAGAAGGAGAACATTCCACCAATGAGGAGGCTGCTCTTATGGTGCGACGCGGTGAATGGCCCGCAGAAGGCGGCGCAAGCCTCGCCATTGCTCATGTAGCAGTTGGCAAAGAACACAGACGCGGAGGCCGTGAAGCCATTGCTCAACCGGCAAGCCTCGCCCACAAAACAATCCTGTATCTTCACGCTGTTGATGACAGAAGCCCCTCCCGCGACAATGCTGTTCTCGGCTATGACACCCGTGCCCACATAGGCAATGCCATGGGCTGTCCCCAGCAGGGTACAGTCGCTCAGTCGGGACGCTCCTCTTACTTCACAGAAGTCGTTGATAATGCAGTTGGTAATTTCCTTGGTGTTCACAATCTTCACATTGCTGCCTGTCAGTCCACGTCCGGGCATCTTGTTGTCGATGTCGGTCTTGATGAGCCGGCAAATCTTCTCCTTCAGTTCCTTGTCAGAAAAGTGCTTCACCATGAAGGCGGCAAGTTGGCTGTTGAGGTCAGAGAAGAGGATGACATTCCCGTCGCCCACCTCGTTGAGCACGCTCACCAGGTTGCCTTCGCCGTAAGTTGCCTTTTGGGTGGTCTCCATGGTGGAGATGTTGGAGATGAGACAGCCGTCTCCGATTGTGTAGTTGTTGATGAAGTTGCCCACGTTTTCGATGAGGCAATCATCACCGATAGTCACGTTGCGCAGGGTAGCATTGTTGATGCCCGAATGTTTCGTGAAGCCGGGACTTACCTCAACGCCCTTATTGAAGGCTCCGATATTCACTTCCCCGTAGAGCGTCACGCGGTGCATGAAGTCGGGTTTGAATCCCTCCGACACACGGACGGATGCCCAGTCCTCAGCCCAGCAGTCGTTATGCTTGAGCAATTCGATTTCTTTCGGTGTAAGGGGTTTGTAGTCAATCATAGGGGCACTTTACGCATTCACAGAACTGATGGGAACGTTTACTTCATTCGGTGGTGTCATAATGCTGGAACAGGAAATCGTTGTAGGGGTACTTCTGTACGTGCAGTTCCCGCACCCTGTCATAGAGCACCTTCTTGAGCGTGTCGATATTGGTACGCTCCCTGGCCGAGATGAAGAGGCAGTTGTCTCCCAGTTTTGCCATCCAGGTGTGAACCAGCTCATCGATGGAAACGTTACGTCTTGTGGCGGGTGTCAAATCATCGGCATCCTTCTCCTCCCATGTATAGGCGTCTATTTTGTTGAAGATGACCATGGATGGCTTTTCGGCACACCCCAAGTCGGCAAGTGTCTTCTCCACCACGCCTATCTGTTCTTCAAAGTCGGGATGGGAGATGTCCACCACATGAAGCAGCAAGTCGGCCTCCCGCACCTCGTCGAGTGTGCTTTTGAAGGAATCTACAAGGTCGGTGGGCAGCTTGCGTATGAACCCCACGGTGTCTGAGAGCAGAAAGGGCAGGTTGTCCACGATGACTTTGCGTACGGTCGTGTCCAGCGTGGCAAAGAGTTTGTTCTCGGCGAACACTTCACTCTTGGAGAGCAGGTTCATAAGCGTGCTCTTGCCCACATTGGTGTAGCCCACCAAAGCCACGCGAATCATGCGTCCACGGTTTCCGCGCTGTGTAGTCTTCTGCCTGTCGATATCTGCCAGCCGCTGCTTTAGCAGGCTCATCCGGTTCAGGATGATGCGGCGGTCCATCTCAAGTTGTGTCTCACCTGGGCCTCGCAAGCCTACAGACCCCTTTCCGCCGCCCGACCCGCTTCCGCCGCCCTGGCGTTCGAGGTGCGTCCACATGCGCTGCAGGCGGGGGAGCATATAGCGGTATTGCGCCAGTTCCACCTGTGTCTTTGCGCTGGCAGTCTTCGCACGCATGGCGAAGATGTCAAGGATGAGGCTGGTACGGTCGAGCACCTTGATGTGCAGTTCGTTCTCAATGTTGCGCAATTGTTTCGCGCTCAGTTCGTCATCAAAGATTGCCATCGACACCTCGCGCCCGGCATCCTCTTCGGCCTGTATGTATGCGCGTATTTCTTGCAGTTTGCCTATGCCCAGGTAAGTGACGGCACTGGGGCCGTTCATCTTTTGGGTAAAGCGGCGCATGGTGCGCGCGCCTGCTGTCTCGGCCAAGAATTCCAGTTCGTCCAGATACTCTTGTGTCTTGCGTTCGCCTTGCTGCGGGGTGATGAGACCTACCAGTATGGCCGTCTCCTGTGTTTCGCCCTCCATCTGTCCCTGCTGCACGATGGCTGTCTTTCCAGTCTCGGACGAGAGCGATGACCGTGAGGCGTTATGATATCTGCTTCGGGTTGTCTTCAAGTTCTGTCCTGTGTTTGTAGTGTGCCAGGCCCTGTCCTTGTCTCCCTTGATGAGAGTGGGCAGAACGAGCCTCGCTTGTGCATATGGGTTATCACATTATATTATATGTTATGGCAATGTGCCAATCGCATTTCCACGACATCCCCTGCGTGCCTCTTCCACAGGGGAGGCATACACGGTTTTCCTCACTTCACCTGTACCACCAGGTATTTGCTTATGCTCCAGAAGCGTTTCGGGTCGGTGATGTGCAACTCGTATTGTCCTTGAGCGTCCTTGTCGAGGCTGTATGATCCTTTGGGATGCGTGGTGAGCAGTTTGGCGCTCTTGCTGTAGAGTTTCACCTCCTTGTCATATCTGATGTCAATCTTGGTGAAATAGTCGCGGTTGAAGTTGTTGTCCTTGAGCACATCCCCGCTTGAGAGTATCTTCTGTTCCTTGAGTTCGGACTTCGTCCCGAAGACGAACCATGCGGCGTTCAGTTCCTTTTCCTGTGCCGCCACGGTCTTGGCCTTAGCCTCATTCTCCGCACTCAGCGATGACACGTTGTCGTTCAGGTCGCTTATCTCCTGTCCCTTGCGCACAAGTTCCTCGTCCTTCTCGGCCAGTCTTGCCTCCAGTTCCTGTATACGCTGCGCCTGCTGCTCAATCTGGCTGTGCAGGTTGGCGATGGTCTTCTGCAGTTTCTCACCTTTGATGTTGCTGACACGCAGTTTCTCTTTCAACTGTGCCTCCAGGTCACGGTTCTGCTTCATGGCCTGTTCGATATAGTTGAGGTTCTCGCGTATCACCTCGCGGCTGCTGGGGTTCTCGCGTGTGGCATCGGCCACGGTGATGCGCCCCTCGGCCTCTGTTATGCGGCGTATGCCCTCCTGCACCTCGTTGAAGGTTCCCATTATGTCGTCCAGTTCTGCATCTTTCCCGTCTATCACATGCTGTAGCGAGTCCCGCTCCTGGCGGGCGGCATCATCAACGGACTTTCCCTGGTTGCACGCGCACGCCACCAGCGCGCACACACATGCGGTAATGCATTTGCGTAATCTCATAGTTTAATTCTCGTTAGGTAAATGTTCTTTGTCTTCTGTTGGCTTACTCTCCTCGTGTCCACCCACGACGATGACAAACTCGCCCCTGGGCTCGCATTCCTTGAAGTGGTCAAGCACCTGCTCAAGCGTGCCGCGCACACTCTCCTCATGTATCTTGCTTATCTCGCGGCACACACTCACGGGGCGCTCACTTCCAAACACCTCCATCATCTGCGCGAGTGTCTTCACCACACGGTGTGGCGACTCGTAAAACACCATTGTGCGCGGCTCTGTGGCCAGGAGCCTGAGGCGGCTCTGCCTCCCTTTCTTCTGCGGCAGGAATCCCTCGAAGCAGAAACGGTCGCAGGGCAGTCCGCTGCTCACCAGCGCGGGCACCATGGCGGTGGCGCCTGGCAGGGCGATGACCTCCACCCCGGCCTTGATGGCCTCGCGCACCACCAGGAATCCCGGATCGCTGATACCTGGAGTGCCTGCGTCCGACACCACAGCCACAGTCTCGCCGCCGCGCAGGCGGTTCACCACGCTCTCCACCATCTGGTGCTCGTTGAACTTGTGGTAGGAAAGCATGGCGTTCCTGATGTCGAAGTGGCGGAGGAGATTGCCGCTGGTGCGGGTGTCCTCGGCCAATATCATGTCGGCCTCACGGAGTGTTCTCAAGGCCCGCATGGTGATGTCCTCGAAGTTGCCCACAGGCGTGGGTACCAGGTATAATATGCCCATCATTCCGTATATTTGGGGCAAAATTAGTGATAAAAAACGAATCCGTACACCTGACGGACGAAAATATAGGACTTGTCATCTGCATGTGGGGCGGCGGGCATCGTGTTCCTCCCGAAAAATAAAGGTCAATAGTTGTCGCCACATGGAGAAACATTGTTACCTTTGTCGGTGGCAAGACAACGGCAGAATGGCATCGTGCTGTTACTATGGGAAAATAAGGAGTGAGAATGAAAGATATAGGGTCAAGCAATGGAGAGATGATGCGCCAGGGGCGCGTGGAGGTTATCTGTGGCTCCATGTTCTCGGGGAAGACCGAGGAACTGATACGCCGCCTGAGACGCGCGCAGTTCGCCCACCAGAGGGTGGAGATATTCAAGCCTGCCATAGACGTGCGCTACAGCGAGGAGGAGGTGGTCTCGCACGAGGGGAACAGCATCATGTCCACCCCCGTTGACTCATCGACCAACATCCTTCTCCTGGCACAGGGGAGCGATGTGGTGGGCATCGACGAGGCGCAATTCCTGGACTGTCACATCGTGGAGGTGTGCAACACGCTGGCAGGAATGGGCATCCGCGTGATAGTGGCCGGTCTGGATCTCGATTTCAAGGGACAGCCATTCGGCCCCATGCCCGCCCTGTGTGCCATAGCCGATGAGGTGACCAAGGTGCATGCCATCTGCGTGCGTTGCGGCGCGCTGGCTTATGTGAGCCACCGCATTGTGGCAGGCGACAGGCAGGTGATGCTTGGCGAGAAACACGAGTATGAGCCGCTGTGCCGCGAGTGCTACGCTAAGGCCAACCGGGAAAGAGGCGGGGGAAAGGAGGGATAACAGATGCAGGATGACAAGATTACCTTTGACCGTGTGGCCCGGTGGGGCGTGGTGATTGTGCTCTCGGCGGCTGCCGTGTGGTTGGTCAACAGGCTGTCCACGGTTCTGCTGCCCTTCTTTGCCGCCTGGCTGCTGGCCTACATGCTCTACCCGTTGGTGCACTTCCTCCAGTACCGTTTGCACCTGCCAGGCCGCGTGCTGAGCATCCTGGTGGCCTTTGTCCTGGTGTGCGCGGTGATATCCGGCACCCTGGCGCTCGTCATACCGCCCATCGTGGAAGAGAGCGTGCGCATGGGCGAGCTGACAAAGGTGTATTTCCACGACACGCTGGTGGAGACGGGACTCATACAGCAACTGGAGGATGCGGTGGCCAAGTACACCGAGGGGGTCAACCTGTTGCACCTGGCGCAGCAGAGTTCCTTTATGGACGCGCTGCAGAGCACGCTCATCCAGGTTTGGACGATACTCTCGGGCACCATCAATTTCGCGCTGGGCGTGCTGGGCTGCCTCATAGTGTTGCTCTACATGTTCTTTATCCTGAACGACTACGAGAAACTTTCGTCAGGCTGGGTCACGCTCATCCCCAAGGGAAAGCGTCCCTTGGCCACCATGATTGTGCAGGATGTGAAGTCCGGTATGAACGCCTACTTCCGTGGGCAGGCGCTCATCGCCCTGTGTGTGGGCATCCTGTTCAGCATCGGCTTTCTCATCATCGACTTTCCCATGGCCATAGGCTTGGGCCTCTTCATCGGGCTGCTCAACCTGGTGCCCTACCTCCAGACGGTTGGCTTCCTGCCCACCCTGCTGCTGGCCTTTATCAAGTCGCAGGAGTCGGGGCAGAGTTTCTGGGTCATCATGGCCTGTGCGCTGGCTGTTTTCGCTGTGGTTCAGGGTATCCAGGACATGATACTCACCCCACGCATCATGGGGCGCGCTATGGGGCTCAAGCCTGCGGTAATCCTGCTGAGCCTGTCTGTGTGGGGCAGTCTGCTGGGCTTCATCGGCCTCATCATCGCCTTGCCGCTTACCACATTGTTGCTCTCCTATTATCGCCGGTTTGTGCTCAAGGAGAGCCCTGTGCCGGCTGTGGCATCCGATGATACGGAGCACAGGGCCGACACCAGCACCACCGGCCAGCCAGGCACCAGCCTGGAGTAGAAAGCGTGGGGAAAAAATCCGGGCTGCCTGAAGCCTTTCCCCCTACCTGCTCCACAGCAGCGTTCCGTCCTGCGCCTGTCCTTGTGCGTCCATGATGAGGCGGGCGGTGCGGCTGCCGTTGTAGAACTGGATGTCGGCCTCGCCTGCCTGGTTGAGCCGTACATTGGGGTTCCAGTAGAGTGTGCGGCGGTAGTCGGCGGGATGCGAGGGCTGCTGCTGGCTGTAGTCGGGCGAGTAGAACTCGGCAGGATAGGCAAATCCGTCAATCACATAGCGGCGGTCGCGGTAAGTGAGGCGGCGACTGCCATCGGGGTAAGGGTACTTCACCAGTTTGGTCTTGGGCATGTTGGCGCCATAATAAAGCGCACTGCCCTCCATGCGCGGACTGTAGTCGGAGTAGAACACATACCTGTCCCACACCCCATTGCCCATGTACTCCTGGGACTCCCCGGGCGAAAGCGTGAAGCCTGCATCTGCACCGAACCCGCCGATGCCCATGGTTCTGTCGCGCCGCGTGAGCGAAAAGGAGCCCGACATCAGGTACTTGCGGGCATAGATGGAATCCCCGGGAATGCTCAGCCCCAGCAGGTCGCGGCGTGTCTTTCCATAGCCATAGCGGAGGTCGAAGGTGGGTTCCTCGTTGAGTCCCTCCTGCCTGCTGGCCGCGTTCTTGCTGTCATCCAGCCCATAGTTGGCCACCATGATTTGCATGAAGTCCATGCCCAGGTCGGCCTCCATGTTCTGTGCCACGTCTGCGTCAATGGCCAGCACCGGCCAGGTGTCGTTGAACTTGCGCAGGACTCCCCGCTTAGCACTCACCGTCACTTCCTGCATGAGATGCTCACCAGGGCTGGCCGGCATGCCTGCCCCGCTCTCGCCTGCAGGGCGTGGAGCCAGGTGGTTTTGGTAGTGGGAGTAGGGCTTTACAAAGCGCGGATAGGGCCAGATGACACGTGCCAGGTAGGTGGCCTCCTCCACACGCAGTTTTCTCCTGGCTTTCGCATTGGCAGGCAGGAACATCCAGCTCACCTCGTCATCGTCCTCCTGAGCCTGTATCCAGGTGTAGGCTTTGCCCTTCTTCCACCTGGTGGTGTCGGCCACGCTTACAAAGAGAGTGCCCTGCCCGTAGAACGGGGGCAGCTGCAGGCGGAATGCCCCCTGCTTGCTCGCGCTCTCATAGGTGGCCGCTTCGTTCTCGCTCGACAGCACCAGCTCCGCATGCACCTTCAGTTCCTTGCGCTTGGGACTGTCCTGCTCCTGCTTGTCCAGTGCCCTCTTGTGCCGTATCACATCGGGGGTGGCGTCCTCGGGGCGGTGTGCGCTCTGGGCAATGTGCGTCCTGGGAATGAAGTTTACGATGTTGAGCGAGTCAGTCTTGGCATATTCTGTGCCGTTGGCATCCTTGCCCGGGTCAATCTCCATCCGTCCATAGTCGGGGTTGTACCAGTGGTCGTTATTATAGGTGGAGCCTGTCAGTATGGGAGCCTGCTCGGCTGGCTGGCACAGTTCCCATGCTCCCTGCACAGCCATGTTGCGCCAGTCAAACCTGCGCCAGCCCTGTGTCATCATCAGCAGGTCCAGCCCCCTGCGCCTCTTCTCATCGTCCTGTTCGAAGTACCAGCCTGGCTGCGGCACGAAGCCTCGTATCTCGCTCGCGAGCAACATCTCGGTGAGTATGTTCCCATCATCGTACAGGCGGTCGCTACGGTCAGCGTCCCGCACGCTCAGCGAGATGTTGCTGCGCCCGTCGTAGGACTTCAGCCTTAGGCTTACAGGCTCGTATGGGGCATATTCCTCCTTTATCCCCGTGAGGCTCAGCGTGGGCTTCAGTTCCTGGTTGCCCCTGGAGAAGAATAGGCGGTCGGCATAGACGTGCCCCTGCGAGTCAAATACGGTCAGCTGATATACACCGGGGACCTGCACGGTAGAGTCACCGATGGAGTACAGGCAAGTGCCTTCCCCGTCCTCCATTTCCTCCTGTTCGTGTGCAGCCAGCAGCCTTCCCTCCAGCATCAGGCTCACGGCCAGGCTGTCGGCAGGCAGGTGGGCGGTGTGGCTGATGTGGGCTGTCCAGCCCCTTTCGCCCTGCTGCATGCGCAGCGAGATGCCCACAGGCTGCACCTGTGGCAGCTTGGCTCTGGCCACCTTGCCGTCTGTGGTCACAAAGCGTACCTCCTGCTCCATGCCTTCTGAGGGGGTGAGTGTGAATGTCCCCCGCCCCCGGTTCTGCACGCGGGCAGAGTCCTTGCCCCACACAAGCCAGCCGTCGGCCCACTCGCCATCATCCCAAGTGGCCTCGTAGGCAATGCGGCAGGGCAGTCCCGCCACCAGGTTGCCGCCCTCGGGGTAGAGTGCGACCTTCAATTTACGCTTCTTCGGGTCGCTTCGGTAACTCCTGCGCATGGCACGCAAGGTCATGTCGTGGTTCCAGTCGCCAGGCTCCTGCGGGCGGTCATACACGGGAAACACACGGCTGTACAGCTTGTCGTAGTCGCGGTAGAACTCCTGCTCCTGCTGCTCCGAGTCGAAATACTTGCCAAAGAGGCTTGAATGCTCATGCTCATGTAGCCCCCAGTTGAGCTGCCACCGCGTGTAGGCCCGCAACTCGTAGAAGCCCGCGTATTGTATGAGATTGTTGAGCGCAAAGAATCCCTGCCCGTGTCCCTTGCGCATCTGTATGAGTTTGCGTTCTATCAGATAACCCTCCTGGCCGTAGAGCTCCACATAGAGCACGCCGCTCACGTCCGAGGGGCGGTCAGTGTCGGTGCGTCGGGTGTAGGCCGAGAACCAGATAGTGTCACCCAGCTGATAACTTGTGTTGTCCATGTGCACGAACACCTTCTCCTGCGGGATAGTCCTGCCAAAGGCGGCCTGACGTGCAGCCAATCGGTAGTGTGGCGAGAAGGCCGACAGGCTTACGTCGGGCTTCACCTTCGTCACATCCGTCAGTGGGGCCAGTTCCTTCTCCCTTTGTTCCGAGGCTGCCAGTGTCTGCCTCTCCCGCTCGGTCAGTTTCACCACCTCCGATGATGCCCACAGCATGGAGTCATATCCAGCCTCGCTCATGGCATTCAGCATATTGCCCTTGATGCTAACCCCCTTGTCTTGCTGCTTGGACAGTTGCTTGCCGTCCAGGCTGTACAGGAACGCCTGGCCGTAGAACTTGGGCCCAGTTATCTGCACGTCGGCATGGCCCACCTCGGTGAACCCGTGGTCGTGCCGGTAGTCGATGTTGATGCGCGTCTCCACATCCTCCACGCGGAAGGTGCCTTGCGTCCCTATGGTTGTCATCTGCATGTTGGGCAGCCTGGCCTCAAAGCGCAGCAACTCTCCCGAGTGCACTGCCACATACAAGATGCCCTCTATTACCTTTACGTTGTTCTGCCTGCCCACATCTGAGCGCACCATTGTGATCTTGTACATGGCATCGCCATTCTCCTGGCTCAGGATATCGTAGTCATAGTCGTAATATCGGAGTTGGTTCATAAAAAGTATCCTGTCCAGAGGCGCGATGATGTCCGTCCAGAAGTCCGCGTCGCGTATGATGTGCCCCACCTCCAGTATGCGGTGCAGGTTCATCTGTGCCAGACTGGGCTTCCCGTCCTTTGTGCTCAGGCTCCTGTGCTTGCCTGTCAGCACCTCGGCCTTGCGCAGGTTGACGGTGCTCCTGGCCTTCACGATGGCGTCCATCAGGTCGTTCACCTTGTCCGACTGCTCCATCATGCGGCAGAAGTACCAGCCCTCGGCCTCCTTCCCCCGCTTGTAGTCCTTCTCCAGCCGCCTGGCCAGTGCCGTCAGTATGCTTCTCATGCTTTTCGGGGTCACGGTGACCTCCCGCAATTGTCTGGCGCAGGGCTGCAACCTTATCTCTGCAAGCGGCTTGCCAGTAGGGAACCATTGCGTGGCGTAGCCCACGAAACTCACGCGTATGCTGTCGGCCGTGCAATCCTGTAGCACAAACTCCCCCTCCCCGTTGCTCAGACACCCTTTGCCGTTGGTGGCGTATACCTGGGCATAGGGCAGGGGCTCGCCTGTCTTTGCATCCACTATCTTGCTGCTGAAGGGCTTCTGGCTCCATGCTGCGAAGGGGAGCAGGTAGAGAAACAATACTGTGAGGAACTTCCTTTTCATGGTCGGGATGTTTCGTTTGAGGGCGTAATGATGCTGGGTGGAGTGATGCCGTTCTCCCTCATCAGCCGTTGCTCGGCCTTGGTGGGCAGGATGATGTTTTTCTGCCACCATGCCGCGTCCTTGCGTGTGTGCCAAATAGCCACGAGAAGGTTTTCGGAATGTCTGCTGTCAGCATCATCTGGAATGTCAAGGTTGGCCACGTTGTAGGCTGTGGTCTGGCTGTCTATTCCATCGCCCCTCAGGTGTGTGCTGATGCTTTCCACTTTGTTGTAACCCTGCGCGCGGCTGTAGGCAATGTTGATGTCAATGCGGGCCTTGGCGGTACGCTTCTCACCATTGAGGCTCGACTCAAGCCTCAGCCCATCTATTCTGCCCTTGAAACCTATGGGATGCAGGTTGTCGGCCCTCACATAGAGGTCGCCAGTCATAACAGGCTTACGTTGTTTTTTACCTTCTTGGGGCTGGATGTGTATGCACAGGATGCGCCTCCCATCCTGGTCAGCCTGTGCGGTGATGCTGGTCTGGTACAAGTCCTCATAGTTGTATCGGTTGCGGAAACGCTTCTGATTGAGCGGTATGATAGTCTCTTGCCAAAACGCTTCGTCCTTTATCATGGGAGCAAGTGACAGGCTGGCATGGATGTTGGAGAAGTCCAGCACCAACTTACGCTCATTGCTTTTCTCGTGAAACATGCGTCCTGCCATGAACTCCACCTGGCGCAGATTGTTGGCACTGCTGGCTGTGAAGTAAGCCTCGGCCATCTCCACGGCATCGTCCATGCGGTAGGTCTGGCGCATATAATAATAGGTATAGACATTCTTTTGTGCCTGGTAGTCGGCCTCCATCTGCTGCACTACCTGCTTGAGGATGTTTTCCGAAGCCACCACCGTCACCTCGCGCATCTCGGTCGTGGCGGGTGTGAGGCGCAGCGTGTGTGGCAGGTCGGCAGCCTTCAGCCTCACGCGCTGGTAGCCCATGCAGGTGATGGTGAGCACCTCCTGGGGGTGTGCGTCAATGCAGAATTGACCCTCGGAGTTGGCCACCGTGCCCCGCCCCTCGCAGATATAGACTTGCGTGAAGGGCAACTCCTCGCCCGTCTCTGCATCCACCACCTGGGCCGAGTATGCCTCTCGTGCCTCTTGGGGAACGCGCGCGCTGCTGGCCTCTGCTGCGTTCCAGCCCTCCTCGGAGGGGACTGGGAAGCGCAGGCCCGCTGACATTCTCGCCTGCGGCATGAGAGCCGGAGCGAGAAACAGAAGGCACCAGCAGACCCTGTACAAGATGCGGGAGGTGTGGTGGCCGTGTGCTCTTGTCATAATGGCATAGCTTTAGTGTGTTGCAAATATAGGAGTTTTGCGCGAGACGTGACAGGGAAAACTCTGGGGAAAAGCGTTTGAAGAGAGTGAAAGATGGTTATTCTGCAAGGGTGTGGCAAGATGCTGTAATGCAGAATAAATATAAGTGCAGAATGCATAACTATAGAATTGTTTTCTGTAATAAATGCCTTCTGTTGCTTGATGAACCTGTGTTGTCGTAACTTTGCAGTGCGAAACAAGGGAAATGCAATCACATTCCTGGAGTGACGCAAGCAGAATAATAACGATAATACAAACGAATAAAAGGAGAATACAACTATGGCAACAAATCAGAAACTGCACCTTGAGACTCTGGCACTGCACGTTGGTCAGGAGACCGCCGACCCCGCAAGCGACGCTCGCGCAGTGCCCATCTACCAGACCACCAGTTATGTGTTCCACAACTCGCAGCATGCTGCTGACCGTTTCGGGCTGCGTGACCCGGGCAACATCTATGGTCGCCTGACCAACAGCACCCAGGATGTCTTTGAGCGTCGTGTGGCTGCCCTGGAGGGTGGAGTGGCCGGCCTGGCAGTGGCCAGCGGTGCTGCGGCCGTGACCTATGCCCTGCAGAACGTGCTGCAGAATGGTGACCACATAGTGGCGGCCGACAACCTCTATGGTGGCTCCTTCAATCTCATCACCCACACGCTGAGCACCCAGGGCGTGGAGTACAGCATCGTCAATGTCAACGACCTGAAGGCCCTGGAGGCCGCAATACGCCCCAACACCAAGGTCATCTATGCCGAGACCTTCGGCAACCCCAATAGCGACGTGACCGACCTGGATGCCATAGCCGAGGTGGCACACCGCCATGGCATCCTCTTCATTGTCGACAACACCTTCGCGCCGCTGCTCATCCGTCCCCTCGAGCATGGGGCCGACGTGGTGGTGCACAGTGCCACCAAGTTCATAGGCGGCCATGGCAGCTCGCTGGGCGGCGTGATAGTGGACGGCGGCAAGTTTGACTTCAAGGCCCATGCCGACAAGTATCCCACCCTGGCCAAGCCCGACCCCTCGTATCACGGAGCCGTCTTTGCCGATGTGGCAGGCGCGGCCGCCTTTGTGACCCGCATCCGCGCCGTCATCCTGCGCGACACGGGCGCCACCATCTCCCCCTTCAACGCCTGGATACTGCTGCAGGGTGTGGAGAGCCTGCCCCTGCGCATCGAGCGCCATGTGCAGAACGCGCTCAAGGTGGTCGATTACCTGAGCCATCACCCCAGGGTGAAGAGCGTGTCGCACCCCGCCCTGCCCACGCACAAGGACCATGCACTGTACCAGAAGTACTTCCCCAACGGTGGCGGCAGCATCTTCACCTTTGAGATAGACGGCACCCAGGAGGACGCGTGGAAGTTTATCGACTCGCTGCAGATATTCTCGCTGCTGGCCAACGTGGCCGATGTGAAGTCACTCGTCATACATCCCTACACCACCACCCACTCGCAGATGAGTCCCGAGGAACTGGCCGAGCAGCACATCACGCCCAGCACCGTACGCCTGTCGATAGGCGTGGAGCACATCGACGACATCATTGCCGACCTGGACCAGGCATTCAGCAAACTCTGATATACCATAGCGTCAACACGAAGGCCAGCCGCCCGCCCCGCATGGGACAGGCGGCTGGCCTCATTCTGGCATGCCGCCGCGATGCCCGATGCAGCGCGCTGCATGTGCCATCGCAGCCGCATGCGTTGGCCACCGCAGCGCGCTGCGGTGGCGCATGCACCGCAGTGCTTTATTTCCCACACCACAGAGCCGTGGTCACAGGGCCGCGACCCGGAAGCAGGGCCTTGCCCTCTGTGCAGTATCCCGCAGCCCCTTGGCGTAGGTGACCAGGCAAGTGGTGCGGACATGCCCCGCCGGGGTGAGGAGGTGGCGGTGTCCCTGTTGCCGGACACCCTGGGCGCAAGGACGCGCGATGGCGGGCTGCGCCATGCTCCAGGTGCAGCCCGCCATCACGCGTCGGGGGGAGGGGAATGCGGATGCCTTGCCCGCGAGTCAGGATGCCAGGGTGAAGTAGATGACCGAGGCGGGGATGGCCAGCAGGGTGCTGTCGAAGCGGTCCAGCAGCCCGCCATGTCCGGGCAGGATGTGGCTGCTGTCCTTGATGCCCAGTTGACGCTTCATCTGACTCTCCACCAGGTCGCCCCAGGTGCCGGCGACCACCACCACCAGGGCAAAGCCCAGCCACACCGGCAGGCCGTGTCCTGCGGGCATCCACGTCCAGCAGGCCACCGAGGCCAGCAGGGTGGCTATGCCGCCTCCCACGCAGCCCACCCACGACTTGCCGGGCGACACGCTGGGGAACAGTCGCCAGGGGAAGAGGCGGTGCAGGGAACTGCCCACCAGGTAGGCTCCCGTGTCGTTGACCCATATGAAGACGAACAGAGCCATCGGGAGTTCCCAGCCGTAGCCGCAGTGCTCCCCGTCGAAAACGGTCAGCAATGGCAGCAGGGCAAATGGCAAGGCCACATACACCTGTGCGGCCAGCATCCCCATCCAGTCCTGCAGGGGATGGCCGGTGTGGCGGTACAGCCCCACGACGGGCATGGCCAGCAGCATCAGCCCGTACAGAGCCAGCCAGCGCAGCGACAACTCGTTGTCCATGCCCCAGAGCCAGGAAAATGCCACCAGCACAAGACTGGCGGTGGCGGTGAGCAGTCCCAGGGTGGATAGTCCTGCGTGGCGGTTTGCCACCATGCAGAACTCCATGGTGGTCGCCCATGTCACCGCGCCGAAGAACAGGAATGCGGTGACGGGGCCCAGCAGCAGGCTTCCTGTGAGCAGGGCCACATAGGCCACTCCCACGATAGTCCTCAATATGAAATTTCTCATGCCCTGTCGCTTTCTGATGGCTGTTTCCCGGAGTTGGCCTGTGTGCCGGCGCCCTGTGTTCCTTTGGCCCTTGCTTTCTCGTCGGCCTTCTCCTCGTCCAGCAGCTCCTCGCTGCGGCTCACCCAGGGGCGCGGGCCGAAGATGTGCTCCACATCCTCGGCAAACACCACCTCGCGCTCGACCAGCAGCTGTGCCAGCCTGGCGTGGCCCTCGCCGTGCTCGCTGAGCAGTTTCTTGGCGCGCTCGTACTGGGTCTCTATCATGCTCTGTACCTCCTGGTCAATAACCTGTGCCGTGTGCTCCGAGTAGGGCTTCTGGAACGAGTAGTCCTGGTTGTCATAGTAGCACAGGTTGGGCAGCTGGTCGCCCATACCCATGTAGGCGACCATCCCGTAGGCCTGCTTGGTCACGCGCTCCAGGTCGTTCATGGCGCCGCTGCTCACATGCCCGGCGAAGAGTTCCTCGGCTGCGCGGCCACCGAGCAGGGCGCACATCTCGTCGAGCAACTGCTCGCGGGTGCTTATCTGCCGCTCCTCGGGCAGGTACCAGGCGGCTCCCAGGGCTCGTCCCCTGGGCACGATGGTCACCTTGACCAGGGGGTTGGCATACTGCAGCAGCCAGCTTATGGTGGCGTGCCCGGCCTCGTGCAGGGCGATGGTGCGCTTCTCCTCCACGGTCATCACCTTGGTCTTCTTCTCCAGCCCGCCCACGATGCGGTCCACGGCGGCCAGGAAATGGTCCTTGGTCACCACGGGGGCCGAGTTGCGCGCGGCTATCAGCGCGGCCTCGTTGCACACGTTGGCGATGTCGGCACCGCTGAAGCCTGGTGTCTGCCGTGCCAGGAAGTCGATGTCAAGCGACTTGTCCGTCTTGAGCGGGCGCAGGTGTACCTGGAAGATTTCCTTGCGCTCGTTCACATCGGGCAAGTCCACATATATCTGCCGGTCAAAGCGCCCGGCTCTCAGGAGTGCCTTGTCCAGGATGTCGGCGCGGTTGGTGGCGGCCAGGATGATGACACCGCTGTTGGTCCCGAAGCCGTCCATCTCGGTGAGGAGCTGGTTGAGGGTGTTCTCGCGCTCGTCGTTGGCCCCCATCTGCGGGCCTCTGCTGCGCGCCCGTCCTACGGCATCGATCTCGTCGATGAAGATGATGCAGGGGGCCTTCTCCTTGGCCTGGCGGAACAGGTCACGCACACGGCTTGCGCCCACGCCCACGAACATCTCCACAAAGTCGCTGCCCGACATGGAGAAGAAGGGCACATCGGCCTCTCCGGCCACGGCCTTGGCAAGCAGTGTCTTGCCCGTTCCGGGAGGCCCCACCAGCAGCGCGCCCTTGGGAATTTTTCCTCCCAGCTTTGTGTACTTCTGCGGGTTGCGCAGGAAGTCGACTATCTCGTGCACCTCTTCCTTGGCACCTTCCAGCCCTGCCACATCCTTGAATGTCACCTTGGCGCGCTGGTCTTTCTCCACCAGCTTGGCGCGGCTCTTGCCCACGTTGAAGATGCCCATGGGGCCTCCGCCCCCGCCTGCGCCTCCTGCCCCGCGCAGCATGAACATCCAGAAGAGCACAATCAGCACCAGCGGCCCGAACGACCAGAGCACGTTGTTCAGCGTGTCATCCCCCTGCTCATAGGCCACCTCCCCCTTGAAGTGCCCCTCCTGCTGTTGCTGGTCCACAAAGGCGTCGAGCCTGTCCACCGAGGAGAAGGTGGACTCCACGAAAGCCTCTGCGCCCGGCTGCAGGGAGCTTGTGGGGAACACGTCCCGCACATGCTCGCTCCGCACATACATGCGCAGTGAGCCGTCGCGCTTGTTGGCCACTATGCGTGAGGCGTATCCTTTTTCCACATAATTCTTGAACTGGTCGTAGGTCACTTCCTTGCCGGCCGAGGCCAGCAGCGAGGTGCCCCCGCTGTTAAGCACCAGCACCACCAGCAGGACGGCTATTCCCAGGTACACCCACATCAGGTTGATGGATGGGCGTTGGTTCTTGTTCTTGTCCATAAGTCAGTCTTGTTGTATGAGTGAATGGGCCGGGCGTGCGGTCAGTCTATGCTGGGGATGCTCACGAGCTCCGCGTCCTCCCACAGGTGCTCGATGTCGTAGAAGGCCCGCTCTTCGGCCAGCATGATGTGTACGATTGCCTCGGCATAGTCCATGGCCACCCAGCGCGAGTTGCGCAGGCCGTCCACGGCCAGAGGCTTGGCTCCCTCGCCGGTACGCGCCTTGTCGGCGGCCGAGCGCGTGAGTGCCTGTACCTGGGCAGGTGACCCGCCTGTGCATATCACGAAATACTTGCACACGGCATCCTCCATGCCCGTGAGGTCCACCACCACGATGTCCTTTCCTTTCTTGTCCTGCAGGCCATCCACGATGGCGGTAACCAGTTTGTCCTTTATCTCCATCAATATTTATAACTTGTAATATACCAAATTGAATGCAAAGGTAAATATACTTCTCCGAATAAGCAAAGCATTTATTTTTTTTAGCAGAAAGATTTGGAGCATCGGAAAAAGTGCGTAACTTTGCGTCGCGATTGAGAGATTGTGAGGGTCTATTGGGCTATGGTGTAATGGTAACACTGCAGATTCTGGTCCTGCCTTTCCTGGTTCGAGTCCGGGTAGCCCAACCTTCATCAAGTGGCGTGAGCGTCCATGGGGATGCCGCTGTCTTTATTATTGGGCTATGGTGTAATGGTAACACTGCAGATTCTGGTCCTGCCTTTCCTGGTTCGAGTCCGGGTAGCCCAACCTTCGCATGTGAGAGTTTGCCTTTTGGCAGACTCTTTTTTTTGTCGCGGAACAGTCTTCCCCCACCCGCATAGGGATGCCGGGTGGGAGGCGGGGACGGGATGGCAGATGGGGAGGTGCTGCACTCTGTCACACATGTGTCCGGGTCAGGATGGGTGACGCACGCGGCTGCACTGGCCCATGCATGCGGCTGCGTTTTTTATAGGGGCTCCTGGTTTGTCGTGGGAAAACGGGGATGTGTGCAGCAGGTGGGCGTTTTCCTGTGGCGTTCCATCGCCCTTCGGGCCGGCACACAGCCGCGCCGTGGCGTTCCCCCGGCAGCATGTGTGGGCAGGCGTGGGGGATTCGCAGGGAAACGCAAGAGGGCTTCCAGACATTTGGAAGCCCTCTTGCATGTGGTGCCACCAGGAATCGAACCGGGGACACAAGGATTTTCAGTCCTTTGCTCTACCAACTGAGCTATGGCACCATGCGCTTTCCGCAAGCGGGTACAAAGGTAAGGCAAAGATTTTAATCCCGCAAATAATTCGCGGGCAAATCGTGGTTCTCGCGTCTTTGGGGGGGAGGGGGCGCGCAACGGACGTGCCCCGTGCCTGCCGGACGAGAGGGTGGCACGGCCATGAAAGGGCAGCGCGCCATTGTGGAACGAACATCGGTCAAGTGAGGCGGCCTGCTTGTGCACCTGAACCTGCGTACCAATGCGAAGGGTGAGGCCACATGTGGCTCCAGCGCAAGGAAGGAATGGGTGTGCAGGAATGCGCCAGACGATTGCCATGGCATAAAAAAACAGACGATTGCCGTGACAAAAAAATCTCCAGGGCAAGCCCCTGGAGATTTCCGTGTGCTGTGGTGCCACCAGGAATCGAACCGGGGACACAAGGATTTTCAGTCCTTTGCTCTACCAACTGAGCTATGGCACCATCGTTTGGACGCGGGTGCAAAGGTAGGCAGAAAAACCCATACCGCCAAGCCTGTGGCAAAAAAAAGTGGAGGCGGGTGCGGTATTCGCTTTTTTTTGCGTACCTTTGCAAGCGGTTTCGGATAGCGGAGCCATCGGATAGTAGCGCAGTTGGTAGCGTACTACGTTCGGGACGTAGGGGTCGGGAGTTCGAGTCTCCTCTATCCGACACTAATGGTTAAACGTAAAAAACATCAGCGGTAAGTTACTCCATACGGCTTTTTTTGTGGCAGCGGTATTCTGCTGCACAGGGGCTGTGAATGCCCAAAAGACCCAAAAGGGAAATGCCTCCTACTATTCCAACCGACTTCATGGCAGGCGCATGAGCAACGGCGACCCTTATCACCGTGACAGCATGACCTGCGCGCATCTGAAGTATCCCATGGGCACCTTGCTCAAGGTGCGGAACCCCAAGAACGGCAAGGAGGTGGTGGTGGAGGTCACAGACCGCGGCCCGCATACCAGGCGTTTTGTGATAGACCTGAGTTATGCGGCGGCGCGCGAACTGGACATCATACGTTCGGGGTTCAGCCTTGTGGAGATTACGCCGTGGAACGGTGACGAGGTGCCATACCGCCCGGAAAAGACGGAGTATGACATATCGGAGCCTTTGTTCACGGACGAGAGGCCCTTGCGCACATGGAATCATCCCGTCTGGGAAAAGGAGAAGAAGTCCAAAGGGGAGACTTCGAAAGAGGGAGGAGGACAGCCGGGGAAGGCTGGTGGCACGCGAGGAAAGACTTCTGGATTACGGGGAAAGACCACTACCAAGGGTGAGACTCCCGATGCCAAGAGTGAGTCTCCCGCCACCAAGTCGCCTGGGACGGGGGCTACCGGACAAGCAGACCCGCCGAGCGACGGTAGTCAACAATAGCCAGGTAGCGGTGGAATTGTGCGTCCACGAGTGACTCGCTGGCTTTCTGCCATGCCGCTTGTGCCTCCAGGCAGTCGCCCAGTGTCTCCATTCCGGCCTTGTACTGCTTTTGGCTGAGCCGCATGTTTTCCTCTGCCTGTGCCATGGACTTTTCTGCCAGTTGAACTTCCAGCTGGGCCTCATCGAGGTTGTTGGCGGCCTGCTGGAGTTCCAGCAGCATCATCTCACGCTTGTCGGCCTGTTCCTCCCGAGCCTGCTGCAGCTTCACCTTGGCGGCCTTCACCCTTTGCGTGTTGGCACCGAAGTGATAAAGGGGCACACTCAAGATGACCCCGCCTCCGAAATTCCAGCCGTCCAGCAACCGCCTGCCATTAAACTCAATCCCGTTGGTGTAGCCGTACTTGGCCAGGAGCGCCAGGTTGGGCAGCATGGAACTCTTGGCCACGCGCACCTGCTCGGAGGCGATGCGTGTCTGGTATTCCAGCATGGCACTCTCTGGCCGAAGCGACACGTCGGACGTTTGCACCTGCTCCATGGACTCCACTTCGGGGTATTTGTTGGACACCTGTACCTGGCTGTCCAGCGGAAGTCCTGTCACATGGCACAGGTTCATGCGTGCCAGGCGAAGCCCGTTCTGTGCCTTGCGGAGTTGGAGCTCAACCTCGTCGAGACGCACGCCAACCTTCAGACGGTCGTTCTGCATGCGGAGCCCATGGCGCACCGCGCTCTCCACATTCCTGTCCAGTTCCAGCAGCAATGCCTTGTACTTCTGTGCCACAAGCACCAGTTCGCCCGCTTTCACCACCTTGGCATAGGCATCATCGACCGACTGGATTACCTCGGCCTCGGTCTTGCGCTCTCCCTGGCGGTAGAGCTCGACTGCCATCTTGCTCATCTGGTAGGAGGCGCGTATCTTCCCGCCCATGTACAGGGGCTGCTTGAGCGCCACTCCTCCGGAGAAGACGGTATTGATGTCGTACTTCATGTTCACGCCCGGGAAGTAGGCAAAGGAGCCCGAAGGAGTGAAGCCCGTCTGGCCCATTGTGCCCACTGGGAGCATGCCACCCTCTATGCCCAGCGTGCCGTCGCCCGTGTCGTACAGTACCCCTGCTTTTAAGGAAAGGTCGGGGAAGAACATAGCCCACACGCTCTTCTGCGTGTGCTGTGCCTGCCGCGTGCTGAGGGAGGCCGATTGGCGGGCGTGGTTGTGCTGCAGGGCCATCTGCCTGCACGTCTCTATGGTGAGTGTCTCGGCGGCTGCGGGAACGGCCAGCAGGTACAGGGACAAAAGAATGACATTCTTCTTCATATGTGTGTTGCGGTTATGTGTTTGCCGCCCATATGTCCGTGCGGCTGTAGCGGACGCATAGACATATGGGCGTGAAAACTGGAGGTCACGTGGATTCTTGGTCAGGATTTTCGGGTTGCGTCACCCCCTTCTTGATGCCGAAGAACATGGAATAGAGCACGGGGATGAACATCAGCGTGATGAGCGTGCCGAAGAGCAGGCCGCCCATGATGGTCACGGCCATGCTGCCGAACATGGCGTCGCTGAGCAGAGGGATCATGCCCAGCACTGTGGTGAGTGAAGCCATCATCACGGGGCGCAGGCGGCTCTGGGCACTCTGCACCAGTGCCTGCACGGGTTCCACTCCCTGGCTGAGCTGGAGTGAGATCTCGTCCATGAGCACGATGCCGTTCTTCACCACCATGCCTATCAGTCCCAGCGCGCCCACTATGGCCACAAAGGTGAAAGTCTTGCCTGTGAGCAGCAGCGTGATGACCACGCCCACAAACACCATGGGCAGGCAGCACAGGATGATGAGCACCTTGCGCATGTTGCTGAAGAGCATGATGAGGATGGCTACGATGAGGATTACGGCCAGGGGGAAGTTGGCAAACAGATATTTCATGCTGCGGTCGCTTGCGGCCTTCTCGCCCTGCCACTTCATCGTGTAGCCGGCAGGCAACTTTATCTTCTCGCCAATCTCGCCGGCAAGTGCCGCGCGGGTCTTCTCGGTCTCGTTTCCAGGGCATGGCGAGCATTGCACGCGCTGCATGCGCTGGCCGTTGTAGCGTGGCACGACAGGGTCTTCCCACTCGACGCGCACCCCTCGGCTCACCTGGCGCAATGGGGTGGTGCTCAGCAGGTCGGCCAGCACCTGGTCCTTGGTGAGCGTGCCGGTGCGCAGGCGCATGAGGTTGTCCTCGTTGGCCAGGCCCAATAGTGAGGGCATGGCCGAGAACACCTGCAGGTTCTGCAGGTTGTCCACAGGAGCACCCTTCTCGTTCACACACTTCACATAGATGGTGTTGGGGTAGATGCCCTCGTAGAAGTTACCTATGGGCAGTCCGCCGCCGGCTGTGAGCAGGGACAGGCTCAGGTCGCTGCGGCTCAAGCCGATGCCGCGTGCAGCGGGCTGGTCGTAGTCCACATGGAGTACGGGAACCTTTGGCTCCCAGTCGGTGGTTATCAGCCGTACCTTCCCGCTGCGCTCCATGATGGCGCGCGCGCTGTCGGCCAGGGCGTGCAGGACAGCAGGGTCGGGGCCCTGGAACTGCAACTCGATGGGGTACTTCTTGAACATCAGGTTGTACTTCTTCACCTTGACGTAAGCCTCGGGGTAATGGGAGGTGAGGTACTCTTGTATTTCCTCGATGTTCCTGTCCAGGTCCTCGGATGACTTGAAGTCAATGATGAGCTCACCGTATGAGAGCGATGGGGTGGCCACCGTGCGCACCAGGTTGTAGCGTCCGGGCGTGCCTCCGACGGATGCTGTCACATGGGTCACCTCGGGTCTTGTGTGCAGGTAAGCCTCTATGCTCTGCAGGTCTTTCTCTACCCGTGTGCTGTTGCTGCCCTCCGGCAACTTGTATTCCATGTAGCACTGGTTGTAGGCCATGTCGGGGAAGAAGCCCTGGTGGACGAATGGGTAGCCCAGGACGGCCAGCACGAGCAGCGTCACCATGGCTGCCGTGGTGCTCCAGCGGTGGGCGACGCAGAATCGCAGGAACTTGCCCAGGACTCGGTATGCCTTGCCGCTGTAGAGGTCGTTCTCGCTCTCCTTGGCTGCGCCGGATGGGGGAGACTTGAGCAGGCGGTTGGCCATGAGAGGCACATGGGTGAGTGCCAGGATCCAACTGAGCAGGAGCGACACGGCCAGCACCACAAAGAGGTCGTGCACATAGATCCCCGCTGTGTCGGGCGACATGAAGATGGGAAGGAACGAGAGTATGGCGATGCCTGTCGCGCCAAGCAATGGCATGGCTGTCCTGCGCCCCACTTCGGTCATGGCCTCCAGCCGTGGCTTCCCCAGTTTGAGGTCCACCAGGATGCCGTCAACTATCACGATGGCGTTGTCCACCAGCATGCCCATGGCCAGCACAAAGGACGCGAGTGAGACGCGTTGCATGGTGCCGTCCATGTTGCCCAGCACCAGGAAGGAACCGAAGACGATGACCACCAGGCTGGCACCTATGATGAGCCCGCTGCGGAAGCCCATTGTGAACATCAGCACGATGACCACGATGAGCACCGACTCGATGAGGTTGAGCACGAACTGCCCCAGTGACTCGGTCACGCGTTCGGGCTGGTAGAACACCTTGTGGCAGTCGAGTCCTGTGGGGAAGCGGTCGGCCTTGAGCTCGCTGATGCGCTTCTCCACGGCCTTGCCCACCTTGACGATGTCGGAGGAACTTGACGAGGCCACCAGTATGCCCAGCGCATGCTGCCCGTCATAGGTGATGGAGTTGCGCACGGGCTTCTCGGTGTCCTTCTCCACTTCGGCGATGTCCGAGAGCCGGAGCTGGTCGTCCTCGTGCCCCTGGATTATCATGCGGCGTATGTCCTCCACTTTGCGGAACTTGTCATCCACGGTGACGCGCACACGCTGGTCGCCGTTGTCGTAATAGCCAGCATAGGAGGTCTTGTTTTGCCCGTTCAGTGTTGCGAGCACCTCGGCGGGCAGGACACCCAGGCTCGACATCTTGTCCTGGAGCAGGCGTATGTGTATGCAGTCCCGCTGCTCGCCGTAGATGTCCACGCGGTCCACGTTCTCCACATTGCCGAGTTCGCGTTTCATCAGTTCGGCATAGTCGTTGAGTTCGCGGTTGGACAGCCCGTCGCCGGTGAGCACATAGAACATGCCGTATACGGCCGAGAAGTCCTCCTGGGTGACGGATGTGCTTGCTCCTGCGGGCAGTACGCTCTGCGCGTCATACACTTTGCGCCTGAGCCTGTCCCAGCATTGTTCCACATCCGCGTTGCCCACCGTGCTTCGCAGCTCGACCTGTATGATGGACAGGTCATTGTAGGAGTAACTCTCGATGTTGTCAAGGTCTCCCATGGTGCGTATGCGCTTTTCCAGCACATCGGTCACCTCCATCTCCACCTGGTGGGCCGACGCTCCGGGGTAGGTGGTGACCACCATGGCCAACTTTACCTTCACTTGTGGGTCCTCAAGCTTGCTCATGTCATAGCAGGCGTATGCGCCTCCCAGCATGAAGACGGCCACCAGAAAATACACCAGCAGGCGGTTGCTGAATGCCCATTTGCCGAAGTCCATCACAGCAGTCCTCCCACGTTTGTTTTAGACACAGGGGCCATGGGGCGTACCTTCTGCCCGTCCTTCAGGTGGTGTACGCCTGTGGAGACCACCAGGTCGCCCGGCCTGACACCCCCATGCACATCGGCCGTTCCGTCGGTGTGCAGGGTCTGCACGCCCACGGCCACACGGCTTACTTTGCCTGTCGAGGGTGTGAAGGCAAACACATAACTCTTGCCGTCCTGCTCCAGCAGGGCGGTGGCGGGCACGCATGAGGCAGTGCTGATGGAGTCGTTCATGGTGATACTCACCCAGGCCGACATGCCTGGAGCCACACGGCTGCTCTGCTTGGGCAGGGCCAGCCGCATGGTGTAGAGTTGGTTGGCGTTGGCCTCCGGCAGAGTGCCAATCAGCGTGAGGGGAACATGCACGCCGGGCAGTACGTCAAAGGTGCACGAGTAACTTCCGAAGTCCTGGCGGTCGAGGTATGAGGCAGCGGGCAGGTTCACCTCAACCTCCAGCCCGTTTTCGGAAAGCATCTTGATGATGGGCAGGCCGGCCGACACGTTTTCCCCGCCCGAGAAGTACCGCTTCTGCACCCGTCCCGAGAAGGGCGCGGTGAGACGTGTGTAGCTTAGCTGGTTGCGGTGGTTGCGCAGTTTGGCCTCTATCTGCCTCAGTCCATACCGGGCCTTGTCGTAGTTGCTGGCTGTGGTGCCCCCGTCCTGGTAGAGTCCCATCACGCGGTCTGCGTCCGCCTTTACCTGGGCGTACTCGGCCTCGGTCGCGCTCAACTGCACCTGGTAGTCCACCGGGTCTATCTCGGCCAGCAGTTGCCCCGCCTTCACATAGTCGCCCTCGTCAACCAGCACGCGCTTCAACGTGCCTGCCACCTTAAAGGACACGTTGGCCTCGGTGGATGCCACCACACGGCCGGGATATTGCAGTTCCACGGCTCCAAGCGGTACTGTCACCGTATCTATCCGTACCACGGCTTCCTCATCGGCTGTTTGCCTGGAGGAGGAATTGCAGGAGGCGAGTACCGGCAGAAGCGCCGGAAGGATGCAGAGATAAAACTTGAGGTTCATAGCCAGTTCTCTTAATTAGTCTTATTTTCGCTGCAAAGTTATGTTGAATAAGTAGTAGGACAAAGTCTGAAACGTGCTTAATGTTGTTCGATATGCGCGTTTTAAGAAAATTTATGTTTGTTTTCGTGCGCTTCTCGCACCCATGCTGTGTTCTTTTCCCCTATCTTTGCCACATGGATAAACTCAGTTTGCCTTTTGAGCGTTTTGCGTTTGACTTGCTGCAGGACGCTATCAGCACCAACCAGCAGGTGCTTCTCTACAGCGATGTATGCGGGCTCTTCTATTGCCAGAAGGGTGAGGCGGAAGTGAGTATGAATGGTTGCACACTGCACATCAAGCCGGGGGATGTCTATATCTATCTGCCGTCCTCGTATGTGTATGTCGTGAGCACGTCGCCCGACCTGGACGGTGTGACCTACAAGACGAGCGTGGAGTACGCGCTGGGGATGCTTGAGAACATCCCCTTCACCTCCAGCATTCTGGCCTTGAAGGAGAACCCCTGTGTGAGCCTTACGCCCATGCAGCGCAATCTGCTTGAGGAACTGCTGGCGGCCATTGACCGGCGTTCGAAGTTGTTTGGCACACAGAAAATGAACGGGGAGAGTAAGGCAATCTTGCTGCGGTCGCTCTCCAAGTTGGGAGAGGTCATCCTGCATGAGATATTCTATTACTTTTTTGCCAACCAGCCGGTGGCACGCCCTGTGATGGACATGAAGGACATGGTGTTCCAGACATTCCTCACCTCGCTCACCCAAAGGTACAAGCGGGAGCGCGAGGTGGCCTATTATGCCAGCCAGCAGGGGCTCAGCCCACGATACTTTGCCTCTATCATCAGGGGAAAGACGGGCAAGCCGCCCAAGGACTGGATAGTGCAGATGGTGGTCAACAGTGTCAAGCAGACGCTGCTCTATTCGGGAAAGAGCATCAAGGAAGTGGCGGCCGAGTACCATTTCCCCACGCAGAGTTTCTTCGGGAAATACTTCAAGCAGTATGTGGGAATCTCGCCCAGGGAGTTCCGTGAGCAGGCCAAGGAACGTCAACTCGCAGTGATACGGGAACGGAAGCAAAGTCCGCAACCCTTCCCATAGGATATGCGCCTCGGGCTCATGTTGCCACATGCCCTGTCTGGGCAATTCCTGAATACATTTCCCATAAGGCAAGCACCCTGGTTTCACTCCACTCCGAACTTCCGCGCAAGCATCCCTGCCAGCCTCATGTTCGTTCCCCAGGGCCTGTCCACCCAGGAGTGGGCACAGTGGTGCAGGGCAAGCGGAGCGCTGAAGGCCAAGTTTACCCAGCCCGCATACGGCAGTACTACCTCGCTGGGCTCCAGGTGCATGCCCTCCCGCAAGTCTTGCCTGGCATTCTCGTAGCGGAACCCATAACGCTCTGCCAGGGTGGCGTATATGACAGGACTTATCAGCGACTCGTGGCCGACGAACTCAAACCTTGCCTCCTGGTAGAAGTCCAGGACATCCCGCAGAAAGGGATGCCCGGCCTCACTGCCCAGGAAGGCTGCCTGCATCTGCATGCCCAGCCTGCCCTCGCCAGTCTGCCTGTGATGTTCATATTGTGTCCTGTCAAACTCCACAGCAGAGACGAACCTGTGACAGGAGAGGTAATCTGCGGAGCGGAAAAGTTGCACGTCGGAATCGAAGTACCACCCTCCCTCCTTATATAACACATACGCACGAAGCCAGTCACACACGAAAGCCCATTTCCTCTGGGCATAAGCGTCCAGGGCATACCGGGGCTTGCCTGGAATGGCCTCGTACCGCGCCTTGTCCCACACGACAAGTTGGCAGTCTGGCATCAGCCGCCTCCACCACAGCACAAAGGTGGCGGCCTCGCTCGTGACTGCTTCGCCGCCTATCCAGATAAAGTGTATCTTCCTTGGTATCATCGCACTTCTTCGCATTATGATTGATTGCACAAAGTTACAAAAAACTTCATGGAATGCTTGCGCGTCAATGCAGAAA
>ERZ808274.124-NODE-124-length-43813-cov-4.675831_pt1 | contig 43813 bp, 50 predicted proteins | sample MGYA00521277_ERZ808274 | MGnify/ENA primary metagenome ERZ808274 (study PRJEB31516, sample SAMN03275597) | gut metagenome | biome: mammalia-associated habitat; material: feces | host: Papio cynocephalus | place: Kenya | collected 2012-07-28 ... | reverse complement strand
CCTCGAATTGGTCGCAACTGTTGTTCTCACCGACTGGCGAGTATGGCGCTCCATTTCTGACGATGTGCCTCTCTCTGTCGTAGTACTCTGCTGGCACAATATAGGCAGAGCAGTAGCCGTTCATGTGGCAATGTGGCTTTGAGAGCGTTACGTAGTGTTTGCAGTTCTTGCATGCTCTCATAGATCCAGCACTCCTTGCTTCGGCGTTGGCGTTAGCAACTCTTCTAGCGCCTTGAGGTTCTCGGGGTTCTTGAGAATCCTCTTTGCCGTATACACTGCATCCTTCAATGCGCCCTCCCTTGTCTTGAACGCCTCATAGAACGGGCAGCTGTAATAACCAGTGGAATCCCCGCCTTCGTCCGCAATCACGCTGTTGTACCATCTGTCTCTGTAGCAAGCGAGCACAATCTTGAAAGCCTTCTTCTTCTCGAATACCTCGGTGATTGCCTCGTGCGGAATCTGAGGCAGTTTCATGTAGCCACAATCGTCCATAAAGAGCTCGTCCTCTCTTCCACACTCGAATGCCTTTGCTACAGAGTTCAGACTCGTCTCCAAGTGCCTTGCATAGTCGTACGCGACCTGTGCCCATTGGAGGTCTTCCTCATTGGGCTTTAGTATCTGGAAGTGCGGTCCATCCTTGAATCTCTTCGCCAAGGCTTTGCACACATTTTTGATGCAATCGTCTATGATTTCCTTGTATTCCATTTCTTGCTACTCCTCCAGCACGCTCTGAGAGCGAAAATTTGGCACCTCTGGGCGATTTTGTTTTGAAGTTCGTGTAATTTCACCTTTCTGCTTTTCCCGTTGTGCTGTGGCGTACAGGATTGCCATCCACTTCTTCTTGGCTTGGGCTGACACGAACGATATCTGGCCTTCGTCGCTCTCGCAGATTGGCGCGTTGACATCGAACGTGCTGTGGTTCGGCACCGAGCCCCACTTCGGATAGATTGGGATCTGCCTGTAGAACTCGATCTTCCTTTCGACCTGCGACTGCGTCCTGTCCTTCAATGCGACCTTCATAGCCAACCTTCCATGTCCTTCGCGATGTTCCTGTCTGACATCTCGATGTAGAAGGGGAGGTCTACAGTGCTTGCGATCGCTCTGACCAAGCTCTCCGAGTAGCCTTTCCTCTTCAAGCCCTCAAAGGTCTCTGTCGATGCGAATCCTGTCTTCTTGCCTGCGTTCTTTCTGTAGCAGACTAGGCTTTCGAGCTTGTCGGACTGCTCCTTCGAGAGCCTTGCCTTCCCGATGTCGTCTATCAGTAGCACGTCTACGTCATTGACTGTGTCGTTCATTTCCTTTGTGCCTTTCGATATGGTCTTCAATAGGTTCCACATTGAGATCATCACGACAGGCTCTGTGTTGTTCAGGCACCAGTTGCGTACACAGCAGAGCATGCTGGTCTTGTAGCTCCCAACGCCACCTCTGATGAAGAACGATGCCAAGAGGTTGAATTCTTTTTCATCAGATTCTCCAGACAAGCGGATTAGCGTTCTTACGAGCTCGATTGCATCGGAATAGTTTTTCATATAGAATCTATCCTCGATGTATAGGGGCAACCCCCATTGTGGTACTGAATCTAGCATCCAGTACTTGCCGTAATCGAACATGAAGTTTCTTCGAGGGCGCTTCATGTTCAACGGCTTCACCAGCTCGTCATACTTATCCTTCTCGTACTCAGGCTCGTTGTACTTGTAGAGCCTGAATTCCCTTTGCATTCTACTGTAGTGCATACACGCACAGCCGTTGCCAACCTCCAACGGCTTCGGATTGATGTCGTTGTTGGCTATCATCCAGATCCTCATCTTGTAAATGTTCGACCAGCCAGCCTCGTAGCGTGGCTTTCCGCACTTCCCGCAGATGATCTTGTCGCCGTCTGCTGATAGGAAGTCGCCAGGGTACAGCCTGTACTCTCCGACAACCTTCAGCCTTTCCTTGAAAATCTCATTGGTTAGATCCATTATTCCGTCTCCTTATTCTCTCAAAAACTTCCATACTGATACGGTCTATTCCATCTTTCGTTTTTCTTTCCCTCTCCTTTTTGAGCTCTTCTGGGGATTTGAGACCGAAGAGTTTTCTTATCTCCGCTTTCTCTTCTTGTGAGAACATTCTCAGATCGTTGAAATCGGTCTCTCCATTTGCCAAGACATCCATTCGTGATTCGTAAAACCCTTTTTTCGCACCATCAAGCCTCCACTGTTGCAATTTGATCTCTTTTTCGTTGCCTTGCGCCTTTGCTTCTTTTAGCAACTTCTCGCAAGTCTCGATCTCACCAAGGTACTTAAGAGTCTTCGGCTTGTATCGAGGCTTGTCTTCTTGTGTAGTTGTCTGGATAGCCGGCTTCGCGGAATCCCCATGCGACCGCTCCCAAGTCCTGACAGCTGCCTTCCAATCCTTCATAGGCGATTTGCCGACCACCCATCCCTTGGATTCGTAGAAATCTACAAAGGACTGCGGATCTACAGAGTTGCTTCGCTCTTTGCAATAGTTGGCGACTTCCTCCACAGAAGGCTTGGAGAACTTTTTTGAAGGTTTTTTCTCAAGTTCTCCCTCTGGGGGAACAGGAGAAGATATATACGAAGATTTATCTGAGTATATAGATTCTCCTAAAGGGGTAATATATTCTTGTATTATCTGTTGGTCATTTTGACCACCCCCCCTAGTCATTTTGACCACCCCCTGGTCATCAGAGTCTCTTAGCATTTCAAGGTTTGCTTTGTAGTGGTTGAAGCGGACGTTGCCTATTTCAAGAATCTCTTTTTTCAAGAGGTTTCTTTCTACGAGACTATCCAATGTCCTTCTAACGGTCTTCTCTGATGCTCCTGTACTTTCCTCGAGGTACTTTATGCTTCCTTGGAACTTGGACACGCCATCTCTCGAGAAGCTGTAAACGATTGCGTATACAAGTAGTTCATTTCCAGAGAGCTTGAGGATATTCCTCATCCAACCTGTGAAAACAACATAATCATCATCGTTCATCTTCGGCTCCGCTCAATCCCAGATGGCGGGGCAGGTGTACTTGAACTCCGCTCTCTGGATGATCAGGTTCCTCGTCTCGAGTATCTGTATCAGCCTTGTCGCCTCTGCCCTGTCGACCCCGCACCAAGATGCAACCTCGTCCGCGATGTCGTCGTACTTCGCAGTTGCGTCCCTGAAGAAGTTGTGGATGACTGCGTATGCAATCAACCCGTTGCCTTTGAGGTTCAGCTCCTTTGGCCAGCTTCTTTCGATTGTTATCTCATCCTTCATACTGTTGTCTCCTTTGCTTCTGTCGCTCTTCTCTTTCTCACGATCCTGATCGAGTCTATCGCCTCTCCGTACAAGAGCCTGAACTGGCTCGGGCTCGTCTCGAGTATCATCGTCTCGAGCATGAAGCCGTCGGTTGTCAGCGTCTTGATTTTTCCTGCGACAGTCGTCCTGTCTGTAAGATCCATCTCTATCTCGACCCCTGGCTTCAGCTCCTTGTTTGTCGACTCTATCAACGCTCTTATCTTTACGCTCATCTTCTGTCTCCTATAAAAAGCACCGAGGCGGGATGAAAGGTATATAAGGAGGTCCAAGAAGTGAAAGTTCTCAGTGGTCTCCCGCCCCGATGCGAGTCTCAACTAGAATGGAATCGGTCCGTACTCTGGATCGTCCTCTGGGATCTCGTCCGGCTCGAAGAGCGAGTCCAGCTCCCTTTGCTCCACGAAGCCTTGCTCCTCCAGCGTTGCTGTAGGCTCTTTGCTTTCGGCAGGTGGTATAGTTTCACCTTTTTTCTCGTCCGATGCGTTGGCGACCCCTTTTTGTGGCTCTGGCGTTGCGCTGGCGAGCTCTGTGTACTCAGCCTTAGCCTTCTGTGACTCCGGCTCGTCCTTCAAGAGGCTCTTCAAGCCCTCTGCGCCTTGGCTCTTGGCTCTGATTGCCTTTGCCTTTTCCTGAGGCATCTCTGGCGCCTTTGCCTCGTTCTCGAACTCGTTGTCCAGAGTCCTCATGTAAGCCTCCGCCATCACAGGCTCGAGGTTTGTGGCTCCGTTGACATAGAGCTTCACCATCCTATTCAGGAGGGTCCTCTTCGCCATCTCCTGCGGGAAGTCCTTGTGCACGCTCTGCCCGGGGTTTCTGGACTTCGACCATGACTTCGCGATCTCGTTCGCTGTCATGACGCACCCGTAGACCTTCTCCCTTGTGGTCTTGTCGACGATGTAGCCATAGGCAGCCACAATCTTCTTATCCCTATTGGATAGGGAGGTTTTGGTGACCTTGATGTAGTTGAAGTCGCCTACATCGTCGTAGCCATAGTCGTACTCGTCACCCTCATAGAGGATGTTTGCGACTGGCTTGAGGTTCGGGAACATCCTTGAGAACACAGCTATTGTTCCGAAGTAGGAACGCTGTATTTGCAGTTGGTTTCCGTAGACGATAGGGTAGCATTGCTTTCGGACCATCGAGAGCCCTTGGATTGCCATGTCCCTCAAGGATGATATGACGGACTCCTGGGAGCACACCTCCAAGGCAGGCTTCCCGTTCCTGTCCTTCGCCTCTGCGATCATCATCATAGCCGATGCGATCTCGGCTCCCATGTCGTATCCAGCAAGGGGCTTGATAGTCCCCTTGTCGAAGTTCTGCTGTAGCCACTCGGTGGCTTTGGATGCTAGCGTTGGAGCTAGCTTTGCGATTGGCAATTGGTTAGTTGTTGCCATTCTTCTTCTCCTTCCTCATTCCCTTGACGATTGTTGCGATCTCGTCGATTAGCCTTGACCATAGAAGCAGTCCTGCGGGCAGGACCACTCCAAACCAAACCATGAACATCGTGAATCTCGTGTCCATTTCCATCTCCTTATCTCAAGCTTGTGCTTGCTGTCTTGTACGAGAACTCCTCGAACAAGTCTGGGTACGATTCCCTGAACTTCTTGGAGTCGAACCTTGTCGTCTCCGTCTTTATGTACGACGCGAGCTTCTTGCCCTTGTCGTCCACGATCCTGTTCTTCTGGTTGTCCTCGAGGAACTTGACGAGGTTCTTCTTCACGTCGTCCTCCTTTGCCTCCAGCTCCTTCTTCTCCTTCTTGATCTCGACCCACCTGCCAATGAGCTCCGAGATCTCGGATGTGGCTTCGATGTCGCCTTCCCTTGGCTCCGAGTACTCCATGGTCTGCTCCGAGTAGCTTGATGCTGGAGGTAGCCATCCGCCGTCTATCAAATCCAAGAGATGCGAGATCTTCTTGACGATTGAAGAGAGGTCCTCGTCCGTTGGCCTATGGATGATGTACCTCGTGATGCTGTTGTTTGCGAACCTGAACAGCCACACGTCGTCGACGCCTAGACACTCGAAGTAGCTGTAGCATTGCACGAGGTAGTCGTACGGGATCTGGTCCGTATCCGCATCCCCCCATCGTCCGCTGTCGAATGCCGAGGAAGACTTGATCTCGACTGCGATGTGTCTTCCATCGATCTTCTCCTTGCATAGCCTGTCTGGATGGCATCCAAGCCTCTTGTCGCTAGGCGATAGGTACAGCCACTTCGTCTTCTGGAGCTTGATGCCATAGAGCCTTGTGGCTTGCCTTGCGATGAACTCCTCGAGCTCGTGCCCCATGTCCAAGCGGGCCTGTTGCTCCTCTGTGAACTCCCTCTTCTCTGTCCCTAGGTATTCCTTTGCGATCTCCAGTGGGGTAGAGTAGGTGGAAAGCCCCAAGATAGCCCCCCAAGATGACCCCCCAAGCCATCCTTTCCTGTCGTCGACTGATTTTTCGATTTTGATCTGTTTCATCTGCTTCCTCCTGCCATCGTGATTCTTCTTCTTTTGATTCCTTTCCTGTCATAGACTGTGTCCAGCTTTACCGTGCCCGATTCCTCGAGCCTCTTGATTGCTGACATCACGCCGTACCTTGAGGTTCTCAAAGCCTTTGCATAGTAGTCCGTTGGGCGTGTCGAGTGCCCGATGCTCCTGCAGTCGTCCTCGATCATCCCTAGGACTTCCTCCAAGGCGTCCTTCTTCTTCATTTTTCTGTTTTCTCCTATTGTTTGCGGAGTTCCGATGTGCTAGAGTTGGATTGTCCAGCGAGGAACTCCTTGGTTCTTGACTAACAACATGTTCTGAAGATGCATCTCCTTGCTGGCATCTTTCTATTCTGTTTCCATTTCATTTCTTCTGTCCTTGAGAGGCATGGAGTTCCAATCAAGGACCTCTTTTTTGGTCCAGCAGAGCTCTTGTCCCTTCTTCTTCTTCCCGAACCCTGGCAGAAGGTGCCTGTTGTACGAGTAGACGCTTGTTCGCGGGACCTTGTAGAACAGTGCGATGTCCCTTGGCTTCATGAGGATCGTGTCTGATTCCTCTTGGCTTGTCTTCATGAGAAGATCGAGTTTCTGCTCGACTCTCAAGATCGCAAGCAAAAGTTCGTTCTCTTTTGTCATTTCTGACCTCCTATGAATAAATTTTCTGACAACAAAACCTTTACAGCAATAGAATTACTGCAAATTCCTTAATTATTTTCTGAATGTTTGGCACGACTGAGAAATACAGTAAAATCAATCGAATATTAGGAAATTACTGTACATTAACTGTGAATTGAATTAGTGTATATTTTATGTCCGCATCTCAGTCGTTTTGGAAAAATACGGAAAACCTAAAAACGCTTGGATACTTCAAGCGATACAAGAGCCTTGCCTCGATGCTTGGCGTCAACTACAACACCTTCATGGGCTGGAGGCATGAGTGCATCTGCCCACCTGTGGATGTGCTGGTTGACATATCCGACCTGTTTAGGATCCCGATTGACCTGCTTGTGAGGGAAGGGGGGATCAACGAGCGTTCCGCAAGGATTGCATCGGTCTTCTATGGAGCGGTCTGCTCCGTGTCCATGAAAGGCATGAACGTGAGCTCGTCCGATGTGTAGTACTCGCGCGCCCTTCTGAACTTGTTGCTCTCGTGCCTGAACGTTGCAACCAGCTGGAGCCTTCCTGGGGTCAACAGCCTGATGCCGTTCTCCTGCAACTCGAGCCTTTCGAACCTCGCCTCGGGAATGGAAGATAGGCTCTTCATCCTGATGCGTCCGTTCGTGATGTTCTTGATTGCCCCAGCTATCGCGTTGAGGCATCCCAGCATGCTGATGTCGTAGCATGCCTTGGTTGGAGAGATCATGGATCTGTACAGCTCCGAGAGCCTTGGAAGCTTCGACAGATCCATGTCGTCCCTCAGCTCGTAGAAGCCGTACTCCTTCTTCTTGATTGCGATCGAGTGCTCTGGAAGCATGTCTAGGCTTCTCTCGTTCTCGATCTTCATCATGAACAACGCCTCGTACCTATCGTCGTATGCCCAGAGGATACGGCTCCTTGCCTCCCATCTGATCAGCTTGAACTCGTCACGCATGGACTTCATCGTGAGCTTGTTCAATAGATACAGATCTGGGATAAGCTTGTGGTCTAGGTACTCGAAGTCGAACATGGTCTATTCTCTATAAGTGTCGTAGATCTCTATAAGTGGAATGTCTTCTTGCCAATCCTTGACGCATACTATAATCTCTTCTTGATCTAATGCGGAAGCAATCTTGATTAAATCCGAAATTTCCACATCCATATAGAACTTCCCGTATTCATCAAAGTAATCGCCTTCTTTTTCTTCCACATCATAGCCTAGCTCTTTAATCTTCTCGATGTACGAAGGAAAGTCTTCGTTATTACCATAGAACCTAACAGATGAAGCTGTTACCTTTACTCTCATTTCTCTCTCCTTTCTCGATTCTACCACACCTATCCTAGGTAGTAGTAGTTCATGAACTTCATGGGCTTGCCATAGATGTCGTAGACCCAGATGCTCGTAAACGCTCTAGCCTCGGGTCGCGTATCCATCCACAAGCAGCGTGCCTTTGCTATTGCATCGGCACTCTTTGAGAAGTAGAAGTCCTCGGAGCTCTTCTTCCAGAACCCCTTGCTTGATGTATCGAAGTTCGCTGTTATCTTCTCCAGCCTTACAGTGTACATCCCTTAAGCCTCCCTAACGCCCATTCGATATCGTCGCGCTTGCAATAGAAGTCCTTGCCCTTCACAACGTCCTCTTCGCCCGCATCCACTGGGATGTATCCGATCCTAATGCGGGTCGTATCCTGCACGCTTCCCTTGATCCATTCTTCCATGTCGGACTTGTCAAAGTCCCACCATACAAAGCATTTGAGATCCTTGTCCCAAACCATCCATAACTTCTTTTCCATATTTTCCTCCTTACTTATGGTTATCTTAGTGCATTGAGATGATTATCTCAATTCTCATTACTTCATCAGCTCCGATATCGCATCGGCGCTCTTCCTTCTCTTGTAGCATCGCTGGCAAGTCGCACAGCTCTTCGCACCGCAGTTGATTGAAACCTCTGGATGCGATACCATGTAGTCCCTTGTGAACACGCTGAACACATGGTCCACAAACGGGAATGCCTTCTGCACTTTGGACGGGTCAGAAGGCTTGTCTATCAATGGTGACGAGTACACCACCGACAAGTTCCGTGGCTTCCTCTCGATCTTGAACGCATCTGCCCAGTAGCCTGGGTTCTTCGTCCATACAGCGAACCGGGTTTGTGGATTTGCTCTTACAATCTTGATGTAGTTCAAGGCTTGCACCACCGAATCCACGTCCCCGAACGACTCAAGCCGTCCGAGAGTAGAGTAGAACCTGATCCGATTCGCATCCTCCTTCGACAGCTCCCTATGTAGCGTCCCGTAGTTCATCTCCAGCACTGGACCGAGTGCCCTGTACAGCTTGATGGATCTGCGTGCAAAGCAGTGAGAGCAGATGCACGCCTTGTTCTTGCCTCTCTCCTTGCATAGCGGATTGACCATGCAAGACGTGCTCAAGGACTCGATGCCCTTAAGCTTCCCTGTCATCCTGTCGGATACGTAAACGGCTCCGACTCTCGTCTGGAATCTCATTCTGTTCCTGCCTCCTATAAGTAGTGCCTCATGTAGCCTAGATGTAGCCCGAGTGCCTTGTATGTCTTCTTTAGCCCGTCTTCAAAATGCCTTCCCATGTCTGGGTACTCCGCGATGATCTCGCATGGGGTAGTCTCCCTGAAGTCCTTTATGACCAACGCTTGCCTCTTCAAGCCTAGTCCTCTCTTTGGTATGAAAGTGCACACCAAGTCGTCGCCTTTGGCTTCGATGTCCACCACGCTATATGCGTAGCCGTCGTCCTTGTATCTCATTGCCTCTCTCCTTATATCTGCCCATGCTCCATGAGCGAGTAGTACGAGTTCTCGGTGAAGATGAGGTGATCCAGCACGCTGATTCCCAGAAGCCTGCCTGCCTCCTTGATCCTTTTGGTTGCCTCCATGTCGTCCTCCGATGGCTCTGGGTGCCCCGATGGATGGTTGTGCGCTATGCAGATCGCGGCTGCCCGCTTCTCTACAGCTGGTGCGAACACCTCCCTAGGATGCACAAGCGTCTTGTTCACAAGCCCTGCCGTTGCCGTGAATGTGCCTATGACCTCGTGCGCTCCATTGAGCATCACCACGACCAACCGCTCCTGCGTTGCATCGTAGGCGTAGTGCTGTACTTCCCTGTAGATGTCCCTTGGGCACTGTATCGTGCGCCTCGGGTCCCTTGCATGCAGTCTCTTGCCCAGCTCCATGCCAGCAAGCACCGCCATTGACTGGGACGCTGTGATCTTGGTCTTCGCCCTCAGCTCCTCCGCGCTCATGTCCGGGGTCTCAAGAAGCGCGTTGTACACTTCCTCCGCCTTCTTCGTGCCTACCACCAAAGCAAGCAGATTCGCATTCGATACCCTGCTTGAATCCTCTCTGAACTCCCTTTGTATGTCTGAGAGAGCCAGCTCCCTTGTGTTCCATTTGTAGTTGTTGTCCATTCCTATCTCCTTCTCAAAAGTCCCTTCTCGTTCACCATGTCCGCTATCTCCTGCTCCTCGATGTCTCCCCATTGGGTCCAGTAGCAGTTGTCCGATTCCTCGTAGTGCTCCTCCAGATACTTCACCAGATCCGCTATGTCGTATGGTCGCCCGTTTCCGTGGAGTAGCCATTGCTCGTCCTCGTAGGGCACGTCGTACATCCATATGAGGCTCTGCTCGGCGCCGTACACGTCGTCTACGCACTCGTCTGAGCAGAAGTACTCGCCGTCGAAGTAGTAGCCTTCTGTGTATGCCTTCCCGCATCTGTCGCACACCATGATCTCGTGCTCCTCCAGCCACTGCCTCCTCTCGTAGTCGGAAGGCATGGCTCTCAGCATGCCCTCGATCTCCTTCAATCTCTCCTCTGTCATCCTCTTTGCCTCCTTGCTTTCTTCTCCCATCAGGAACCTTGCGCCGTTGCTGTACAGCTTCCAGACGTTGAATGTCGCCGGCAAGCCCCTGTTGTCCTCCCATCTCATGCGCATCAGCCGATGCTCGTTCCTGGCATATGCGATCGCATCCTTCTTGCAACAGAACAGCAGTCGCTCGCTGGGGATGTACCTCTCGCCCCAGTCCTCGCTGCATGTGTAGTCTTCCCTGACTACCTCGTACTCGTATTTTCTCATCTCCCTAGCTCCTCCTCTCTTGCCAGCAACGTGCCAGCAGTCTTATGATTGGCGTCCTCTCCACATAGGACTCCAGCTCCTCGTATCCCTCGGATCCGTTCCATTCCATGTCCCTGTGCATCCACAGGAACCCTAGGATTCTCCTTCTCATCTCTTTGCCTCCTACTCGGTTGCAAGCAGAATCGACTCCAGATAGTCGATTGCTAGGTCTCTCAGATATGCCTCGTATCCCTCGGATACAAAGCCCGACTCGTCCAACATGTTTCTAATCCAACTCTCCATGACTGGCCTCCTGTTGAAAATCTCACGCCCTAGGGGCATGAAAAATGCCACGCAAGATCCGTCGTCCCACGTGGCATCTCCCATAGCTCTAGAGATGTTCTATTGCTGTTCCTCCTTCTCCCTGGCTAGGTGCTCCCGAACAGAGTCCTTCACCAATTTGGATCGGTTGTCCGATTCATCAAAAGCCTTGATGATGTCAGAATCGTTATCCCGATGAAAGTCAAAAACATATTGCTTGATAGCCTTTGCCCTCCATTTCTTGTCGGCTCTCCTCTTTGCATCTGACACACTCATTCCACGGCCCTCCATTCCCAAACCAGATCCCCATGGACTCCATCCGTGGCAAGGTGCATGATTGCATGCTCCCTGTTGCAGAATGCGTCGTCCATCTCTTGCTCGATCTGGCTTTCAGCCAACGTTGCCCTGTAGACTCCAACGCTCCTCTTGCCAGTCTTCTCGCATGGTCTTAGGTATCCTATGCATTCCCTTGCCTTTGCCATGGCTATGGCTTTGGTAGGATAGATGTAGGCGTCCCCGTCCCCATGTTGGTCCAGCTCTTGCTCAACCCAATATCTCTTGGTTTTCTCTTCCACTTCCTTTGCCTCCTTAGCACTGAAAGATTCAACCAGAATGCTAGCATGCGCCAGCATTCCGTTCAAGCTTTCAGCTCAGCGTACCTCTATCCTGAGGTACTTGAAGGAGTAGCCCTCCGGCAGAGTAGTACAGCCCTCTGGAAGCCTTCCGCCCACCAGCTGTGCCACGTAAGCCACGTCGCCCCTGGACAGAGAGACGTTCACGCGGTTGCAAGGATAGCCCAGTACCCTTGCTGTGTCAGCGTGCCCTATCGCCGACTCTAGGTCTGTAGGTAGGCTCTCTACCTCCTCCACGTGCAAGTCGCACGGAAACGCTTGCACCATTTGCATGCTAAACGCGTTGCATAGATACATACTTAGTTAATCTCCTTTACTTAGTATAAAATTCACACTCTTTCTTTTTTGTCTTTATATATTTCTTTTTTTTCTTACTTGCGCGCCAAATTGCATGCGCCAAAGAAGAAATTTTCTCATAGAATAAGGTAAAGACAATACTATCCAATAGAGGCTTAAAGGTATCAAAACCCTCAAGCCTCTTTGCATAGAATGGTCAATGTTGCCGGTGCTGTACTATGCTAGCTTTGCAAGCACATTCTCTACCGCCTTAGCTGTCTTTGGTGGAATGACTTCACACTTTGATATAAGGTTATCCCATTTCATGTCTTTGAGATTAAGACGTGTCAATAAATACTTTCTCAAAGCCTTAGCCTTTTCATTATTGATAGTCTCCAAAAACTCAGCGGAATCTTTGTTCCACTTTGCAACTTTGACGGCCTTCTTTGACAACGCGATTCCGTTGTTAGAATTCTTTGTTGCAACCACGGCGCAACCCTTGCAAGTGAATATGACTCTATCGCCAACTTTTACGTTGGAATAAAGTCTAGCCTTAATCTCTAAGTCGCCTAAAACGTCGTATGATTTCGACTTTCTGTTATAGACAGCTTTTGTTCCTTCAATTGCAAACCCCTTGTTAACGATAATCTTTTTTTCCATGTTTTTTCCTTTGATAGTCTTTTCCTATCAGTCTTTGATTTTTCTACAGATTCAACGAATCCATAAGATAGCTATGCGCCACAAAAACACATAGCTATCAATGCATTCACTGAAAGAAACGTCGTTGTGCTTTTTGAGATTACCATTTGAAAAATGTGCCTCTATCTCACGACAGTGACACGCCACAACGCTTGTTGTCGTTGTGTCGCAATTATCGAAATGAACAAGCCTAAACCCGCGCTTGTGTCACTATATCCGCTCATCGTTGTGCCGTTTTTCATAAGCAAAGGCACATGCAAACTTTGCATGGCTATCTTAATCCAACCGGCAAACTTATAACGTTGCCTATTGCCCTTTACGGCGCCTTTGTGCCGTGCTTTACGCTTTCTTATCCGACGCTGTACACAACGACGTTTCCATGCTATGCTAGCATTGCTAGATGTGGTGCATGTGCATGTATTGCCGTGCGCCTTTTTTGTTTTCACTTATACCGTTTTAGGGTCTCTATCTTTCATCGTTTGCCAACGATACGCCTTTGCCTTTCGCAAGAATCGCGACGCGTTTTTCAAGCATGCGCCTTAACAAAGACTTCCCCCCTATCACGGATTTCGTTACATGACAAAAAAGGAATTAAAAAAAACAATTGGTCGTCTTGCCGTTATTTCGTTCTATATAGAGTCGGGACTCTTAACGCCGGCTGTCGGCCTCTTTTCTGTAGCAAGCGCTCAGACAATTCTAACGCTTAAGCTTTGATAGCTGTTGTAGCTATCGGATAGCTTGTAGATTGGAACTAACAAGGATGTTAGCTATCTAACTACATTAACAATCATACATACCTATGCATGTATAGTCAAGCACAATTTTATAATTTTTATCCAGGCAGCTATGCTATATTTTAATAAATCATTGTCAGATAAAGAATTAAGCTTTGAAAAAAATCTTTTTATTTTCGAATTTCAATAGCTTTTTTCAGTATTGGAAAACTTAAATCGTTATATTGTAAGGATTTAGCTATTTTTATGGCTTATTGTGGCTTATTTTTTCTAATTATAAGACCGCGGGCGCGCGTGAATAGCACGATTGATTGCTGTTGTCAATGGATATTGAGTGATAGATTAATATTTTAATTGGAACAAAGTTTCATTGACCTCAAAATATGCAAAGTCGTTCCAGGGCGATTTTTCTGACCGACCCCCGGCACGACCCAATTTTTTTTTCGCCCGCGCCTATATCTCCCCGCGCGATTTGCTATCTAAGAAAACGCTCTGACGCGATTTGTTGAGAAATTTGGGTAGTGGAAATTTTCGTAGGATGTGGTATAAAGGGAGTATGGGCGAACGGGAAGAGCGAATAGGGAAGGCTATTGAGCGCAAGTATTGGGAATTGGACAGCATCAAGCGTAGGAGCAACTGGGGGCGTAAGCTGGTTGCGAGCTCATACATGCATCACAGGGACAGCTACGAGGGTACTGAGGTAGAGGAGAGGAGGACATACGACTCGAATCCTCGGGTATACATGTTGAAGTACGAGAGTGGCTTATGCGGGTATTTGACTCCGCAGGATGACGAGTGGGCTGTCTTGGTGCCCAAGGCTGGGATAGGCAGGGGGGTTGTGAGGGACTCCTTGGCTGTAGAGAAGGCAGAGAGGGAGGCATTGGAGGCGATCACTGGGATGGTATTCGAGGGGATGGTGGACTCGAACTTCTATCAGGCTTTGTACACAGCGAGCTTGGACAGGGACATCTTGGGGATTGGGTACATGCACGTGATAGACGGGTACGACAGTGGGGACAGGGGCTTGGTGTTCAAGTGCGTGGACCCTCAGGAATGCGTGGTTGCTGACGACTACTTGGGGCGAACGGAGGCATACATCAGGCGCTTTCGTGCGAGCTCTGAGGACTTGGTTCGGAGGTACGGCAGGACTGGGAAGCTGGAGGGGCTCTCGGAGAGGGTTGCGAAGTCTGGATCCGCGTCGGAGCCTGTGGTGGAATGCTACGAGGCCATAGTCCCGTCCGGGTACCTGTACGATCAGGAGCAGGGGGTGGCGATCGATGGGAAGAAGGCGTTCGTGCACTTCTTGTGGGTACCGTCCGAGCGTGCGATGCTGGAGGAGAGCGGGTTCGACGAGATGCCTGTTGCCGTGACGAGGAGAAACTACGACTCGGAGAAGATGCCGTACGGGGTATCGCTTGCGGAGGACTGCCTCGAGGAGGTGGTGAAGCTGAACGACCTTGCGAACCAGAGGCAGGCGATAGTGCAGCAGGTTGCGCGCCCTGCGATGTGGATCCCGAACACGCTTAGGGGCAGGTACAACGGGAAGCCGGGAGGGGAGAACTACGCGCCCTCTGGCACAGACAAGCCGACCCCGATCTACACGAATCTGGACATCAGCTCGATTCTGTCGGACATCCAAGACCTGAGGCAGACGCTGAGGGGGCTGATCCCAGTGGACCTGTTCGAGACGATCATGGGATCCACGGACTCCCGAAAGACGGCGACCGAGGTATCGATGAAGAAGAACGAGGCGATGATCCTCTTGGCGTTCCAGATAGGGACTATCAAGAGGGACTGCTTGGAGCCTGTGTTCAAGAGGTGCGCGAGGATCATGGTCAAGCACATGGAGCTCGGGCAGGAGAACGCGGAGGCCCAGAGGAGGTACCTCTACGACCTGATAGACCGATCGAGGCTGGAGCTGAACTCGGTGTTCATCAGGAGGCTCAATGCATACCTTGCGAACGTTGGGGACGACGACGTGGTCGGGTCCTTGATGAACATCTACCAGATCTACCCGCAGGCGATAGACACAGTCAAGCTGGACGAGTTCGTCTCGAAGTGGCTGTTGGGCAAGGGCCTGCTCTCGTCGCTGATGGCTTCCAAGGAGGAGATCCAGAAGTCGAGGGAGGCGCGGGCGGAGATCCAGAGGCAACAGCTCCAAGCGCAGACGAACGAGCAGAACTCGAAGGCGATGCTGAACGAGTCGAAGGCGCGGGCGGAGGCTGCAGGAGGGCAGGCTGAGGCATGATAGACCAAGGGAAGTGGGACCGCGAGTCGCTGGTCGAGATGGGGCGCCTGAACGTGGAGATCGCACGGCAGCGCGAGTTCTGGAGGCGGGACGAGGGCATCGAGGTGCTCTCTGAGATGATAGAGAATGCCAAGGTGTTCGAGAAGATCGACGCCGAGGACATATACGAGATTGCGAACAGGAACTTCGTGGTGGACCTGCTCTCGAGGCTGGGAGTGTTCACGAAGGGGAACCTGAGGGCAATCGTGAGATACTTGCTGGCTCTTCCACTACCGGAGGAGCTGGAGGAGGACGAGGATGGCGGAAGAGGCTAAAACAGAGGCTCTGATAGAGGACGTTGCGAAGGACATCGGAATCGGGGATGGGGCCGAAGTGAAGGACGGGAATCCGGGAGGAGCTCCTGAGGCGAAGGAGCCGCAGGAAGGCAAGGGCGACTACAGGACAGTATTCAAAAAGGAGCTGAGGGACAAGATAGACCTGAAGAGGTTCCCTACGATGGAATCGCTTCTGGAATCAGCCTTGAGACCATTGGAGGAGAAGCCCGGGGAGAAGCCCGCACAAGAGACAGAAGAGGCATGGGCGGAAGAGCTCAGGAAGCTTGGGATGGACGGCGTCGAGAAGACAGGCTTGGCAGAGAGCATGCGCAAGGCGGGCTTGAGCATCGAGCAGGCAAAGGCGGTGCTGGGTGCATTCGGCGAGTTCGGCAAGAGCGAGCAGGCAAAGGCTGAGGCAAGGACCAAGGCGGATGCCGATGCGTTCTTCAGGGCGAAGCTGGATGCGGACAAGAACGCCAAGGAGGTCTTCATGAACGGCATCAGGAAGGTCGCGAACGAGAACCCTGACGCATTCCTGTCTGCAAAGGCGAAGGGAGTCCTCAGGGACCCGCTGGTGATGCAGATGGTCTACGCCATAGGGACCGCGGAGACAGAGAGCGCACCGTTCGGATCCACGACAGGCGGGGGAGCGAGGTTCGACCCGATGAATCCTCTGGGATTTAAATAGGAGGGCAGGGAATGCCAAATTACGAGGAAGTAGTAAAGCTTACTTCGACAGAGTACACAACTCTCTCAGAGCTACAGGCAAAGCTGTTCGGCAAGGATTCGCCGATAGCAAGGCTCACATACGAGTACGCGGTCGAGCAGACGCTCGGCGCAATGTTGCCAGTAGCCACAGCAACAGGAAGGATGGACGACGAGAGCCCATTCTTGGAGCCATGGGAATACAACAAGAACTCCCATACGACAGACCTAGACTCTGGTGCAAGATACTCCAAGGTCGGAACCTACAAGAGGAAGGACATCCTCGGCATGAGGGAGTCCGCAATCGGCATCAACAAGAAGCAGTACAAGATGCAGGGCGCACTCGGCAACTGGTGGAGGGCCGAGCAGTCCTTCGACAGGGCAAAGAAGATAGGCTTGGACAACGAGCACGACATGTTCTGGGGCGACCCAAGACAGGATCCAAAGTCGTTCTTGGGATTGTTCCCTAGGTTCCAAGTGATCACAGACATGTACGGGATCGTGCAGGCAGGTGACCACAAGGGGGAGAAGAGCCCATACATCACACTCGATGCAGGCGGGACAACAGACGGGGCACTCTCATCCGTGTACCTCATCTACCCGAACAACAAGGATGGGGTCTGCTGGCTGATTCCGGGCAAGGATGCCGACTACCAGTACGGAGTCGAGTACGATCCGGGCGAGTTCGTCAGGATCAAGACCATAGGCGACAGCGGGGAGCCAGAGGCGCTCGACGAGGCAACGGACATCTTCCGCGTCTGCGGTGGAATCGGGATGCGCAACAGGCTCGCATGCATCAGGATCGCAAACGTCGACATCTCCACAGAGGCCGGCTTCAAGAAGCTAAGGCGTTGCATCAGGGAGGCCAACGAGGCTGTCAGCCCATCGATCTCGAACGGGTTCATCGGATTCACGTCATCCGGCGTCAAGCTCGACATACTCGACCAGTACGAGAACCTCGTGAAGCCAGCAAGCTACAACGAGGCGCAATCGCCAAAGATCGACAAGGGAGCAATCATGCTAGACGGCCAGAAGATCATGTCCATCGTGCACTTGAACGATGGCGAGGAAAAGGTAGTGTAAGGAGGACGACATGCCAATATACGGAAAATACGACAACTTGTTCAGCCCAGAGCTTCTGGACCTGAAGACGGTTTCTTCCACAGCGAAGGCCAGCTTGAAGTACAACCCATCACCGGCAAACTTCACATTCCAGAACGGGGTCATTGCGGATTCCAAGTTCCCATTCGCAGGCTCGGGCTTGAAGCTCATAGCATCTGTGGCCGGGGACAAGGTCACAAACCCGACAGGGGAAAGCGCCACAGCGGGCTCCTTGACAATCGAGCTCTACGACTCCGAGACAGAGAACGGCACAACCGCATTCACACACAAGATCGCGACCTACGGGCCATTCACATCGGCAACGATGGAGAACCTCGGCAAGCTCGAGTTCCTCGAGGCGGGAATCCCTGAGAACGCCAAGGCATACATCCAAGTGAAGGTCACAGGGTCTGCGTTCGCATCCGGCAAGGTCTGGATAAGAGTGGGGGCATGATGGCTGTAGCAAAGGACACAAAGAAGGTTGCCTACATGACAGACTCGGAATGCACGTTCAGGGGGGTCTGGCACAGAAGGGGCGACATCATAATGCTCGACGAGGGCGACGTGCCAAAGCATGCAAGGCTCGTGAGGATCGAGAAGGTGCCAGAGAGCTACTCGGGCAAGATCTACGACCCCACAGGCGATGCCGGCAAGGCATTCGACATCGGAAAGGCGCTATCAGGAATACTGAAGTAAAGGATTGATTATGGAGAAGCTGGAGATATACAACAAGGCATTGGACCTTTGCGGACAGCAACCGCTGGAGGCAGAGGACTTGGAGAAGGAGGAGAAGGACCAGACGGTCAAGACCCTCGACACATGGTACCCGACAGCACTCAGGAAGGCGAGCCGTGAGCTGTCCTGGCCATTCTTGGAAGTACAGCTCCAGCTTGGGGAAGACGAGGGCGCAGGACACGGGTATGAGCATTCGTACCCATGCCCCGATGATACCGAGGCACTGACTTGGGCCCAAGGCGACGAATACCAGCGCATAGGCAACAAGCTCTTCACAAACGGAGAGGGCGAGGCGTGGGGAATCAGGAAGGACATAATGCCTGACAGCGTCCCAGACGATTTCTACGACTTGGTTGCCATTGCGCTTGCCTACTATGCTTCCGTGCGTCTCTCGCCTGACACGAACACGCGGAACGCAATCTACTACCTATACCAAGACAGGAGGGACGAGTTGATGGACCACTACCTCCAAGCGGAGAGGCGACATGGCTACCAAGACAGTATATGTTGACTTCAGGGGAGGGATGATAGACGAGAGGCTCAGGAGGAGAACGGACCTCGCTGGCTACTACAACTCGGCATCCCTCATAGAGAACGCGGTGCCAACCAGAGCGGGCGGACTCAGGCTACGCCCGGGCTTGGTCAGGTTCTCGAAGGATTCGCTTGATACGGTCGAGCGGATCATTCCGTTCACGAAGAGCGTCGACGAGTCCTACGTAATCCTGTTGGAGGAGAAGAAGGCAACTATCTACGGCATCCTATCCACAGGCGAGCTCGGAGACGTGTCAGGAGCGTTCGAGACTGAATACAAGGCATCCGAGATAAAGGACATACAGTATGCGCAGGACTACGAGAAGATAGTTTTTGCGCACGAGAACCATCCCCCGTTCGTAATCCAGTCCAATGCCAGCACTGGGGGCTTCAGCGCGGGGAACATCGTACTGCAGGCATACAGGAACGAGACAAGAATCGACGACAAGACCGAGACAGAGAACCTGTACGACTACGATGGCCTGTTCACTGAGAAGGACTTTCCATCCGCGGTCGCTTTCATGTCGAACAGGCTATGGTTCATGGCGTCAAGAGAGCATAGCTACAGGCTATGGGCATCGCGCCCGTTCAAGTACAACGACTTCCAGACGACAGACTACTTCCAAAGGATAGACGAGTCGATAACAGTAGAGGAGTACCTGAAGGCTCTGAGCGGTGGGAAGACCACCACAGAGACTCTGGAAGACGGGACAATAAAGAAGATAACGACAGCGGTCACCGCAGATGGGGTCGTGACCGAGACGACAACTATAACAGACCAAGATGGGAAGGTGATAAGCCAGAGCACCAAGGCGTGGAGCTATACAAAGCCCAAGTACTCATGGGAGGAGGTTGTAAGGGAGGACTGCTCGCTTGAATTGGAGCTTGCATCCGACAGGGACGAGAGGGTCTCTTGGATCGGGTACTCATCCAACCTGCTGTACATCGGCACGGCATCGTCCGAATGGGCAATCCCTTCCGACATCTCGGCGATATCGATGCAGGTATCGAAGACAGCATCATACGGCTCTGCAAAGAACAGCCAGTGCGTCTATGGCACAAACTCAATATTCTATCTGCAATCAGGCAGGAAGAGGATAAGGGCTATAGGGACATCATCATCTGGCATATCGTTCTACGAGCCAAGCTACCAGTGCGAGTCGATCCTTTCATCAGGTGTGAAGGAGATGCATTGGCAGAGGGTTCCAGAGCCAAGGCTGTACTGCGTGCTCAACGACGGCTCGATGGCTGTGCTATGCTACGACGCGGACTACGGCGTCAATGCTTGGTGCAAGTGGACGTTCGAGTCATTGAGCATAAGATCCATGGCAATAATGGACAGCGAGGACGGGCAGATCCCTGTAGTGCTTGCAGAGGACAAGTCCACGCATGCCAACGCGATATACAAGTTTGACGATGCCTCCCTATACGACAACGGAGAGGGGTTCAAGGCTACAGTCGTCACCAACAACATCGACAGCGACAGCTCCATCCCGTACACGAAGAAGATCTGCAATGTGTATATCGATTCGTTCAGGACGGAGTTCACAGCAAGAAGCAACCAAGGGCAATCGCTTACCCCAAGGAGCTTCGACAAGGACCTGATAAAGATGGACATTTACTCGGCAAGCACGCTGGAGGGGATAAGAATGAGGATAGAAAGCATCAAGGGCAAGCCATTCGAGCTTCTTGCCTTGGCTGTTGAAGTGGAGGTGAGCTGATGGACTGGGTTACAACAACCATCATGGCTGTGCAAGCTATCGGCAATGCGATAATGACCCCGATAACCAAGGCTAAGAGCTATGCGGCCCAAAGGGCACAGCTCGATGCGGAGATTGCCCAGATAGACAAGAACATCGGCTATCTCAAGGAAGACTATGCAAACGAGAAGAACCAGCTCAACGCGTCCGCATCGCAATCGATAAGGAACCTGAACTACAACATAGACTGGACAGGCGCAAGAAGAGACCAGAATGCCAACTCCGCATCGATCTCGAACGTAAAGAGCCAGCAGATGGCATACGAGGACTTGTCGATGACGCTTGCAAGCGCATCGCAAAGCGAAGGCTCTGCCGTACAGTCCTCATCCTTGACTGGATTCAGGAACTCGGGCTCCAACGAGAACGTCGTGAAAGAGGTGCAGAGGCAGAACGACTATGCGGTGCAAAGGGCAAAGGACAAGGCGGAGATGTCTGCGTTCCAAAGCTTCAACTCGGCATACACCGACTACTTCTCGGCAACCAAGCAGATAGAGTCGTACCAGCAGAACATAGCCGACACGAACGAGAACCTCAAGCTTGCTCTGGAGGGTCTAAGGATAGACTTCGAGAGGAACCTCTCAGGCTACGAGTACAACAAGGCTCTGGCACAGCAGAAGAGAAAAGAGGCTGAGTACAGCGGATGGGATGCGTTCCTTGACGTGGTTACTCTTGGGCTACAGGGCGCAAATGATGTCTATAGCGAATACAAGAGCGCACAGAGGAACGAGCTTACGAACGATCTCCAGAGCGCACAGCTGAAGTACTATGAATCGATGACAATCTAAGGAAGGGGCAAATGAAGCTATCGACACTTGAAAGAATAGGGAATGCATTCAACGCAGCCATGGATACCGCTAGAGGGATAAACGATGCGAACAGGGACTACGACAACGCCAAGTCGAGCTACGAATTCGAGATGCAGAAGATGCAAATCCAATTCGACCGAGCTGTGGCAACAACCCAGTTCGACACAGCCCAGAAAGGCATCAACAACGAGCTGTACTCCAGCAACGGGTACTTCGACAAGATGAACGAATCAAAGGACTACAACAGCTACCAGCAATGGTGGGATGAGAAATACAACGCGATAATGAACGCCGACTACCTCGTGACAAACTACGGCATGTCAAAGGAGAACGCTGAGAGGTTCATCGCAGAGCGTGGCAACCAGATAAAGACGCAAGGGAATGACGAGGTGCGCCTAAGGAGGATGTCATCGAGCTACGAGCAGGTGGCCACGAACCTGAGCGCATTCTACAACCTGCAGGCAAAGGGCACGGAGAACCTATCGGATGCAATCAAGGAAAGCCAGAGAAGATACGAGGAGGTCGGGGGGGCAGGGATAGACACATTCGGCACGCTCAACCCGACGAGCGAGGAGAACCTCTATGCTATGGCATCCGAGCACTTCGACACATACGGCAAGAAGCTCATAGAGCAATCGATAACCGACCCGAGCCTCTCGTTCGACGAGGCGTTGGAGCAAGCGTACGAGCTGTTCGACAAGGACATGGGAGCTGTAAACGCGCAGAGCCCCGCCATACAAGCAGAGATGGCATCGCAAAGGGAAGCGATAGCTACAAGCATGTACAGCTATTGGCAGAAGCAGTCGATTGTCGCGAACCAGATCTCCAATGCAAAGGCCGAGCCTGTCAATGCGATAATCTCGGAGGCAAAGAAGAACGGCACAGTGATAGATGCCAACACGTTGCAAACCGCGATGAAGAACAGCAAGCTGGATCCGGAAAGGTTCAAGACCGACAAGGCTGTATGCGACGCAATCGAGGCGAACGTTGATGCATACAACAAGAGCGTCTATAGCGACATCCTGAGCAATCTCAGCCAGTCGCTTCTAAAGTCGTCAAACGAGAGGACGAACATAGATGACTACGACAAGTACCTAGAGGGCATCGGCATCACAAAGGACATGCCGATATACGATACGGCACTCGATGCTGTGATAGAGACCGAGCAATCGATAAGGAAGGGGGAGGAGACATCGGCAAGCCTCATAGCAGAAGGCTCCAAGGCTGAGATCCTAAGCATGATCGCATCTGGCGAGTATGCAAGCGAAAACCCTATCGTATACGGGCACGAAGGAGTCATTGACGAGTCGAAGCTTGGCGACAGCACAAGCCTGTCGCATTCGATATCAGAGGGCTTCTATACCATTACGGCAAAGGATGGGAGCACCTACCCATACATACAGACATCCTACTCATCAATCGTTGACGAGATCTGCAAGAAGTACGACATAACAGACCCAGACCAGCAGATGCTCATTGCCTCGAAGGTGAACGAGTACGCGCTTGAGCTGAACGCGGAAGACGCAAGCGAGCCGGGGGATCCCGATGGGGGCTTGAATGCATCGGAGCAGGCATTGATGGCTATGTGCACAGATACCAACGCATACTCGTCACGGGATGTGGAGGCGATGTACAACCAGATGGACATGGAGGGGCTACTCAGCGCAGAGTTCAAGAGGAAGTGGTCAAGCACCTACTTTGGCAAGGATGGCAACAAAAGAGAATCCGTGTTCATGGACAAAGCGAATAGCGACGTGGCCAACTTCAGGTCAAGGCTTGCGCAACTAACATCCAACGATGTCGCCGAAGGCATACTCTACGACATGTCCAAGAACGGCAACGTGGTATACCAGTTCGAGGAGATAGAGAGAATGAACCCGAACATGACAGACGAGGAAAGGACAAGGATGATTGACGAGATGATCAATGTATTCGCCTCCGCGGATGTCGCCAAGCAGATAGACGAGTACGTAGACTCCGCCTACAAGTACGCAAACGGGAATACAGAGAAGGTTCCGCTCGAGTCGATGCAAAGCGTTGCGGATGTGTACAACAACGTAAACGATGGCACGTGGAACTACCTGATAGACAACGAAGCCGTCTCGATTGCAAAGCAGAAGCTCTACAGCGACTCTGCATCAAGCTATACACAAAAGGAGATGGAGAACACGCTAATCTCATCGATATCGAACGGGCGCTATGCGACAATGGATGCATTGGACAAGGACAAGAGCATAGGCGACAGCGAGAAGGATGCCTACAAGTCCAAAGTCAGCGTAAACGCGGCCTACATCGTGCAGGACGTATCGATGTACAAGAAGGCAGAGGACTTCGCGAGGAAGCTGTCCGACGGTTACAATGCGACAAAAGGCGTCGGAAAGGGGCTCCAAGAGCTGCATATAAAGGATATCGGCAATGCCGTAATGGACGACTCCGGCCTTGTCTACGTTGCACATGGCAACAATGCCATCGACATCTACTACCTAGATCCAAGCTCGAGCGCATACAAGAGGGCAAACGGCTCATCGACTGCGTCTGTGATGCCAACAGAGCTGAAGGCTGGTGGCACATACAGCCTTGAGACTGCTAAGGTGACAACGAAGGAATACAAGAGGAACGGCTATCCCCAAACCGATAGATATCTAGAGGATTATCTAGAAAGCCAATCAGAGTCCAATAGCGACAAGCCAGAGAAAGGCTCGACCGAGTACCTTGCAAACGGTGGAAACCAATACTCCGACTGGCACGACAAGCAACAAAGCAAGAAGAGCAACATAACAAAAAGCGATGGCTCATACATCATAAGAACCACAAAGACAAAGAAAAAGACCGAAAGCGAGATACAGTACGATCCAGCGCTCTGGTCTATTATAGAGAGCCTGATTCAATAAAGGGGAGGATGCCATGTCAAGCAAAACAGATAAATATGCGATTCTTTCAGGAAAGCAAGGGCTTCCTGCTTCCGAGATGTACAAATACAAGCCACGAGAGACGACATCAACGTACTCGGACTTCACATCAAACACACCGTCAAGGTTCTCGCTAAGAAGCTTCGATATAACACCTACTGTAGATGTCGAGAATACAAGAAAGGCATTCGATGGTCTGTACGACAATATATTGTCGCTTTATAGCCAAAACGGTGCTGGGCAGGCTATCAGTGGAGACTATAGGTATCTGACTGACAGCTTGATTGCCAATGCCTTGGGCAAGGACTATACAGACGTTGCGAAGAACCACAGCTACTATGTGAGGGCAATCACTGGCGAGAACATGGACGACAAGAGCTTTGCCGAGGCATTCGGCGATGCTTGGACAAGCTACTACACCAACAGGTCGATCGCATGGAAGCAGTTGATGTTCGATTGGTCGAATGACGAGGAGGAGAAGGCGAACCTCTTGGGCGACATAGCAGACTTGGAGGATGTGCTTGTAAAGAAGGGCGACTACTCGAACAGGGGATTCGTTGCGAAGAACCTCGTTGCATCGGCGCCTGTCATGAACCAGATCATAGAAGCCGTTGGCATCACATTGGCTGGGAACGTAATCGGGAGCTCCGTAGCTGGTGTTGGCGCGAGCGTGTCCATGGGCAATGCATTGAAGAACGTTGCAACGGCAAGCAAGCTGGCAAAGGTTGGCACAGGGCTCGGGATTGCGACCAACGTTGCCAATACCTTCACAGTCGAGACAGGAAGCCTCTCTAGGGAGCTGTACAACATGACAGACGAGAACGGCAACAGGATATCCGACACGCAAAGGAAGGTCGCATCCATGCTTGGCGGTGCTGTGGTGACAGCTCTTGAATACGCAACGCCAGACCCGTTCTTCGGCTTTACGAAACTCGGAAAGGGATTGCCGAAGAGCGTTGCCAAGCAATCGTTCGGCAAGTGGCTTGCAACCGCTGGTCTCAACAGGATCAAGGATGCAAGCTCGGAGTCCTTCGAGGAAGGGCTACAAAGCGTTGCGAGCTACATCGCGAAGGACATTGCGAAGTGGTATGGCAACAATTCTGGGGACACGAACTTCAATCTCGACTCCGCAGAGCAGAGCCTGTACAACGCCATCGTAGAGGGCGTGGACTCGTTCAAGGATACATTCACCCCAATGCTGGTCGCATCGTTCCTGCCTGGCACAGCGAGGGACTTGACCACGCTCAGAAGAAGCATCAAGAACAGCAGGGACGCGAAGATGCATGAGAAGAACTCCCCTACCGCAAGAAGGGAGTCTGGGAAGTGGCAGGCAGAGAGCGCAGACCCGAATGTAATCTCCATGGACTTGATCAACCTGAAGGCTGGCGGTTACGACACCGACTACTCGCTGGACATAGACGAGAATGGAAAGGCAAAGAAGCTTGGCAAGGTCAATGTAATACAAGACCCGAACAACCCGGATATGTTCATAGGCGCGACAGAGAAGGATGACGACATCCTGAAGTGGGCATACGACAAGAAGTTCAAGGCTGTCGATGTCAATGTGCTCGAGTACGGCTCCGCTGTGATGGACGAGGAATCGATAGGCAACATCGCTAGGGCATTCGGCGGGGACTTCAAGGACGGCATAGCAACTGTCGACAGCATGGAGTCCCTTGATGCAATGGAGAAGACATTGGAGGATGCAGGCCTTAGCGTAAACACAGGGGACGGCTCCTTCACGTTCACAAACGAGGAGACAGGAAAGGAAACAACTGTAAGGATTGCCACGCAGGATGAAAGGGATGTCGCATCTGCAATGAGCAAATCGGAAGGTGTCATATCCAACAGGGACTTCGTAAAAGAAATCAAGAACGCACTCACAGCCGACGGGCAGATCGAGACGCAGGTCACAGACGATGAGATTGCCCTTGTGTCCTCGCTTGCTGGCATGCTCGGGAATGACGTGACAAGCAAGATGGAGTTCGTCAGTGCATACAGCGACAATGTGTCTCTAGATGAGGCTGAGGCTGTCGGAGGTGCAAAAGGAGCGACTGTATTCAGCTCCGATGCGACAAAAAGCGCAAGGATAATTCTCTCGGACAACTCGGATGCATCGACAGTTGCGCATGAGATGTTCCACGTGGCTCTCAGATACAACGAGAGCGCAAGGGGAAAGCTTGTGGATGCTGTCAGCAAGACAGTATCGAACAAGAACTCGAGAAGAGGCTTGAGGCAGTTCCTGTCAGAGCATACAAAAGAGCTCAAGAGAGCAAACATCCAAAGCGTTGACGATGCGATGAGGATACTTGATGGCATTACAAGAGACAATGTTCTGTCGACAGTAGAGAACCAAGAGGTTCTCACATCCATGTTCGAGATGTACAACAACTCAGGGAGCAAGGCAAAGGAGAGGATGCCGTCTTCGCTCAAGAGCTTCTTCAAGGCACTCTATGATACTTTCCGGAAAATCTACAAGAATGTCACAGGCAAGAGCTTGATGCCAGAGGGGCTTGCATCTGCGTACAGCTCGTTTGTCGAGAACAACAATGCTCAAACAAACAACTCAAGCTCCGTTGAAACAAACAATGGAATCCTGAGGCAACAGGAGATAGAGAACGAGGAATACAGAGAAGTAGAGAGAAAATACAAGGGCACAGACCAGTGGATGAAAGCTCCGAATGGGAAACCTACGAACCTCACAGAAAGGCAATGGGTGCAAGTTCGAACGCCAAGCTTCATCAAGTGGTTTGGAGACTGGATTAACAATCCTGACAATGCAAGCAAAGTTGTTGATGAAAACGGAGAGCCTTTGGTTATGTACCATGGCACAAGAGCAAGCTTTGATGTCTTCGATACAAGCTATGAAGGGGAAGATCGCAAAGAATATGAATCCGCATGGATGGCTGATTACCCAGATGGGACAATGTTTGCGATTTCAGATAGAAAGGAAGCCTCATATTATGGTTCAAATGTAATGCCTCTGTTTTTGAATATCAGAGAAAAAGAAATGAAAGCATCATCTTTCGCCGAAGCAATCAACTTCATGGATAATGGAGATGCATCATTTTCCGATACTGTCATAAAGGTCTATAAGGACAATGACTGGAGAGATGACCCAAGAGAATTCGAAGGTGCTATTGTTGCATTCCATAATAGCAATGATGCAAAGTCCGCCACAGACAATATAGGAACATTTTCTACAGCCAACGACAGCATCCTCTATCAATCAAGCTCTCCAGAAGAGAATGTTGCAAGAGAGTTCTCATCTGACAGGAACGCATCCCAAAGATACACGTTTGCATACTTTACAGAGAAAGACGTCTCAGACATGATTGACGCAGGAATCTATGTCCCGCCTATGCTTTTGGACAAGTATCCTGAGAACGAGGCTGTAATCAGGGAGAAGTCCGACAGGCTTATGATGGAGAACTTCCTTGTGGACAACGAGGTAAGGAAGGCTCTTGTCGCAAGCAAGAACGTGGAGCAGTTCCTGGAATCGATGAGGCAATACTACGACACAGCCTACAATGCCAATACCGAGGCGATACTCAGGAAGATATACGCATACGACAAGATGCAGACGCCATCGCAGATGAGGGCATGGTTCAAGTCCGAGTACGCAACAGGCAACATCGACAAGCTGATGGAGTTGAAGGCAATGGTAGGGCTTAGGCGTAGCACCAAGATTTCCAAGAACGGAAAGGTCTATACGACAGTCTCTGTGCCAGACTCATCGTTTGCATACAACAAGCTCATGAACCTTGACAGGACTTCATCCAAGGAAGCCGTGAAGGAAGTCACAGACAGCATCCAGAGGAACCCGAACCCATGGATAAGGGACTACATCAAGGCGTCACAGATGGACTATGCAAAGAAGTTCGAGGGCTCAGAGGTTGGAGGATACGACTACCTGAAAGCCAAATCGGATCTGATGTACCTCTCTTTGGGCTCGACCGAGTTCAACCTTATCAACGAGATAAGGGAGGCATCCAAGGTCAACGACTTCACACCTGACGAGATAAAGGAGCAAGAGAGCATCAAGGAGAGCAGAAAAGCTCTCGAGAGAGAAGCGAGGGAGTTGCAGAAAGAGCTGAAGATGGAAGGCTCGGAGCCGTCTGGGACTACTCCTCTGGAGATGTCAAAGCTGTTCTACGAGGACGAGATCTCGGCAATCACCGACAGAAGCAACGAGGAAATCGCAAAGCTGAAGGAGAAGATGGATATCAACTCTCTCGTTTCATCGATGAGGGAAGACGAGCTTAAGGCGAAGTACAAGAAGAAGATTGAGAAGCTGGAGGCGGAGAAGAACGAGAGGATAGCAAAGCTCAACGAGACGCTCAAGGACGTAAGGACAAAGAGGGATGAGCAATACAAGGAGCTAAGGGACAAGAAGAACCAGAAGATAGACGAGATACGAGAGGACAGGAACAGAAAGCTAAGAGAGCTCTCGTCATACTACAACGCAAGAATCAGCAATATCAAGCTGAGAAGGGATACCACAATCGCCAAGATCAAGCTCGTAAACAGGTTCAAGAAGGACTTGAAGGTAGACCACAGCGTCTACTCGGCTGACATCGATGAAGTATACAAGTGGATGTACTGCCTCATAAGAAACAAGCAGAAGATGGGCACAATCGACTATGAGCGATATGCGATGAAGAAAGGCGAGACCACAGACTCGGATGTGCTAATATTCAGCTTCGAGCCGTCCGACTACAGGATGTCCATAGACGAGGAGAATACATCGGGCTTGGAGCTCAATGAGGTCGATGATGCAAACAGCCCTAGCCTTGAATACGAGTTCAACCCGAATGCATACAACTTCGATAGGACTGATGTCCCGTTGTCGCTTATGGAGTTCGGCTTCTCACCAGAGGCATTGAGAGAAATAACAGACCCAGAGAGGAGGTTCGACAGCTTCAGCTACGATACGCTTGTCGAGCTTTACGAGGCATTCAGCGCAGCCAAGCGCATATCCAAGGCTACCAAGTCGGCAATGGATTCCGCAAAGAGGCAGAAGAGGGCGGAGCTTGCAGGCAAGATGTATGGGACGATTGCACGAACAGAGGCTGGGATTCCCGCGGATGCATTGCATGCTGTGCTTAGAAGCATAGGTGCGACCGAGGAGGAGTATAGGCATGATCCAGATGTCAGGGCAAAGGCGATGAGCGAGTTCACGAAAGGCATCTCCAGATACTCCGACATCCTACAGCACAAGCTTACTGCACGAGACAGGTTCTTCAGCTTCGCATCCAACTCCATAGGTCACATCCAATGGGTCGCCGACTTCTTGGAGAGCAACAAGAACGGAGCATTCCACAAGCTGTTTGTCGATAGGGCGCAGACTGCCTTGAACAACTACGAGGCTATGAGAAGGAAGAGAACGAGAGAGGCGATGGATGCAATCAAGAGCGCTGCTGGCGGTGATGAGATGTGGGCAAAGATACACAAGGAGCTTACAAGCAAGGACGCGAGCATCGATGTGACATACAACCAGAACGGCACGAAGCTTGACGAGTACTCGTACAGGTCTGGGAAGATTACATTGAACCAAGCTCTTGGGATCTACATCTACGCAAAGAACTACCAGTCGCTCGGGAACCTCCTCTCAGGAAAGGGGAACAACTTCTCCTTGGAGACGCTTGCGAGGATAAACCCCGAGGCAATGAAGCGGTTCCTTGGGGAAGAGATGGCAATGAGGGACGAGTTCGTGCCTGAGACGAAGTTCTTCACAGACTCGAGAGGCAACATCATACCATACAAGACCAGATTCACAGACAGCCTGTTCAAGAACAACACCAAAGCCGAGATATACGATGTATACGGCAGATTGGTGAATGGCGAGTTCGACAACGGGATGCCATCATGGTTCTCGAAGATAGGCGATGCGATAGTCGAGACCTTGAGCGGAAAGGACAACGAGTACACAAACAGGCTCGCAAAGTTCTCCGCAGAGGTGTTGAACAACCCGTTCACATTCCAAGAGAGCTACTTCCCAAAGGTCTCGGACGGAAGGGTGAAGGTATCAGCCATAGGCGAGGTAAGCGGGGCAAAGAGCAAGCATGTCTCCACAGGGGCTGTCAAGGATAGGCAGACGGCGTTCAATTATCCATTGAGGCTGGATCCAATCAATGTGATGCTTGGGGCGATAGAAGCACAGGAGAGAATGGTCAACATGTACGAGACCGTTTCGGACATGAACTACCTGATGTCGGACAAGGGAAGCAACTTCGGAGCAATCATATCAGCACGCTACGGCGATGGGATGCGCAAGTTCATCGAGAGCCAGATAGCAGACCTAGCAGGCAACAAGCCGATACTCTCCGACTATGAGAAGCTCGGAAACGTGTTCCTGCAAAACGTCTCCACATCGAAGATAGCGCTCAACTTCATGACGGCGCTCAAGCAGTTCCTGTCGGTCTTCCCTGCAACGTTCAACGGCGAGCTGAAGATGCACGACTTGTTGAATGGGGTTGCGCTTGCGTCAGGCAACAACAAGACAACAGCCGATGCGTTGTACAGGAAGTATGCAACAGACGTGGCGGATTCCTCTCTTGGATATGAGTACACGATGATGAAGAGAAGGATGGAAGCGACAGGATTGAATACCATGAGGACAAAGCTATTGGACTTCTCGATGGGGTTCACCAACTGGTCTGACCAAAAGGTCAAGAAGTGGGTGTTCATGGGCGCGTTCGACAAGTACCTCAAGCAAGGCATGTCGGAAGGCGATGCGGGATTGCGCGCTACGGAGATAGTCAAGAAGACGCAGTCCATAGGCGACAGCTACTCGCTATCGAACTTCGAAAGGAACAGAAGCCCGTTTGTGAGGGCGTTCGCGATGTTCTCCAAGGATATGTTCAACATATGGAACAGCATCGTATTCGGGGCGTTCGGAGCGGACGTGAACAACAAGGACTTCTTCCAGATTGGAGAAAGGATGCTAGGAATAGGGATACTCTCGCTTGCATCGGCGCTTGTAGCTGGAGGGTTCATCCCTGACGATGACGATGATGGGGCATTCGATGAGGATGCATTCTTCGAGGATTTGTACTCGAACCTCATAGGGTACGTGCCATTCTTCGGCACATTCTTCTCGAACGATGGTAGCGATTCGTTGCTGACAGAGCCTGTGATGAAGATAAAGGACATGTTCGACACAGTAGGAAGCGCAACAATGAAGATATCGGAGGGCGAGGGCATAGAGGAAGAGGCTAACAAGTTCATCAACGCAGGCTTGGATGCCCTTGGTGCCGTAGGAGTCCCATCCGTAGCCGTCAAGAGGGCAATCAAGATGTTCGCACCAGACGGGCTGATCTCGGATGACTATGCGTTCAATCCGGGATGGTTGTTCGGGAAGACAGGGGCTAGTACGTTCAACTTGGTTTTCTAGAAAAATGAGCGTATCTATGGTATATTCAGGCTATAAGCCTGAAAGTACCGGAGAAAGATGATAGACCACAGGAGATAGAAGTGAGCAAGCAGACGAATTATGGTGGAAAGTCTTTTGTAGTAGACAGGGTCGTAGAGCTGTTCAACAGCACTCGCTCAAGCGCGACAATCAACAGCATCAAGCAACAGATCAGCGCACAGCAATCCTTGAAGGACTTGGACAAGATCCGAGAAGAGATTGAGAATGCAACATCAGATGGAGTTATATCCTCCCATGAGAAGAAAGGACTAAAGCGCGAATGGAGCTCTCTGCTTTCCTCTTGGCTCACAATAAGGGAATCATTCGAGAATGACGACAACCTGAAGAGCAATGCTACATTCCTGATACTCAAATCCACTATTGAGATGCTGACATCGATAATGGACAAAGTGTTCGAGAATATGGACACCGACTACATTGGCGATGATGTTGCGAAGATAACCGACCTGTTCGTATCTGCATGGGACGGGATAACGAGATGCTCGCAGTTGATACAGGACAGATTGTCGCTCTCCGAGAGGCACAGGCTGGAGGTAGAGGGAGACAGGACTATTGTCGATAGCATTGCCTTGAAGGCTAGGCTGTATATATATGCCAACGGTGGATATGTGGATGTCACAAGCTCCACGGATTATGCCGATACCGATTTCACGTGGACAAAGCCTGCGGATAGCGAATGGGAGGCACATACGGGGAGAGAGCTCTCGATAACGCTTGCAGACATGAAGAGCACATCCCCGTCCCAGTTCATGCTGACGTTCTCGCATGGATACAAGCAGGCAGACTCGGAAGAGACGATAGAGGTCAACCTCTCGGTTCTAGTGTCGATAAGCTACGGGAAGAAGATCCAGTATGCGTGGTCTGATGCCGACAGCGTATCCGACTTGAAGAAAGACCCGATGCTCGTATGGAACCCAGAGCCTTTGGACAATTCTAGAAACCTTTTGTACCTATGGAGAAGGGAATCGTCAGACCTGTCAAAGGAAGACGCCGACAAGGTCTGGATCTACTTCAGGGAGACTGGGGAGAAAGGCGACAAGGGAGATCCGGGGGAAGCGGGGGAAGCTGGCAAGGATGCGCCTTTGCCGATAGTGGAGTACCAATACTCCAATTCAGACAGGACTGCCCCGATCTTGTACAAGCCGTTCAAGCTTGGTGGCAAGATCATGAAGTTCAAGTCGCTGTTGCTTGGCGACAACAATAGCAAGGACTGGGTCCAGAACCCTGTCAAGCTTGGCAAGTACAAGTGGATGAGGATATCCACAGATGGAGGAAAGACGTGGACATACTCGGCAGTCACTGGACCCGAGCCATCGTTCTTTGAGCTCATGTCATCCAAGGATACGTTCAGGCAAAACGCAAGGGGAGCTGTGGACGAGGCTGACGAGATCTCCTTCTGGGTCGTAAGGCACAACATATCCTCTGTCGACAAGCCTGCTTGGGAAGTGTCCCCATCGAGCCTGTCGCCTGACACATCGCTTCTGCACAACGAGCAAATCAAAGTCAAAGTCCCAATCGGGTTCGCGTACGGGAGCTTCTCTGTATCCGTATCCATCGGAGAGAACTCAGAGACCCTGTCGAAGATAATCTACGGAGAGAAGAACGGGGAAGTGGTGGCAAGGAAGCTTGGCTTGATAGACAGGACAGCCGACCCTCCACAGGAATTCCCAACAACGCTTGCAGACGGGATCTCCCCATTGGCTGATGGCGACTATCTGCTCGTAAGGCTTGCAGACAGCAACCAGAAGACCTACCTTGTGCCATACAGATACTCGACCAGAACCGACCCATCAACAGGACAAAGGGAAGGATGGGTACCCTCATCCTCAGCGTATAGCGACCATTCGGAAATCATGGCAAACGTGCTCACAGAGGTGCTTGCAAATTCCGAGACTACTCCTTCGGTATCGGCATTCTACGGCTTTTTTAGGTCTCTGGTCTCGAATGATGCGTTCATAAAATTCCTTTGCACACAATACCTCCAAATCCAAGGTTCTATCTATGGAGGAGGGTTCGACAAAGATGGGAACAATAAAACTAATAAAAAAGGGTTCTATATAGGGGCAAACGGAGACCTTATATCGTCTAAAGGAACTTTTAACGAAGCTCAGGTTACTGGAAACTTTTCATGTTCGGACGAATATGGGAATATAATGCATACAGCTAAAGCCCAAAAAGGACAAAGCTTTACATTTGAAACAGCTTCTAGATGGAGATTTAGCGATTTCAGAAACACCGTCAATGCAGAAGATAATGTATCTGTGACCTACAATAGCATTGGGTATACAACAACAAAATACGAATATCATGTAAAGTTGTATTCTGGCATGAGCGATACAGATGAAAAGACGAGCTCTATAACATATTTGATACCATGGGCAGGGGCATATAATATTATCTATACAGTATATGGGTATGATGCGAAATTGGAAATACGTATAAATGATGTTCGTGTTCTTAAAATAGAGAATCAAGGATATGATTCAAGCACAGAAATAGCAAAACAATTTGATTTGAATGCTGGAGATAGGTTGTACATATATGCAAACGTTGGGGCTTCCTCGCCTATAAGCACAGATCCGAATGGCTCGGAATATAAATTATCTCCAGATTACTCTTCGATATATTTAATGAATTCGTCTAACATGGCTGTCGCTAGATTCTTAGACTCCAAGGAGTATTATCTTAAAAACAGACTGTTTTGCAACGGCTTTGATTCTAACAATTCGACTTTATATTCAAATGCAGACGCGTTGTTGTCTCTTGGAAGTTTTGATTACCTATATCCAGCGCTAACTGGCACCAAAATAAAATTTGAGGGCGAAGAAAAAGTTGTAGCATATGTTGGCAAGTCGCAAGATTACATAGAGATTGTTTTTGGAGATGGTTCTATTGAAAGGTTAAAATTTGCCGACAAGTCAGAGTTTGCTACGCATGGATGGTATCTAATATCAGGATCAATCCAACTGATGGAGACTTTAAGAGGACTTCTAGTTGAAAGCATTTTCCCAAATAAAAATACAGACGGGACGACAGATGGTACTTCAATAGGCTCATCTGAATATCCTTTTGGTGCAATTCATGCTTTATATGCAAAAAGCTCTACGATTGAATCGAATAAATTTATAGGGAATGTAAATAGCGAAGAACTTAGAGGAACCTATAAGGTTTGGGGGGCGGTAGCAAACTAATGGCAAAATTCGAAAAAGGTGAATATATAACAGCCGAAAAACTTAATCAATTGAATAGCGAAAAAGGAGAGATAACTTCTGGATATATCAAAAATGAAAGCAAAAGCCTAGGTCCTTATTATTTGCGTGGCAATTGTTATATCGGAGCATATTTTGGAGGCTTTTGGTCGGCAGGACAGATATTTCCTGTGAATTATGACTATGAGTATGAATTATTCAAAATGGAAAATGGAACTTGGGTAAAGAAAGACGGGGATCACCAAGCCGGTTCTGCGATAACAGCATTTTCACCTGGTGGTCTGGATCATAAACATGAAATTTCAGAGCTAGGGGAAGGTTGGTACCGGATTTCAGGTCGCGTATCCTTGGGAGGGACAAATTTTAATGATGGAGGAATCAATCTGTACGTAAAACCTTGGGTTACAAATAATGTAAAAGGAGACTATTTGATGTATTTTGATAGCCCCGATAATAGCGGAAATCCAATTGGAAAAGGAACGTATCTAACGGCTGATATATTAAATTCAGGAAGAGTTTTGACAGTACCTGCAATTAGATAAAAAGGAGAAAAAGTGAATAAAATAACATTGGTAGAACTGAATACAGAAAATGTTAAATTCGAATCGGAATTTATCAGAGTGTCTATGCAAGAAAAAAGAGTGGCGATAATGTTGAAAGGGAATTTTAATGTCATCGCCAGCAAATTGCAAGATGGCAAGATATTTAACGTAAAGATAGAGGCGGAGGGGCAAGAGGTAATTGAATTTATAGGAACAACCAAGAGTTACAATTTTATTCTATCTTCTTCCTATGACTCATCTAATGATAGCTTGGTTGTCTGTGATAATACACTGCTTATAGAAATAAACGAATGAGGAGAACATTATGACAGAGCAAGAGATTAGAGCAATAGCACAGGAAGAAGTAAGCAAGGTGATCGAGCCTGCTGTAGACTTTGACACATCGAGCATCGACATCGCAAAGCCTAGCGGGATGTCCGACGAAGAGTACGAGGCATCGATGAAGCGCATACACGTGCCAGCGGTTGACTACAGGGCTGTGACCACAGTCAATGCGGATGGCACAGAGGAGATAAACGGGACTCCTACGTATGGCAACTTTGATGTGCAAAGGATGTTCCAAGTCTACGGGATCGAAAAGATAGACAACGAGTATGCAACGCAGAAAGCCGACTTCGATTCCCATGTTACAGACAAGACCGATACATTCGACTCGCACGTTGCAACGAAGACGTCAGAATTGGATAGCCACGTGGAGACTGTCAACAAGCCAGCATTGGATTCATATGTGGAGAATACAGAAAAGCCTGCCATGGACTCGTACGTAAACTCCACAAGCAAGCCAGCATTGGATGCGTATACAGAATCCAAGAAGACAGAGCTTGACGAGTACAAGGACTCGAAGGTGACGGAGTTCAACTCAAGTGCGACAGAGAAGGCAACCGCTTCGATAAAGTCCATCACCGACGAAGGCACGAAGCAGATTGGACTGATTGATGCAATCAAGGAGCAGATAGACGCTACGGCATCCACAGTGGCAACCAATGCGACCAGTGCGCAAGACAGCGCAACCAGTGCATCCGCCTCCGCTACACGTGCCAACGAGTACATGGCATCGGCCAAGACCTACTCCGAGACAGCGACCGAGAAGGCAGGAGTTGCAACGACAAAGGCTACAGAGGCATCCTCGTCCGCTACCTCCGCATCTGCATCCGCAAAGACAGCTGAGCGCTTTGCAAAGGGAACCGAGAACGGCACAGCTGTCACATCAGGCGATGGCTTCGAGGACAACGCAAAGTACTACAAGGAACTTGCCAAGGGCTACGCGGAGTCGATAGACGTCAGCCAGTTCGCGACCAAGGCTACGACATTGGCAGGCTATGGGATAACCGATGGAGCGACAAAGACAGAGGTCAACAATATCTCAAGCTCAGTAGCGCCGTTGCTATACAACAACGCGGGAGCACACAACGCTATCTACCGAGGCAAGAGCCTAGGCTCAACGGTTACCGATGCGCAATGGACTGCAATCGGAGCCGGCACTTTCGATGGTTTGTACATTGGTGATTATTGGACAATAGGCGATATCGTCTATCGTATTGCTGCGTTCGACTATTACTACAAGGCTGGTGATACATCATGCGAGACCCATCATGTGACTCTAGTTCCAGACACTAACATGTACAACCATGTGATGAACGATACAAATGTCGCAACGGGTGCATACGTTGGCTCCAAGATGTACAAGGAGGGGCTAGCGCAGGCAAAGACAACAATAAGCAATGCGTTTGGCTCTGCGCATATCCTTACGCATCGGCAACTCCTAAAGAATGTCATCACAGGCAATTATGAGAGTGGCCATAGCTGGTATGACAGCACTGTGGAGCTGATGACGGAGCAGAACGTGTATGGCGGGAGAGTATTTGCAAATTTCATTAGTGGCGAGAACTGGTCATATAACTATACTATCGACAAGAGCCAATATCCTTTGTTTGCATTTAGACCAGATATTATCTCAAATAGGCAGTGGTATTGGCTCCGCGATGTTTGTTCCGCGACTACCTTCTGTCATGTCCACGGCAGTGGCGATGCGGGCTGCAACAGCGCGTCACGCCTGGCCGGTGTTCGTCCCGCTTTCTCTATCAAAGCTTAATCTGGAATCTGCACCCTCTTGTAGGGTGCAATGGAGGTAATAGGAATGTCTGTATTGAAGAGCAAGCGCAAGGCGTCCCAGTTTGAGGTATTCCATCACATGTATAAGATGCGAAGAGCTATCACGGAACTTCTCTTGAGGGATTTCGGGTACAACAGCGAAAAGGGAGACAAGCGTCTAGCAAGAATGTTCGGAGGCAGGGATTGCACAGAGCTGTCGGAAGACGAGCGAAAGCGCTATGATCGCCTAAAACAAAGGCATGCATCTTTCGATGATTGGTTTATCTATGACGAAAGGCAGGTAATCGTAGACTGTCTGCGTGAAATAACCAAAGAGGTCTTCATTGCAAACAGCATCTATCCAACCTGCTATGAGGAGTTTGTACAGCGCAGGCTCCATCAAGACGAAGCCGTCGGCCAGTGCTATCGCTTGATGCAGGAATTGCAATATGCGATTGAAACATTGCCTGTTGATGTGAACTCTTATCTTCGGTTCGGTGAAATGATACAGACGGAGATCAACTTGATTAAAGGTTGGAGGAAAGCAGATAATAAATTCAAAGGGGCAATCTCTGATTCCGCGACTACCTTCTGCAATGTCAACAACAATGGCAATGCGAACAACAACAACGCGTCAAACAAGGCCGGTGTTCGTCCCGATTTCGATTCCGCAGATGATAGCCATTCGAGCGTTCTGCGGACAGAGAAAGGAGGGGTTGTCCTTCCGTATGGTAAATGCTAAACACGATACCGCTTCTTACGAGAACTGCGGTTGCCAACGTGAATTATTTGATGGGAATTTGCTCTATGAGAGTTTTCTGAGAGCCAAGCAAGGTAGCGATTGGAAGCCACAGGTGCAGAGATTCGAAATGGAGTATCTGATTGGGCTGGTAGACTTGCAGAAAGAGCTTGAGAGTGGCGATTACAAATTCCAGCCCAGTGTCGAGTTCACCCTGCGCGAAAGAGGGAAAGAACGGCGCATCACTGGGGAGCAGATCCGTGACAGGATATCGAAGCATGCATTGTGCGATGAGATACTTACGCCTGCTGTAAGGAAGTATTTGATCTATGACAATGGCGCAAGCGTCAAGGGCAGAGGGATAGGCTTTACCCGAAAGCGATTGCTGGTACACTTGCGAAAGTACTACCAGAGGCATCGAAGCAATGAAGGCTATATCCTGCTGGTCGACTTCTCGAAGTATTACGACAATATACGGCATGACCGCCTGATGGAGCAATTCAGGAAGTATATAGCAGATGAACGGGCCTTAGGTTTTCTGCAAAGGATTATTGACCGTTCAAAGGTGGATGTATCGTACATGAGCGATGAGGAATACGCAGTATGCATGGACGTGGTGTTCAATTCGCTGGAATACCAGATGGTGGACAAGTCGCTATTGACCGGCAAGAAGTACATGCACAAGCGCTTGAATATCGGGGATCAGGTTGCACAGGTAGCTGGGATTGTCTATCCGATACCGATTGACAATTACGTCAAGATCGTGAAGGGAGTGAAGTTCTATGGACGGTACATGGATGACAGCTATGCTATCCATGAGAGCAAGGAGTTCCTCGAGGAATTGCTTCAGGGGATAATCGCTGTCGCAAAGGATCTGGGCATTGCAGTAAATACCCGCAAGACACGGATATGCAAGCTTTCAAGCATGTGGCGGTTCCTGCAGATCCAGTATTCGCTTGCAGAGACAGGGCGGGTCATTCAGAAGATCAATCCCAAGAGGCTGACTGCTATGAGGAGGAAGATGAAGAAGCTTGTCCGCAAGCTACCCGAAAAGGACTTTGACAACCTCTTCAAATCCTGGTTCCAGAACCACTACCGCATAATGAGTAAACATCAAAGAGCAAACATGAACTCTTTGTACGAAAAATTGAAGGAGGAGGGTTATAGTAATGTACACAATCACTCTACATGATGGCACAAGGCTTGAGAATCTGGAGCTGAACGGCAACAACTACATTGCCGAAGGGGTCATAGATGACTCTGTGTTTGAAGACAATCTAGCGACTGTAGCCATCAACGATGGGACTGACACGCAGAACTACGTGGATATGTTCCTCGTGTGCAACCGCGTTGAAGACGGACGATCCTGGATTGTTCTTGCCGAGAAGTCCGAGCAACAAAAGGCAGAGGAAGCCATGAATCGCACGATCGAAGAACTTCGCCAGGCAATGGCTATCCTGCTGACAGGAAAGGAGGTGTAGGAATGGCAGATATAATGAAGGCCGCCATAGAGATGAGAAGAGCATTGCAGATGTTCGCGCTTACGTTGGATGTAGATACCCAGCTTGATAGAATACTTGAGATACCTTCGGTATTCCCTGCTTATGAAGTCGGCAGAGCATACGCTACGAAGGATGTATTCAGCTATGGCGTCAACTCTGTAGGCGATCCACAACTTCTTTATCAGGTGCTTCAAGATCATACAAGCGCAGAGCAATGGACGCCCGACACAGCAAGCAGTCTATACAAGAAGATTGGCGTAACGGAAGAAGGCTATCCTGAATGGGTCCAGCCCATTGGAGCAACAGACGCCTACAAGAAGGGTGATGTTGTGAGCTACAATGGCAAGCTGTATCGTTCTGCCATCGACAACAACGTCTGGAGCCCAGATGCTTATCCTAATGCTTGGGAGGGATTATGAATATAATCCGCTCTATCCTTGCTATTGTCCTTGTACTGCTTATTATTGTGTTGTTCGCATTGGTTGTGATTATGCTTGTCGACTCATACGGCTTGAAGACGAACATAGAGCTCTACGGCATCGTTGACGGATTCTGGGCATCGGTCAAGAGCGTGCTTAGATTCGATGTAGCGATGGAATAATATAAATTCCAAAGTATGGAACTTATAGCACGATTTTTACATATCTTATGCCAAAAACGACGTTGTTAGTTCTCATTTTTTGAACTTATGGATGTCAATAAAAAATACCGCAACTCTGCAAAGCCACGGTATCCTGGGTTCGTTTTATGCCGAAACCTACCCTTATGTTTATTCTACAATATTTCCGTTTTCCAAACAATAGGTTGGAATATTTTGCAATACGGAAATTTGTGGTACATTTAACTTATGTTGGAATTGCTGGAGTTGATACCTTTGAAGTACTCATGGACTATACCTTTTCTCAATTGCTTTGGCTATTGGATAAAGCATAGGACCAGGATCCACAACGAGGATATCCCGATTCTTCTGTTCGTAATCGCCACGTCCATTAGCATCGCGCTCCGCTTTTCTACCTCGATGTATTCGGGGTGGTATTTTTGGTTTGACGCACTGTTTGTATACGGTGTCGTCAATGGTCTTAGATTGTCTCTTGTTGCATGTGGCGGATATGAAGCTGTCAGGGGTATCAGAACTACATACAAAAGAAGACGAGGAGGAAAAATGATAAAGAAAAAATCTTTTCTACTCATGCTTGTTGCCTTCGTGTCGGCAACATTGATCTTCGGGCTTCTCTCATTCGTGTTCGGAGAGGATCTCTGGGGTATCTTCACAAAGCTTACTGATGGATGGATATTCGGTGTTTTGTTCATGCTTGCTTTCGATATTACAAAAAGGGTCGTGACAGACAAGGAGTCGATTACCAAGACATACATTGTCATGGTGGTATTGATCTTCCTTAATGTCGTCTCGTTTTTTACTGCAAGCTATGCCAAGACTCTTAATTGGCTTATCGCAGGAATTGCGTGTGCTGTGGTCTTTGGGGTCACTGCTGGACTACTCCCCTCAGTCGTCAATTATATCAAAAATAGGAGAGACGGCTTTTCTCCTAATGGCAAGAAGGCGTTTACAACAGACGACATCCAGAACGAATGGATTAAGGTTCGAGCTAAGCTAGTCAAAGCCAAGGACGAGAAAGCCAAGAAGGAGATCCTGTATGGATTCCTTGCGTTCAGGCTCAAGGATGACTCGATCTACAACGAGCTTGACATCAACCAGCCACTCATCAAGCAGGACAGCTTTGCGATGACTGTGAACTCCGCAACAAAGAGCGGTGTCGTTTCAGAGGATTCAATCGACCAAGCCAAGAGCTACATCGATTCGATTATCTAATAGGAGAATTGCAATGTGCAAAAATTCAAGGACTTCATTAAAAAGAATAAGCGTATCATTATTGCTGTTGCTACTTTTGGCATCTCCCTGCTTTGCAGCTGGGCGATGGTTCGCCATATCAGGCTTAAGAGAAGCACCTTCAGACTCGCAGAGTCAGTCATTGCCACAGCAGGAGGAGCAGTTGGAGCAAGTGGCGGAAGTGGAAACGGTAGCGACAACCCCTACAACAGAGGAGGAGGCATCCTCTCAGACACCGTCCACACAGCCATACGAGATTCGAGAAGATCAGATCTACGAGAAGCTAGAGAGTCTGTTGTCAGAGTACGAGAAGGAGTCTATGAACTACGAGAATCAAAGCAACGACTTGATGAATGCATTGACGACATTAGACGGCAAGTTGCAGAGCTTGGAGAAGACAGAGGCAATCTCGGAAGCGGAGTACTCTACAGTGAAGAGCACGATGGTGGAAGCATTGTCTGCGAACAAGGAGCAGGCGGACAGGATTGCGAAGCTTGAGAACGAAGCCAAGAGCAAGGCTTATGCAAAGGTCAACGCTGTAGTCGGATTCGAGGAGAAGGTTCCGACTTGGGGACTTGGAGGGGCAATTGGCGTAAGGCTTGGCGACAGTCTGATGATTGAGACAGGTGCGGACTACATGTTTGGCACATTCTCACAGATGCCTTCGTTCGATTGGGACATAGACAATCTCAGAATCACAACTGGCATCGGCTGGATGTTCTGATCGCCATTTGGCAAAACAATAGCCTAGGTCAATCGCCTAGGCTCTTTCTTTATCTTGACTTCTCTATCACCGTTCTTACACCTTGCAGGCTTGATATCAAATCCTCTGCCGTCCTATGGTCGTATTCCTTTCTATATCTCCTGTGTCCCATTAGTTTTCTTACATCATCCTCTGTGACATTCTTTCCAATCGAGTTGAGCATGTTCGTGTTGAACGTATGCCTGAGGCAGTACTGGACTCTGTTGCAGTCGCTGAGACCTGCTCTCCTGCAGGATTCCTTGAAGTGTTCGTTTGACATGTTTGAGTCTATGAACGACCCGTTCAGCTTGAACAGGTACTTATCATCTGTAAGCTCCATCAGATCTTTTACCAATGACATTGTGTAGCTTGACAGGATGCCCACCTTGAACTCCTGTCCCTTTCCGGTTGTCTTTATCGAATCCTTCACCGACTTCGTCATGGAATCCACGGAGCGCTTAGTGAATACTCCGTTGTCGATAAAGCAATCCTTTGAAAGACCTGCGACTTCCCCCGGTCTGAATCCTGTGTCGCACATTATAGAGAAGTAGGTTGCCCAGAAAAGCCCCGAGCCTGTCTTTCGTGGATTTGATTCGTAGTCGAACCATACCTTGTACAGCTCTGCTCTGCTCTCTGGAAACAGCTTTTCCAACTCGCTCTTCGTGAACACGGAGCGAGAGCTTTTGTTTCCCGGAAGTTTTTCCACATCGTTGCATGGGTTGCTCTCGATGATTCCTTGCCTCCTTGCCTCGTTCATTATCTGCGACAGGCAGTAGAGGATCTTCATCTTCGTGTCGTTTGACAAGCTTTGTTTAATGCCATTCAATTCCACATACCATCTCTCTATCATCAATGGCTTAATCATTGATATAGGCATGTTACCAAACTTCGGCATGATGTACCTGTCAAGCCAAGATTGGTTTGACAAGTACCATATATCTCGGTACTTCTTGCCAAAGGACTCTTTTCTGTGCCTGTACGAGTCTGAATCGGATCTGGAGAAAAACCTGCTTGCGAAGTCCCTGAAGAGGGTTTTTGAGTTGACGCTTCCAAACCCATCCTTTATGAGCTTCTCGTTGGCAAAGTCCTCTGCCTCATAAAAGTCTGTAGAGCCGGAAGAGAACCATTTCCCCGGACAGTCAGTAAACGCTACCTCAAGGTTTCTTCCCTTTCTCTCTCTTATTCGAAATAGACCTGAATTGTGATAAAAGATGCCTTTCTTCTCTGTGTAGTTTCGCATTTTTTGCCTCCTTAGAATTGACTAACAACTAGACTATATAACGGAAAAGTTACGCTGTAAAGAGGCTCAGTCGTGCCAAGTCATGCCAAAAAAACATCTATATTTTGAGCTAACTCCTTATGCTATAAGGAAAAACCATTTGTACTGATTTTCGATGCATGAACTAAAATTATTATTTTTTTTTGATTTTTCTGTAAAAAACC
>ERZ808274.123-NODE-123-length-43852-cov-3.847021_pt1 | contig 43852 bp, 45 predicted proteins | sample MGYA00521277_ERZ808274 | MGnify/ENA primary metagenome ERZ808274 (study PRJEB31516, sample SAMN03275597) | gut metagenome | biome: mammalia-associated habitat; material: feces | host: Papio cynocephalus | place: Kenya | collected 2012-07-28 ... | reverse complement strand
TAAACAATGAAGAACTGAAAGACGTTCCCAAAGCCATAGAGTGGTACGAAAAGGGCTTGAACCTCGGTGATTATTCGCTCAATTTCGATTTGGCGTACGTGTATCTCAACGACAGATTTATTCCGCACGATTACGAAAAAGGCTTGAAATACCTTGCGGACGGCGTGGCGCACGACAATCCCGAAAGTTTATATTTGCAAGCGCGCATTTACGAAGTGGGTATGTACGGCGTAGAACCCGATGCAAAGGCGTATATAAAATATCTCAAAAAAGCGGCGAATCTTTGTCAAGACGACGCTTTGCTCGATTTGGGATACTACTATTACCAAAAGGGCAAGTATGACGACGCGCTCGATTGTTTTGCGCAATGCGATTTGAATGATGCCGGCGTTTATTGGGCGATTGCAACGATTTGCGAAGAGCAAAAGAAAGATTATGAAAACGCACTCGCATATTACGAAATGGCGATGGAAATGAATTTCCCCGACGCAATCGAAAGAATGGCGGAAGCGTATCTCGGCGACGAGCTCGGACTTGAAAAGGACGAGAAAACCGCTTTGAAACTTTTCAAACGCGCCGCCAAACTCGGCAATTCTGATGCTGAATATAATCTCGGTATGGCGTACGCTTGCGGATACTACGGCGTAACATCCGATAAAGATAAAGCAGTTCATTGGCTGAAACAGAGCGTTAAAGGCGAAAATCCGTCAGCGTGTCTGCAAATGGGGCTTTATTACTACTATACCGTCAAAACCGATGCGGCTTATAAAAAAGCCTTTGAATTATTTACCGACGCGTACAATTGGGGAGAGAACGAGGCGATTATCAATATCGGACTTTGCTATCTACAAGGTAATGGCATAAAAGAGAATAAAAAGGAAGCTGCAAAATGCTTTAAGACTGCTGCATACAAATTTAAATCTAGCCTTGGTTTTTATAATCTTGGAATATGCTATGAGAATGGCTTTGGCGTTTGCCAGGATTATAAAAAGGCAATAGAGATGTATGGAAAATCTGTCGAATTAGGTGAGAAAAATGGACTTGAAGCCATTAAGCGAGTTTACTCGAAAATGAATGTTAATGGTTATAAAGCGTAGTCGTTTTAACACGTTTCTATGTTGGATTACAAAAAATATGCAATGTAACAACGATGAAATTTATCACAAGCAGTGAGAAAATCGCAGTTAAAAAGGCGGCTTTTTTATACCTTATATGGTATAATTTATTCAAGCAGTCTAGAATGCTTATGGTCATAGACTATTATCCACTCGTGAGATTGGATCGTGGACAGCGTAGTGCCTAGGACCACGTTAAAAGGCTAGCGCACATTCGGTAACGGAAACAGTTACAGGCCTCCTACTTGCTGGGAGGTTTTTCTTTTATTCGGCTGTACGCATTTTAAGCAAACTGTACGCACTTTTTAAGGGTGTACGCACTTTGCATCATAATAGGTCATCTTACACATGTATTGAATTAATTTGAATGCAAGAAGTTGCATTCTTTTTTGTTTAAAATAGAACTATATAGATTTTTAAAAATTCTATATTAGAATATATTCTATATTGAGGAAAATTTATGCCATCAAGCAAAGAATATTTGAATTTCGTATTAGAACAGTTGTCAAATCTTAATAACATTACTTATAGACCAATGATGGGCGAGTTTTTGATTTATTACAATAATAAGCTTGTTGGTGGAATATATGACGATAGGTTATTAGTTAAACCTATTAAAGAAGTTAAAGAGTTCATGAAGAATTTTCATTGTGAAAAACCATATGAAGGCGCTAAAGAGATGCTTTTAGTGGACAATGTTGATGATAAAGAATATTTAACAGAATTATTCAACCTTTTGTACGAAAAATTACCGAATAAAAAATAGTAAAAATAAAGCTAAAAATTTTTTCACATAGGCTTGACATTTTTATTATGAATGTCATAAATAGTTTCATAAAATAACATTAACTTTTAAAGGAAGTGATTTTTTGAATGAGATTTTGGTTGCGAATAATAGTTATAGCAAAGACGAAAGTAGAAGATGTGAGGCAAATTTTTTATTTGTAAATTTTTATGTTTTGTAAGCAGTGTGGTAAAGAGATCGATAATGACGCTTCTTTTTGTTCTTTTTGTGGAGCAAAAGTAACGTTGAGGAAAAGCGACTCTAATAAGAATGCAAGAAAAGTAGTTTTTTCTGGTGAGGTTCATAAATGTCCTAATTGCGGCGAAGTTTTAAAGGCATTTGAAACAAAATGCTCTTCATGTGGTTACGAATTACGCGGAAATAATGTTGGTTCAAGTTCAATTGAAGGCTTAATTAAAGCTATTTCCAACACTAAGAGTATTAATGAAAAAAGAGAACTAATTAGTACATTTTATATACCGAATACAAAAGAAGATATTTATGAATTTTTTACAATGGCAATTTCACAAATTAATATAAAAAATCCTTGTTCTATGTCTTGGTGTAGCAAAATTGAACAAACTTTAATAAAAGCTAAATTGTGCTTTGAAAACACTGAGGAATACAACTTTTTAGAAGAAAAATATAATGAAAAAAAACGAAGATATGAATCTGAAAAATGGATTAAAAGAATCAAACGCATTTTGATTTATACGGGTTTAGTTATATTAATTGCGCTTGGAATTACTGGAATAGTTTTTGGATTATATAAAGCTAAGAATTACGATAGTATTGACGAATCGCCTTATTTTGCGTTGGTATTTTTTGGGTATTTTGGAGCAATTGCAAGTATTGGTGGGATAATTGCATATTCAATAGTGACTTTTGTAAAAAGAAGATACTTCGAAAATTATGGAAACAACGTTTGTGAATTTGTTAATTCTAACGATGAAAAAGCTATTGTGGTCGAACGAAGAAAAAACTAAAATTCTAAAAAAAACACTAATAGAAATAATTTTTCAAAATCAGATACTGATAAAAATGTTAAAGATAATATAAAACAAGATGAAGAGAAAAATCATCAAACGCGCAAAAAAACAAATAGTACTGAAAACGATGAAAAACGAAGCATTTTTAATGAAAAAAAATGATGAATCAAACTCTTATTCAATTAATGAAGAAAAAACTAATGATAATAACAATAATCCAACAATGAGTTCGAAAAGAACTTCAACAGATTCAAACTCAAAGAAAAATGATAAAAAAAGGACAAAACATAATGAAGAGGTTCAAACTTTTGGCGCTTTATTTAGTGACACGGGTAAGGAGTTGAAAGAATCTTTTAAAGATTTAGGAAAAGAATTTACAAATATGTTTAAGAAATGAGGTATTTATGGGTATTTTCAGTAAAAAGAAAAAAGGCGGATTCGCTGATGTTATCCGATGTGATGAACCGAATTACCTTATTTGGAAATGGCATCCAAATGGTATTGAAAAAGGAAAATCAAAACGGGAAACTGCTATAAGGACAGGTTCTATTTTACGTGTTAAAGACGGCGAAATTGCTGTTTTTGTTTACAAAAAAGAAAATGGAAATAATCAAGATTTTATCGTTGGTCCTTATGATGGTGTATTAAAAACAAAGAACTTTCCTGTGTTATCTTCGATTATTGGACTTTGGTATGATGGCGACACGCCATTCCAAGCAGAAGTATTTCTTATAAATACTTCTAATGTCCAACAAATAAAATTCGCTATCCCTTTTTTCGATGTAGCGGATCCGAAATACAATGATTTTTTTGTTCCTGTCTCAATTAGAGGAACAATAACATTTAAAATTAAAGATTATCAATATTTTATTAAATGTCATCAATTAGTGAATTTTGATTTTGATTTATTAAAAAAGCAAATAAACGACACAATTATTCATACAATAAAATCTGCATTTTTTGATTTTATAAATGAAAATAAAATTCCTGTTTTACAAATAGAAAAAAATATAAAACAAATTAGTGATAATTCATACATCGAGCTTTCTGAAAAACTATTTTCTATTTATGGAATAACAGCTTTAAATCTTGATATTAATTCAATTGAAGTTGATAGAAGTTCCAATGATTACAACGAATTACGTAGCATAACGAAAGATGTTATTCTTAGAAAGAATGAAGCTGATATAAATGACTACGAAGAAAAATTAAAAATTAATAGGGAAGAGCAACAATATGCACAACACCTAAGAACAAAACAAGAAAACATCAATGTTATAGAAGCAGAGATAAAAGGTGAGGTTGGTGTTGCGAGCGCCGATGCTTTCGGAAAAATAAATAGCAATGGAAACACTAATATTGGTGGTGGCACAAGTTCTGGATTTGATCCTATCACTTTAATGACAGGATTGTCGATTGGTCAAACAATCGGAAAAAATATATCTGAATCATTGCAGCAAAATAAAACAAATCCAACAAATAATATTCCCGATATCCCTCAAACATATTTCTATGTTGTCAAAGATGAAAAAGCAATTGGTCCTTTTAATAAAGATCAAATTATTCAAATGATTCTTAAACAAGAAATTAAGGTCGATACATTGGTTTGGAAGCAAGGGACCTCGTCTTGGAAAGAAACCAATTGTTTTGAAGAATTCCAAGGGATGTTTCCTCCAAAAATACAGATATGAAGACGAAAAAATTTAAAACAATTTTTATAAATTTTATATACATATTCGGTTTAGTAATAACTGGTTGCTCTGAAGACCCAGGTATTGTGCCAATTTATGATGATAAAGGAAGACTCCAAGTGCAAATGGATTCTGAAAAATGTAAAACATATCAATTAGAGGAATTAATTAAACGTTTTAAAAAAAGAGGTTTTGTAAATTTTAGAATTTCTTATTTGCAAGATGTTTATCTTGGGATTTTTGTTAAAGAAAATGAGATAGATTCAATTTCTATAAATGGCGAAACATCGTTTAAAAACAATAGTTTTGTTGATGAAAAATCTGTTGTTTTTATTAGTATTCATTCAAAAAAAGGAGGATATGAATATATAACAAACTCTGTTAATGGTTATCTTCCTATCATGTATCAACCTCATGAACTAGACGGCAAAGATAAAATAGAAGCAGGTAACTGTCTTAAACAATTAGGCTTTGTTAATATCTCATATTATCCAATACAGGATTGTTGGAATGATGGAAGCTCGAATTTCAACAAGACAGATTCTTTCCAAGTTAATTACACTCCGGATTTTCGTGAATATTCTTTTTTTCAAATCGATTCAGTAATAAGAATTAATTATCATACTGTTAAAGGTGAATATTGCACAAATGGATTGAATCATGAATATATAAAAAACAATAATGATAATTCATTTACATGTTCTACGTGTGGAAAAACTCTTTATATATAAAAAATTTATTGCTATGTTTTGATTTTTATTAATAAAATTTCCAATTTTTGTTTCTATAGTATGGACTAAATTTTTTAAATAAGAAAATTAAAATCTTGTATAACACCAAAATTACTTAACCGAGAAAACAATTTATGTAATAAATGCATAAGTTGTTTTTATTTGTTATCATATTAAAGGGAAAAGGAAGATATGAGAAAGAATATTATCGGTCTTGTTACATTGCTTGCAATCAGCTTGTCGTTTGTAAAACAACCACCTGTTAAAAATGTTATTAGTGATGAAAATATCGTTAATGCTGTTACAACAGAAATAACGATGAAGCAAATCGCGGATTTTTTAATTACAAAAAAAGAACATTATCCACTTAGTGATGAATTTATTGAAAGATACCAACAATCTAGTGGAGGCTATCTTGATTACGCAAAACAGGTCGGTCATGTTGTAGATAAAAGCATACATGAGCCTAATCAAAAATGGCATTTCTTTGATTCATGGTATTATCGAACAATTGAAGAGGAAGCCGCAGAGGGAAATGATTTTGAAACTGCAAGCGCTAAATCGCGTGTTTATTCAATGTTATTATGCCCAGAACTTCTTCTATGGATTTACGAAGCTTGCGATGTATCGCCTAGCAAAGTAAAAAAAGCAAAAGATGTTGCTGAACAAGGCAAATCATCAAAAACTTCAACAACAACAATTGCTTCAAACATGAGAAAGGTTGTTGCTTGGGAAGATTTAGAAGTAAATATTCTTGAGTATCTAAACCAATAATTTTATGAAGTGCAAAAATCTACTTTTAGCTATATTATCAACATTTATTTTACTAAGCGGATGTGATGAACAAAGCGATATTACATCTTCTTCTAGTGACAGTTCATCCTCTATTAGTGATATCTCAAGCGGCTCATCATCGAAAGATAGTTCGAGTGAAGGTTCATCAACATCACAAGACGGTTCATCTAGTGAAACATCTACCTCACTAGATAGTTCTAGTAGTGGTTCAACTTCAACAAGTGATAGCTCTTCTACCGAATTTAAAATTTATAAAGTTACTTATAATTTATCTAGCGATTATGAAATCACTGGTTTGGAAAAAGAATATGAAGCTAATTCTTTGGTAACTTTTAGTGTTGTTCTAAAAAACGATCAAAAAGAAATTGAAAGCGTTAAATTAGATACTACTACATTAACTGCGAATAATAATATTTATTCTTTTTCAATGCCAAATCACGATGTTGTTTTATCGATATCTTTAAAAGAGAAAGAAATGCTTTTTTCGAATAAATATGATATTAAATATGATTTAGGCACTAGAAAAACTGCTTATAAATTTACTACCACTGAAGAAGTATTTAACGCGTTTTCATCAAGCAATCCATCAAATAATATTATTAATGAGGTAAGTTCTTTTAATACTGTCTACGGAGGCGGAAGCGGAGGAAGTGGCGAAAATAAATGGTACGCCGGCGATATGATCAAATTTGGCACAACAAATGCAAACGGATATATTGTTTTAGAACTTAATCAAGATGTTAACGCTATTAAAATAAGTGGGTATTCTTATGTACCTTCTGCGACAATTCAAGTTGGTGATTCAAAATCATCTTTATGGGGTGATGGAGGGGATGCAAGTGCTGCCCTTGCAACGATGAAATTAGATGGATTAAACGAAGTAAGTAAAGAAGTCGTTGCTAACAAACAAATAAAAACGATTGATGTGTCTTTTGATGCAACTAGAAGTTTGAAAATTGCAACCATAAATAAAAAACCATTATTTTTAACTGCAATCGAATTTGCGACAACTGAAATTAAAACATTTACCGTAACTTGGAAAAATTATAATGGTGATATTCTTGAAACTGATAATGATGTTCCTTATGGCAGTAAACCATCGTATGATGGAGAAAAGCCTATTAAGGATTTATCAGACGGCAGAGAATATATTTTTGCTGGTTGGACTCCAAATATTAGCAATGTAACATGCGATATGACTTATACAGCTAGATTTATTGAAAAAGGTGAAGAAGTTCGTCCAAGTGGTGAAGCAATCAAAATTAATGATGAATATATTGAATACGGATTATATCCACAAAGCTATGTTAAAGATACGAATATAACTTCTGTATTAGAGAATTTGCCTACTGATATCAATAATTGGATTCTTTATAATGGAGAATATTATTTTAAGAAAGTTGCTAAAGTATATAACAATGAATCTTATACATTTAATGATGGAACATCTATTGTTAATGGCAAAGAATATTATTTTAAATGCGAACCAATAAGATGGAAAATCTTAAATGTTAGCAATAATGAATATAAACTCCTTTCTACAATATTATTAGACTCTCATGTTTTTCATGATAATTACGACGAAAGGACAATTGATGGAAGTCTAGTTTATAGCAACAATTATCAATATAGTTCAATTCGCTCATATTTAAATGATGAATTCTTAAATACTGCTTTTGCGTTAAATAGCAATAATCTTACCGCTAATGATGATTCTTATTTAGATAAGATCTCACTTCTTGACAAAGATGATTACTTAAATAGTGCGTATGGATTTGAGAGTGATGCAACTAATAAATCATCATCTAGAGAATGCAAAGTTAGTGAATATGCACGTGCAAATGGTTCGTGGTATAATACTAATAATTATAATGGTTCTTATTGGACAAAAACATCGTCAACCGAGTTTAATTATTCTGTTTACAATATCAATGGATCAGGATATATAAGCGATTACGCCGTTGATGGTAGCTCTCATTCAATACGACCAACAATCACAATATCTTTTTAAGGAGAATTAATACATGAAAAAAAGATTAATACCATTAAGTTTGGCACTTCTTATCGCTCTTGTCACAGGATGTGATAATTCTAGTAATTCAAATACTTCTAATACTGGAAATACTATTACTTCAACCGATAGTGGGACAAACACATCAACAACAGGTGGCTCTTCAACTACGACATCAACAAGTGATAGCGAAATAGGAGGATATGATACTTTAGAAGCCTGCAACAAGGCGTCGGTTGGAAAAAGTGTCCACGTTTTAGCGACAATAACTGGAACAGATGGTTCAGGATATTTTCTTCAAGATAATACTGGTGAATTTTATGCTTATTATGGCGATAATGCTCCAAAAAAGAATATCGGAAATATATATGAGATTAAAGGTGTCATTGGAGAATATGCTGGCAATAAGCAAATCGCCAAAGATGCTTCTATAGTTGATACAGGTAAAAGTGGAGAAATTGTAATTAAACCAGTGAATGCTTATAACGATTTAAATACATATAAATATTCTCCAGTAAAACTAACAGTTAAATTAGATACTCAAGTATCTTATTCAAGTAGGAGTGATACAAGAATTGATGTTGGTTTTGACGGCAAAACACTTTTAGTTTTCTTTAAGAAATTTATTTCTAACGGTGACAAAATTGTAGATAAAATTAATTCAGCAGGACCTGGGAATAAATTCGTTATAAACGGAGGATTTGCCACCGCATATCAAGGCAGTCCTCAAGTAGTTGTTAGCGATCCATCTCAAATTGAAGTGACCGAAATAACAACCGAAGAACAAAAGCTAGAATATGCAAAAGGATTAGTATCTTCGCTTACCAACTTAAATGGAAAGAAAGTATATACATCACAATATTTTCCAACAAGTGGTGATTACGGCGTTACTTTTAAATACGAAAGTAGCAATACGGCAATTTTATCTAATTCTGGTAAAATTACTCGCCCAGAAAATGATGATTGCAACGTTACATTAACAATTAAAATTTATATTGATGGTGTTTTAAAAGAAACGATCAGTGTTACTTTTATTGTTGTAGCTAGTGGATCAAGCGAACTCAGCGATGAAGCGAAGAAATATTATTCATCGATTGATTTTTCTCTTAGTGGAGCCGAATTAAAAACATCCTTATTTAATTTGATTACAAAACACACAGTTGTTCCATATGGAAATTTAGCAAGTGTTTACACTGATAGCGATACATATGTTGGAGATGATGGAAAAACATATCTTGTTGATATTTATTCAAATCAAAAATATACGATAAACAATTCTGGAAGTTCCGCTGACGCAGAAGGGGAAGGTTGGAATAGAGAACACAGTGTTCCTCAAAGTTGGTTTAATAAACAATCCCCAATGGTTAGCGATGCTTTCCATATTTATCCAACGGATATAAGAGTTAATAGTATGAGGGGAAGTTATCAATATGGCGAAGTTGCCAAAGCGACATTTACTTCCTCAAACGGATGTAAAGTTGGAAGCAGTGCAACATCAGGAATTGAGGGGCCTGTATTTGAAGTCGCTGATGAATATAAAGGCGATATCGCAAGAACATATTTTTACATGGTTACTGCTTATGAAGATAAAGCCGGTTCTTGGAAGAACTTCTCGAATAGCAATTATTCAAAACTTACTAACGCTTCTTTAAAACTATTTATGAAATGGGCCGAAGAAGATCCTGTAAGCGAAAGAGAAATTTTGAGAAATAATGGTATTTATAAACATCAAAATAATCGTAATCCATACATCGATGTTCCTGATTTAGCGGAACGCGTATTTTCATCGCTTTTATAAAAATGGATAATTCTGCAAATAAATTTTTACAATTATATAACGATTTAGATAATGTTCTTATGGAAAGATATGGACATTATGATAATTCCTTTTCATATATCGCTAAATATGCTTTTGAGTTGATGAAATCATCTAATTACAAAGTGTACGAAAAAGGAAGAATTCTTAATGAAATAAGACAAATCAGAAATGCTTTAGTGCATGATTTTGATATGAACAAAGATAGTCTTATTTCAATAAGCGATAAAACAATAACGTTTTTAGAAAGAGAAATTATTGAATTAACACATCCTAAATGTGCGATTGATATTTGCACTCCCTATAAAAAGCTTTTGTTTGCAAAGCTTGATGATGATGTTAACAAAATAATGAAAATAATGCTCGAAAAGGGATTTTTACAATTCCCGATTATCGATGAGCATCAACATTTGTTAGGCGTTTTATCACCGAATACAATAATGCAATATATTGCTTTGAAAAACAAAAATATTGATGATGAAAAGGTATATGATTTAAGCGATTATTTCCCAATTAAAAATCATATAAGTGAACATTATAGTTTTGTTAAAGAAAAGGAATTGATGCAAAATGTAGCAAATTTATTCGATAAAATGTATGAAAACGGTAAACGTTTAGCGGTCATTTTTATTACAAAAGACGGAAAAGAAAACCAACCGATTTTAGGTGTTATAACACCATTTGATATATTGAAGTTAGATAATATTTAAGGAGTTAATATGTTGTTACTTGATGATTTTTTAAGATATGTAAAGATTGATACTCAATCAGACGAGAATTCTTCTACTTCGCCTTCTACTTTTAAGCAATATGATTTGTTAAATTTGCTTAAGAAGGAATTAGATGAACTCGGTGTTGAAAATACACTTGATGAATTTGGAAGATTATACGGATATATTCCTGGAAATGATAAACATGATTGCGTTGGACTTTGCTCCCATGTTGATACCGCGCTTGAATGCAGTGGAAAGGATGTTAAGCCTCAAATTATTAAAAATTATAACGGAAATGATATCCCGTTAGGCGATAGTGGTTTATTCCTTTCTAAAAATGATTTTCCTAAATTAAATGAATGTCTAAATAAAACAGTTATAACCACTGACGGAACAACTCTTTTAGGAGCGGATGATAAAGCAGGTATTGCAATTATAAAAGAAGTTATAAGAAATGTCTTAAAGATGGATAAATCATCTAGGCGCCCTTTAGCAGTTCTTTTCACTCCTGATGAAGAAATAGGCCGAGGACCAGAACATTTTAATCTCGCTTTATATAAAGCAAAATTTGCTTACACAATCGATGGAGCTGACCCAAAATATATTTCTTTTGAAAATTTCAATGCAAAATCGATTAATGTTCATATTATTGGTAAATCAATTCATCCTGGAGAAGGGAAAGATAAATTAATCAATGCGATTTTACTCATGAATGAGTTTATTTCTTATCTTCCAAAAGATATGATTCCATATAAAACAAGCGGTAGAGAAGGCTTTAACCATATTGTTTCTATTAAAGGAGATGTAGAAAACGCTGAAGCATATTTCATTTTAAGAAATCATGATTCAAATATTCTTAAAAAACAAGTAGATGATTTCCTTTTAGCGAAAGAGAAGATTGAAAAAGAATATAAAGAAGCAAAAATTGAATTATCTATCAAAGATCAATATAGAAATATGATTGAAGTTATTGAAAAACATCCTGATTGCAAAACTTTGATTGAAAATATTTATAAAAAAATGAATATTCCATTTGAATATGAAGCCACTCGTGGTGGCACGGATGGTGCAACATTTTCATTTATGAATTGTCCATGCCCAAATCTCGGCACTGGTTCATATAATCACCATGGACGATATGAATTTGCGGTCCTAGAAGAAATGGAATTAATGTCAAAAATCGTAACTGAGATTTATAAAATATAATATAAAAATAAGACTTTATTAAAGATATAGTTTTTTTGCCATTTCTTTTAAGAAATCATTGCTAAGCATATTTCTAAAATCGTCGATATTATTTATACAATAATTTTCAGTATAAAAATAAATTTTATTTATAACTTTATCGTTTTTATTTTTCGCTTTTAAATAATCTTTTGAAGTAAAATGAGAATAATATTGTTCTTCAAATACTGTAAGAATCATTCTTCTTAGCATTGCAATTAATGATTCTTCGATCCAATAATCAAAATGCGTATTTGTATAATAATTTTCATAATATTTAGTGGCTAAATATAGATAAATCCCATCTCCAACGTTGTGCCAAATGTCCATGAAAACATAATCAAAATCATGTTTTTCTTCTAAATACTCAAATGCATCTTTGTTAATGATTTTAATTTTGTTTTTATTAACGAACCGTGGAAGAATTTCTTCATTAAATAATTCGATAATTTTCTTGTCTTTTTCAATAACAACGATTTCATCAACTTCATCTTTTAATGAAATCATATATGTAAAATATCCTAGACCAAGTCCAATAACGAGAACTTTTCCAAAAGCATTTTTAATAGGCTTTTTCATGGTGTTTATTTCATGAGGTATAATGCTCATCCATATCTTGTCTTGATCAATAATCGCAGGATATGTGAATTTTTCCTTAAAATAACCAACAGGAACAGTTTCTTTGAAATATTTATTATCGATATTTATTTCATCGTAAGTAAATGCTTGAAACGAATTATAAGTTAGATAACAAAGATATCTATTTTTATTTTTTGCAAATTTTGGTTTGATATTAACAAAATATTCGTTTTCAGTATAATCATTTTCATTTAATTGTTTTATATCACTAAAATGATATTTTTCATCCATAGATTTAAAATATTCGTCGTTTATATCAACATCGGTTTTTTCAATTAAAGCTTTAAAATAATTATTACCATTTCGCAATAAATCTTGTTGGTCAAGATTATTATTTTCCTCACTTAAAAGAATATTTATAAGCTCAACTGCAGACATATTGTCTTCTTTTGTGAGTAAGTATTTATTTATTTCTTTTTCTACATCTTTACTAATTGATATTTTCATTTTATATATTTATTTACAAATCCTAAAATAGTTTCTTCATATTTTTTAAGTTGTTTTTTTGATTCATTATGTTCCGCCCCATCAAAAGTGACAACTTCTTTTTTGCTGTTATCTTGTACAAATTGTTCACAATAAGATAAATTTTCATATTTTACATAATTGTCTTTGTTTCCGTGAATGAATAAAACAGGCGCTTTAGCGTTCGATAAAGGGCTTTTTACATCATTATTTAATGAAAAACCATGGCATCTACAAACAAATTCTGTTGATAGTAATATGAAGAATGTTAAAAATTTATTAAATTTTCTTTTTATTTGATCATTTACAATGCTTTTTAGATTTCCATATCCACAGTCTTCTATAATGCATTTTATATTATCTGGTATTTTGTCCGCACACATCATGGCTATATGTGCGCCCATAGATACACCCATGAGAACAATTTCATAATTTGGATTTTTTTTAGTCATAAGTGATATCCATCTTAAGACATCATCTATTTCTTTTTGTCCCATTGTAAAATAATTTCCATCGCTTGTATCATGAGCTCTATTATTTGGAAGAAAAACATCATAGCCATTTTCGTAAAATATTTTTGCTTGTGTGGTGGATGAATAATATCTTCCATGATAACCATGAAGAATGATTGCTAGTTTATTAGAATTATTATCTAAAAAATAACCTTTCAAATTTAATTTATCTTTTGATGCAATGGTAAATTCTTCAATTTTTTGGTTCGAAAACCAAATTCTAGAAGCTTCTTTTTTATCCGCTGGATTCTCATTTTCCGCAAAAAACTTATCACCTTTTCTTCTTTTAAAAACAATGTTATAGGTTGTTATGCCAAAAGAGAGAAAGACAATAAACAATAAAACTAAGACGATAGTAAAAGATAACGAAATAATAAATTCAATCATATGTTTAATTTTAGTTAAAATTATTAATAAAAGAAATGTATTTTTTATAGTGATGATTTGTTTACGCATTAAATAAGGATATTTTTGATGATTTATTTAATAAATAACTTTCATACAAATATTCGATTTGATATTATATTTTTATGATTAGCGAGATAACGTTATACGAGAAAAGACAAGCTTACTTGAACTCGTTTCAAGAGCGATTGAATAATAAACTTTTATCGTATAAAGAAGAAAAGAAATCGCATATTGAAAAAAGCGTTAATGAATACGCTAAAAGTCACGATGAAATAGATGTGAAACTTTACCGCATCCGCCTTGAACTTAAATACAATAATAAAATTAAAAAACTTGAAGATAGATACGAGAAAAAATACGCTAACGCAGTCATAAAAAGCGAAGCTAAAGATCGCAATATACTTAAAAATAGCAAACGCGTTTGGGAAATAGATTTTTTACGAGGAGTTGCTATTTGGGGCATGGTTTTTGATCACTGTACAGCGGATTTTTGGATGTTTTTTAAAAACATTTTTTCAAATAGTGATACTGGATGGCTTGATTTTATGATCTATCAAACCGATCTTTATTGGAAATCATCTTTTAGAATTGGCGTTAGATTATTTGGGGTTTTTCTATTTGTATTTTTGTGTGGAGTTAGTACGGTTTTTTCAAAAAATAATTGGAAAAGATCCCTTGGGCTTGTTGGATTTGGCTTTGCTATAACTATCCTTTTAGCGTTCGTTGCAAATATTGTTGGTAACAATGATTTACAAGTGCTTTTGTCTACGATAACGACGATAGGTCTATGTTTGCTCATCTATACTGGTGTTTCTTATCTATGTAAAAGGTTATTTGGGAAAAAGTCTTGGAAATGGATATCGCTTGGAATATTTATTACTTGTTCCATTTTCTGGGCCATTATGTCTTCTATTAACTACATGCACATTGAAGCTAATCCACCTCATACTTTAGATACATTATTTGATAGATTCTATTTTATTTTTAACAATAATGGGAATGACATTGGCTGGTTTTATCAATATAAAAACCTTGATGCTTCAAATATTTATAAAGTTATTTTAGGTCTTCAAGGCTTTGGAAGCGATTGGCTAGGTTTGTTTCCTTATGTTGGCTATATATTCCTCGGTGGTTTTGTTGGAGAAACTGTTTATAAAGACAAAAAATCTATTATTAAATATTTCTACCATAAAGAAGATAGAAAATTATCTGGCGAAGCATATTTCTTATCAAAGCAAGGGCAACTCAATGCAAAAATTAATATGAAACTTGGCTTTATTGCATATCCTGGTAGGCACACTTTATTGGTTTATGTTTTACATCAACCAATATTCTTTGCTATTATGCTCCCGATATTGCTAATGTCAGGTTATACGTTATCGATTTTTTAGATGGTGAAAAATATGAAAGATAAAATGACTCCTTGTAAAAAAGAACAATCAATATACGAAGCGATATTGACGTCATCGCAAAAATATCCTAATAGCAATGCATTAAGATATTTCGGAAAAACATTTAAATATAAAAAAGTAATTAAAAGAATTAACCAATTTGCTTATTCATTAAATAAAATCGGTGTAAAAAAAGATGATGTAGTAACAATATGTCTTCCTAATATTCCGGATGCAGTATATTTGCTCTACGCAATTAACCAAATAGGCGCTATTGCAAATATTGTTCATCCTTTGTTTACTTATGAACAAATGGAAGAGAATTTGATGATGATACAATGCAAATTATTATTTTGTTTAGACACAGATTATCAAAAATTTCTTCCTTTAAAAGATAAAGGTGTAACTATTTACACATGTTCTCCAGCAAGTGAGTTATCATTTATTAAAAGATTTTTTTACAACAAGAAAAACAAAGATAAATTAGAAATTAAGTCCGAACACAAAGCACAAGATTTTTATAAAAGTGATGTGCTAACGGATTTTGACAAACGTTATAAAAATGATGCTTTTTATCTTCATAGCGGTGGAACAAGCGGTAAAGCTAAAACAATTGCTTTGTCTTCATTTGCGTTAAATGCGGTTGCCACTAATTCGTTATGGATAACAGGTCTTGATTCATTTAAGAAAAAAGGCATTTTAGCTGTTCTTCCAATGTTTCATGGATTTGGACTTTGTATGGGTATCCACGCTTTTTTAGCACATGGTGGAACTGATGTTTTGATGCCTAAGTTTTCTCGATATCAAGCAGTTAATTATATTAAGAAAAATCAACTTCATATACTATTAGGCGTTCCTGTTTTATATGAGGCACTTTTATCTAAAAATAATTTTAGAGGAAGAAAACTTCGTCACTTAGTTGTAGCATTTGTTGGCGGTGATTATGTTTCACCCGCTCTTTGTGAACGCTTTAATATAAGAATGGAAAAAGCAAAATCGGAATGCAGATTAAGAGAAGGATATGGTCTTACTGAAGTTGTTAATGTCTGTGCGGTTAATACTTATAAATACCATAAAGCAGGGACAGTTGGAGTTCTTCTTCCAAATGTTAAAGGTCTTATTATAAATCCAGAAACAAAAGAAATTCTAAAACCACACGAAGAAGGAGAAATTTGCATCGGCGGAGAAACGATCATGAATGGATATCGTTTTAACGATGATAAAGATATTAATGATAAAACATTCTTTATCGATAAAAACGGCGATAAATATGTTCGTACAGGCGATTTTGGAACAATTGATGAAGAAAGATTTATTGTTTTTAAGACAAGGCTTAAAAGAATTGTTAAGGTAAATGGTATTCCAGTTTTTCCAAGTATGATTGAAGATGCTGCCACATCATTTAATTTTGTTTATGAAGTATGCGCTGTTGGTGAAGAAGATGAAAAACACGGCCATATTATTCGCCTATATGTAATGCTTTCAAAAACATATAAAGGTACGAAAGAAGAAGCGAAAGAAAAAATTGTAGATCGTATTGTTTCTCGTTTAGGAATTTATTCAAAACCAAAAGAAGTTATCTTCCTTGATAAAATGCCACATACAGTTGTTGGAAAAATAGATTATAAACAATTACAATAATAATAGGAGGTATCGTTATGAAATACTTATGTAAAATATGCGGACAAATAGTAACACCTCTTCCAGATGGAAGTTGCCCTATTTGCGGAGCACCTAAAGAAATGCTTGTTCCAGTTCGCGATAAGGATGATGACGATAACGATTTAAAGAAATAGAAGATGAAAACTTTATTAAAAAACGCCCGTGTTTTAAAAATGGACGGGAGCGATATATTTTTTGGTGATATTTTAGTTGAAAACGAATTTATCAAAAAAATTGCAGATAAGATAGATGTAAAAGCAGACAAAATCATTGATTGCAAAGGCAATCTTTTAATGCCTGGATTTAAAAATGCACACGCTCATACAGCAATGGTGTTTGCAAGAAGCGCTGCAGATGATTTATCACTTCACGATTGGCTTTTTAATGTTATATTCCCGATGGAAGAAAAATTTAAGAAAAATGATATTTATCATTTAACTAAATGTGGACTTCTAGAATACATTAAAGGTGGCATAACTGCTGCATTTGATATGTATTTTTCACCAAATGAAATAATTAAAGCTTGTAGAGAAATTGGTTTTAGAGATGTCATTTTGGCGACCTCGACAAAAGAATCTATTGATGAAATTAGAAATAATTACTTATCTTTAAATAAAGAAAACGATTTAATTTCGTATAAAATTGGCATTCACGCCGAATACACAACGCCTTATGAAAGAATCAAAGATATTGCGAATTTAGTTAACGAACTTAAATGTCCAGCATATCTTCATATTGCCGAAACATCTAGCGAAGTTGATGATTGTATTAAACGTTACAACAAGCGACCAACAGTTTTATTAAATGAGCTTGGATTTTTTAATTATGGTGGTGGAGGATTCCATTGCATATATTTAGATGAAGAAGAAATTAATATTTTCAAAGAAAAAAATATTTCTATTATTTCTTGTCCAGGATCTAATGCAAAACTTGCAAGTGGAATTGCTCCTTTATATAAATATCAAGAAAAAGGACTTAATATTGCTTTAGGAACAGATGGGGCTGCAAGCAACAATTCTTTAGACATGTTTAAGGAAATGTATTTAGCTTCCACTCTTCAAAAATTAATCAATGATGATCCTTCGCTAATGGATGGAAAAGAAGTCTTAAAAATGGCTACTGTTAATAGCGCACATGCGATGGGGTTATATAACGCTGATACATTGGAAGAAAATAAATTAGCGGACATTATTATGATTGATTTAAATTCTCCTTGCATGCAACCGATAAATAATATTGAAAAAAATATTGTTTATGCAGGAAGTAGGGATATTATTAAAATGACGATGATAAATGGGCGGATTCTATATTACAATCATCGTTTTGCAAAACATATTCACGAAAAAACAATATATTCAAAAGCACAAAAAATTACAAATAGATTAAAATCATGAAATTTGAAGATAAAGATATAAAAGAATTTGAAGATAAAGTTAATAAATTAAAAAAGAACAAAAAATTGTTTTCGATTTTAGGCTACACATTTTTAGGTCTATCGATTACTTGCTTTATAGCATCTTTTTTATGTTTTGAATTAATAAATCTTCCCGATAATACTTACAATATTCCAGGGCAAATATTGATTTCTGTTGGTGGATTTTCATTTTTAGTTTCCATGACAATGTTTTTATTAAGATTTTTCTTATGCTCAATAAACTTAGGTCTTTCTGAAGAAATACTTAAAGCCCTTAAAAATGGTGGTTCTTCAGAATTTGTTACTATCAAAGTAAAAGAAAATAAGGATGATGACGAAATTAGTGATAGAGATAAAGAATTGCTTGAACAATATAAAAAATTAAAAGATCAAGGAATTATAAGCGAAGAAGATTACAAGAAAAAAGAAGAAGAGTTAACTCATTCTTCTAAAAATTTATCGTGATTAATTTTATTATTTGCATCATCTAGGAACGCCTTCATAAGTGGGTCATGATATTTTGATGCATCAATTTTTTTCCAAGCTATGTATTCTCCGTATAATGTTATATTGTTTTCATCTATTTTTATACCTTCAAGAACTTTATTTTCAACATTATCCAAATAAGTAAGTTTGTTTTTTCTTTCATTGGAATAATAGGAATTTTTAACTATATATTCACCGTTTTCTTTAACTAATTCATCATTAAAATAAACTGCTCCAGAAATAAATGTTGGCTTTTTAGTAGTTGAATCACCGTTAAATAACAATAATGTTGGAACATATCCTGTGTCATAGCCGAAATCTTTGTTATTAACATTGGATAAATAATAATTGTCTTTAAATTCTTGCCATTTAGTAGCGCTTTCAGGTGTGAGATTTCCTTCAGCGTCATATTCTCTTATTCCGATTGACTCACAATCAAGAATGTACATATTTTTTGTCATTTGATAGTTTCTGAGGAAATGTTCGTCAAAATATAAACAATCTGAGCAATTGCTTCTTGAGAAATAAACAAGACTTGTTTTATCTGTTTCAAATAGTTGGTTTAATTGATCTAAATCTATATAAAACATTTTTGGAAGAATTACTAATTCGTTCATAAATTCTTCAAAAGCATTATAACTGCGAAGCGTTTTTGTTTTTTCGGTGTTTAATTCGTTAAATCTAAGTTCCCCGTTTTCAACGACCGCAAAAGTAGTGGAACCTGAAGCAATATTTAATTTAAAAACATTGTTATCATTAGATTTTGAAGCTAATAAGAAGTCATTATATGAAATAGCAAATACTTCAACGTGATAATTTGAAATATACTGTTTCAAAATGCTATGTAAATCAGTCCAACATCTGCAATTGTTTGCGAATACACTTATAATAAATGTTTCACGTTTTAGAAATTTTTCTTTAACTTCCTGATAATCAATATATGTAACATCATTTTTTATTTGTTGGCCATATAAAAGATTAATTTTTTCTTGTTTCTCGTTACAGGAAGATAAAGCGATCGTGCTTAATAATAATGGAAGAAATAGTAAGTTTTTAATTTTCATAATATATCCTTATGTAATTATATTTAGTATAAATATTTCTTTCAATCAAAACAGTAAAATAACGTCGATATTTTTAACCAAAAACATGTTAGATAATATACATAATAATTTTATAATTTTTTTAACTACATTTTTTGAGCGAAAAATTGTTTAGAAAAAGTGATAAAAAATGTTGATAGAATTTTAAAAAATAAAAGCATTAGAAAGATACGATAAGTAGTAAACTATTTCCAAAAAAACTAGTTTTAAAAACATCGTCGAAAAATTGCTTAAAAAAATTGCTAAAAAAAATATAAAAAAAATGTTGTAATTTTCTTTCACATATTGATATATTATTTAACGACTAATTTAATTAGTTTAATTCATTATTTAATTGGTAGTTATGGAGGTGTGCTTATGGCATCCGAAGAAGTAATCATCAGCTTAAGCAATGTAGTTAAAAGCTTCGGCGACTTTAATGCCGTCGATGGAATATCACTTGACATTAAGCGTGGACAATTTGTCACCTTATTAGGCCCTTCTGGTTGTGGGAAAACAACCACATTACGCATGATAGGAGGGTTTGAGCTTCCAAGTGGTGGAACTATTTTACTCAATGGGCAAGATATTACCAAACTTCCACCTTACAAAAGACCTATCAATACTGTTTTTCAACGTTATGCATTATTTCCTCATTTAGATGTTTATGATAACGTTGCATTCGGTCTTAAACTCAAAAAGATTCCAGTTCAAGTTACGAAAAGAAACGGAAAAGTTGTCACTAAAATGAAACATTATTCATCTAAAGAAATTGATGAAATGGTGACAAAAGCTTTATCTGTTGTAGATTTAGAAGAACTAGAAGATCGCGATATTACAACTCTTTCTGGTGGTCAACAACAACGCGTTGCTATTGCAAGATGTATTGTCAACAAACCAGAAATTCTTCTTTTAGATGAGCCTCTTGGCGCTCTTGATTTAAAAATGCGCAAAGACATGCAAATCGAATTAAAAGAAATGCATAAAAAACTTGGTATCACTTTCATTTATGTTACTCACGACCAAGAAGAAGCATTGACCATGAGCGATGTTATTGTCGTCATGAAAGATGGTGTTATTCAACAAATTGGATCCCCAATTGATATTTATAATGAACCAAAAAATGCTTTTGTAGCGGACTTTATTGGTGAAAGTAACATCTATAATGCTTCTATGGAAGACAAACTTAAAGTTAGATTTCTCGGACATGATTTTGATTGTGTTGATGATTATGAAAAAGGCGAAAGAGTGGATGTTGTCGTTCGTCCTGAAGACGTCATTTTAACTAAACCTGATAAAGGCATGATTAAAGGCAAAATCGTGAGCAAAATCTTTAAAGGTATTCATTATGAATATTCGATTATGATTGGCAAAAACGAACTCATTGCTCAATCCACAAAAGATTTTCCTGAAGGTGATGTTGGTGTAGATATTGAACCAGAAGGCATTCACATTATGAAAAAGGAACTTATTCAAAATCTATATACAAATTGCGAAGTTCTTAAAAATAATAATGTTGAATTAAGCGATGGTGAAATTGAGGTTGATTTAACTCAACTAATTAAAGGAAGTAAGATTGATGAAGATGGATATTTAGTCTCTCCATCAGGAAAAAAATATGATTTAGCAGGTGCCAAATTAACTCTCGATATTCCTTTAGATAAAATTGAATTATCTGATGATACCGAATTTGGTCAATTAACTGGAACTGTTGTATCAAATATATATCGTGGTGATCACTATCAAGTTATTTGCCGTACACAAGATGATGAAGACTTTATTCTTGATACTCCTGATACATGGAACATTAACGATGTTGTCGGTATAAAAATTAATAAGAAAGATGTTAAAGTACGTCTAAAAGGAGATATTGCAGAATATGAAATTTAGATTTCAACGCAAGTTCTTCTCGATACCTTACGTTATTTTCTTAGCATTGTTTGTAATCATACCATTGTTCTTAATCATCTATTATGCATTTAGTGATAACAGCGGTGCGCTTTCATTTGATGCTTGTAAAAAATTCTTTAGTGATACAACTAAACTAGAAGTTATTTTAGTTAGTTTGTTTATCGCTGTGCAAACAACAATAATATGCCTTATTATCGGCTATCCACTTGCGTATTTTTTAGCTAACAAAAAATATAACAAAAACGCTGTATTGGTCATGCTATTTATCATGCCAATGTGGATCAACTTTGTTCTAAGAACAACCGCAACAAGAGATATCTTGTTTGCGATTAATTTAACTGGAGGAAATTCTCCATATTTGGCTACACTAATTGGTATGGTTTATAACTATTTACCATTTGTAATTCTTCCTTTATATACAACAATGCTTAAACTCGATAAGTCACAAATCGAAGCAGCAGCGGATTTGGGCGCTAACCCAATGCAAGTTTTTATAAGAAACATTATTCCTCAATCTCTTCCTGGGATAATATCCGCTGTTACAATGACACTTGTTCCTGTTATGAGCTCATATGTTATTTCTGATGCTCTTTCAGAAGGAAATATTACTTTAATCGGCAATTCAATTTATATTAATTTTGCTAACTATCAATGGCATAACGGCTCTTTTATGGCTTTTGTCCTTCTCATTTTAGTTTTATTAAGCATGCTTCTTACTAGGAATACAAAGAAAGAAGAAAATGCAAGGGGTGGGTTATGGTAAAGAAAATATTTGCTAATATCTACATCTATTTAATTTTATTTTTGATGTATCTTCCAATTTTAGTTTTGATTGCTTTTGCTTTTTCTACAAATGAAACAATTTCGCTGACTGAAGGTTTTACATTCGGTCTTGATTTATTTGAAAATTTATTTTCAGGTTCTAAAGTTTCACAACAAATATGGACAGCAATGGGAAATACCTTAATACTTGCTTTTGTATCCGCTATTGTGTCAACAGTATTAGGAACACTTGGAGCTATTGGAACATTTTATTGTAAAAAACGCAGTCAAAAAGCTATTGAAATTGCAACTCAAATCCCGGTTGTAAACGCTGAAATTGTCATCGCTTTATCTTTGACAGTTATGTTTGTTTTTATCGGAACATATATTTTTCATACCAAATTATTTAGTTTTTGGACCCTTCTTATAGGACACGTTGTGTTATCTCTCCCATTTGTTTACTTAAGCGTTAAACCAAAACTTCAACAAATGGATCCAAACCTTTATGAAGCTGCACTTGATTTAGGAGCAAAACCTTCACAAGGACTTAGTAAAGTAATTATTCCTCAAATTCTCCCGGGAATTTTATCTGGATTTTTATTAGCTATAACATTATCGCTTGATGATTTTATCATTACTGCCTTTACAAGAGGTCCAGGTTTATTAAGTGGAGAAGCAGCAATTGAAACATTATCTACTTTCATTCAAACTTCTCTTAAAAAACATACTGTTCCTGCAGAATTAAGACCATTAACTTTGTTTATCTTTATAGCGGTTTTGCTAATAGTTCTTGGAATAACCCTAAGTCGCAATTATCTTGCTAAAAAGAAAACTAGAAAGGGGGTTTCTAACAATGAAGAAATGTCTTTATAAATCATTATTCTTCCTTCCTACATCATTGTTTGTTCTAGCGTCTTTAAGTGGATGCGGAAACGCTAGTAATGATAATAAAGTTGTTTTAAGAATTTTAAATGCTGCTGATTATATTTATGAAGCTGAAGAACTAGACGAAGAAACTCTCCAAACTAACTACTCCAAATATTTAGGCGAAGACGATATGATGGATCAATTCGTTTCATATATGGAAGAGCAAGGCATCGATGTTACATATGTATACGATACTTTTGATACAAATGAAACGATGTACAACGAACTTATGACCGGAAAATCATCTTATGATGTTATTGTCACAAGCGACTACATGGTTCAAAAACTTATTTCTAATGATTTGATTCAACCTTTATATGATGTTTCTTATACCGATAAAGAAGAAACCAATAATATAAGAAATAATGTTTCATCATATTTGTGGAATATTTTTGATAACATTCATCCAAAGGACAAAAATACAAATGAAAAAATTGAGGATAAAGTTATTTCTCAATATAGCGTTCCATATATGTGGGGAACTGTTGGAATAATGTACAATCCTGAATTTTATAGCGATTTGTCAGTTGAAGAAGTTAATGACTTGTTTTCGAGTTGGGAAGTTCTTTATGGTGAAGAAGCACATAATTCATTTTCTATCAAAGACAGTGTACGTGATGTCTACGCCGTAAGTGTTGTCCATGCTTATTATGAAAATGAAATTAAACCACTTGAAGAAAGACTAAATAATAACGAAATTTCATCAGACGAATTCAACAAAAAGTTAAATGAAATTTTTAATAGATGTGACGATGAAGCATTGTCTGTTATTAAAGATGACATGCTTAAATTAAAAGCTAATTCATTCGGATTTGAGGTTGATTCTGGCAAAACTGATATGATTGAAGCTAAGATTGGCGCAAATCTAGCTTGGAGCGGTGATGCAACATGGGCTATTGAAGAAGCAGAATCATCGTATGAAAAAGAATTGTATTTTTCCATTCCAAAGGAGGGAAGTAATATTTGGTTCGATGCGTTTTGTGTTCCTTCTTCATCTAATAAATTAGATATTGCTTTGAAGTTTATTGATTTTATGTCGAAGCCAGAAAACGCTATTCAAAATATGTATAGCGTTGGTTATACATCGGCTGTTAGTAGTCCAGAAATGCTTGATTATGTCTATGAGAATTATGATGTAAGAGGAGCAATAGGTGAAACAAGCGAAGATGAATACGTTGAATATAATTTATCGTATTTCTTCAAAGATTCTATTTCAAATGCTGATGACGCAATTATTCACGCCGATCCATCAACAATTGGTAGAACATTAACTGCGCAATATCCTGAAGAAAAAGATTTACCTCATTTATGCGTTATGGATGATTTTGGCACTCAAAATGAAGCTGTTTTAGATATGTGGGAAAAAGTTCGTACAAACGCGTTGCCAATATGGGCAGTTATAGTATTCGTTATTGAAATATTGATTGCTCTTGGCGCTGTGATATATTTTGCAGTTAAAAAGATCATCAAGAAGAAACTTAAAAATGAGCGCAAGAAGATGAAAAATGCTTAAAGATACTCTTTAAGAGACATTTTAACGAAAAAAAATTATTCCTTTCTTGTCACTTATATATGAGAATGGTATAATTTCATTCGCTGGTTCCGTAGCCAAGTGGCAAGGCAATTGACTGCAACTCAATGAGCGTCGGTTCAACTCCGACCGGAACCTCCAAAAAATTGTGCTTGTTTATGAAATATCTTTGATATAAGATATTAAAAGTCAATTTTTATTGACAATGCGCTTGTAGCTCAACTGGATAGAGTGTCAGACTACGAATCTGAAGGTTGCATGTTCGATTCATGTCAAGCGCGCCAGAAACTCGGGATGTAGCGTAGCTTGGTATCGCGTCTGCTTTGGGAGCAGAAGGCCGCAGGTTCAAATCCTGTCATCCCGACCATTATCTTTGGGGCTATAGCTCAGCTGGGAGAGCGCCTGATTTGCATTCAGGAGGTCGAGGGTTCGATCCCCTTTAGCTCCACCAAAGATGGCTGAGTAGCTCAGTTGGCTAGAGCATTCGGTTCATACCCGGCGTGTCGGGGGTTCAAATCCCTCCTCAGCTACCAAATTAACCGGACCATTAGCTCAACGGTTAGAGCAGTCGGCCCATAACCGATTGGTTTGAGGTTCAAATCCTTAATGGTCCACCAATATGGAGGATTACCCAAGTGGTTGAAGGGGTCGGTCTTGAAAACCGATAGTGGGTCAACGGCCCAGCTAGAGTTCGAATCTCTAATCCTCCGCCACGATTTATCTCGAGAATATCGGGATTTTTTTATTTTATAAAGGATTGTTTCGATTTAAAATTCGTAAAGAATATTTCTTATTTTTTTATAATCTTTTTTGAGTTGTTGCGTTTTTTTAATCAATTTTTTATTATTTACTTAAAAGGGAATTAAATAAATGGCACTTATAAAATGTCCTGAATGTGAAAAAGATGTTTCTACTGAAGCGGTTACTTGTCCTCATTGTGGTTATCCATTAAAGAAAGACGAGACTAACGAGCCTAAATATGAACAAAAAACCATTAAACTATTTTGTCCATTTGGACAATATCAATTAAAAAACAAACTTCAACCATATATAGATGATAAATGGGAAGTTTGCTCAATGGTTATGGATAATTTTTGGACAACAAATTATATCGTTGTTCTAAGAAGAAAAATCTAAGATTGATCTTTGTAATTTTCCACTAAATCTTTGATATCTTCAATTAATTTATCAAATCGAGCAGTGGAATTTTTTATATTTGAATTGTTTAATAGTTCATCTATTGATGTATTAAGAATTAATGAAATCTGCTTCAATGTTTCAAATGATGGCTCAGTTTCTCCGCTTTCATATTTTATGTAGCTTTGTCTTGATACATTAAGTTTATCAGCCATTTCTTTTTGAGTAAGCTTTGCTTTTTTCCTATACAATTTGAAGTTATTTTTCATATTTATAGTTTAATTAAACAATTTACTATTTATTAGTAAAACAACTAAATGTAAAGAAAAAATATATATCTTTTTATAAATAAGTTAAAATACAATTTACATATTAAAATAAAAGGGGAATTGTATGAAAATTATTGATATTAAAGATTTTAAAAAAGATTTTGATGCTATCGTTAAAATAGCGGAAAAAGAAGAAATAATGATTGTAAATAAAGGGAAGATACTTTTCTCTACTTTTCCATATGAATTAGTTAAGACAAATGATAATGACCCAAAATAGTTTTATTCATTATTAGAAAGTAAACTTATGGATTACAAAAATGATTTCTTGACAACTTAAATATAAAGAAAAATAATAAATATATAAATAAAAAGGGATAAAAGAAAAACGAAAATATAAATTTGGAGTTTTTTCGCTTTATTTTATTCCTAAGGAGGAAAACATGTCGATAAATATTGAAATTATCAAGTATGATAATCGAGATTCTAGGTCAAATGACATTATTGTCTACAAACATGAAAAAGAAGATTTTGGTTGTCATGCTCAATTATTAGTTTCTCCATCTCAAGTAGCTTTATTTGTAAATGAAGGTGAAATAATTCCTTTTTTACCAGGTCATTATACTTTAGATGAATCTAATAACAGTGCTTTTAGTGGCATTAACAAACTAAAAAATTGGTTTAGCAAAGGCGAATCTTCGTTTCATTGTTCGGTTTATTTTATTAATCTTGTAACATTAAACGATTTAAAATTTGGTACACAAACACCAATTCAAATGGAAGATCCTGTTGAAGGAGTTAATATCCATGTTCGCGCAGCCGGTTTATTTGGAGCGCATTTGGATAATGATAGTGCAGACTGTAAAGAAGTCATCAAATTCTTCACAAAAGTAAACGGCAATAGAGGCTTATTTACTAAAGAAGATCTCGAAACATACCTACGAGGAAAAATGATTGAAAGGGTTGCTGATAATTTAGGCAAACTCATGATTGACCGTAAAATTGGTATTCTTTCTGTTTCAAGTCATTATGCAGAATTGTCTGATTTAATGAAAGCTCAAATGGCACCATATTTCCAAGATTATGGTATTAAAATTGATAACTTCTCATTCATGACAATCAATGTACCTGATGACGATATAGCAGCGATTAACGAAATGAAAATCAAAGCTCGTCAAATGGATATGGAAAGCGAAGCAATGGCTAGAAAACGTGCACGTGAAGGATATTCATATCAACAAGAAAAAGGCTTTGATGTTCTTAAAACCGCTGCCGCAAACGAAGCTCAACCTGGACAATTTATGGGTGCTGGAATGGGCTTAGGAATGGGCCTTGGTATGGGTGGTGCCATGGGTGGTGCCATGGGAAACGTTGCCAACAATACATTTGCTAGTATGAATGAAGCGCCTAAGAATAATGAAGAAAAAGATAAATGTCCTAATTGTGGTGCCGAAATAAATAAGGGCGCTAAATTCTGCCCTAACTGTGGTCATAAATTAGGATTAACTTGCCCAAATTGTGGTGAATCAGTTTCACTAAATTCAAAATTCTGCCCTAATTGTGGACAGCCATTAAATGTATCTAAAAAATGTGCATCATGTGGTGCCGAACTTAAACCTGGCGCTAAATTCTGCCCTGATTGTGGTGCGAAAGTTGAATAAGGAGGAATAAAACAATGAAAAAATTTATTACTAGTCACGTTCCTTTATTATTAGTAGTTATTTGTTTTTTGATTTTAAATTGTGTTTTTTGGCCAATTGTAGGTACAGAACTTGGCAAAGATCCTAGTTCAATTCATATTACTGTATGGCTTGGCTATGGCTTTGTAACTGGATGTTATGTATTATGTGGTCTTGTCACATTTTTAAAAGTTTTCAATAAAAATGTTGTTACATCTTTTGCCCCAATATTTATTGTTACTTTTGGATATTTAGTAGTTGCATCAATTTTCAATTTAATTGGAATGATTGTAAATACTGATAATTATCTTTGGGATTTAATAACCAACATTATTCTTTTATTGATTTTTGTTGCTGTATTCCTAATTGTTTATAAACATTTTACAAGAGTTGATGATAATACAAAGCGCAGAGAAGAACGCGTAAAAGATTGGAGAACGATTGCTGTTACAGTTTCAAATCTTAAATCATATAGCGAAGACGAGGAAATTAATTCGGCTATTACGAAATTATATGATGATGTTAAATATAGTTCTTCAGCATCAAGTGATAAAACAAAAGAAATTGAAACTGAATTCGAAGAACAAATTACAGCGATTAAAATGATGCTTAAAAATGATTCTGATAAAGAAACAGTTTTAAAAGCACTCAAAACCGCAGAAAAGATTTTACAAAATCGTAATCAACTTTTAGCTATTAGATAATATGGAAGGTGAAAAATATCATTGTCAAGGATGTGGAAGTGAAATTCCGGCATCTTTGATAAATTTTAAGACAAGAAGAGCTAAATGTCCTTGGTGTGGACTTGATGTAGTTTTTCCAAAAAGACATTCAACCGCCTCTCCAAATGCTCAAATTGCTTTAAACGAAGCAATGAAATTGTTTTTAGAAGGCAATTATGAATCCTCTAAAAGTTGTGCTGAATCCGCTCTTTCAATGACAAATAATAATGCTGCGGCACTATTTATTATCAATTATTACAAAGCGTATATCGCTGAAATCAAAAATTCGCATGCAATGGATGTTTTCTTTAAAGAAAAACTTCCGGATGCCGAATTTGAAATCGAAGAAGAAGAAATGTTTAAACAATTGCTTCTTAAGACAATTCTTAATATTGGGCAATATGAAGAACAAATATTGTCTAAATTTGCAGAATATGATGATCCAAAGGAATTAAGTGAATTTGTTGAAGCTTTTTCCCCTTGCCTTATCCTTTCACGTTCAACCATCGATTGGTTTACACCAAACATGGCTGAAACATATAAAGAAATAAGCAAAAGAACATCAATACCAAAAACATGGTATTCCCTTTATAGTAGCCTTATTAAAAATCCCGATTCACCTTTTGTTAACAATACATTCTATTTGAAAACAAAAACTCAAAGAATCTACAAAGAATTTATTCTTCCAATCGGAGAAATATTCTCATGTATTAAAGATGAAAATAATAAAGAGAAATTTAATAATGCTTATCAAAAAGTGAAAAGAGCATATGAATCCAAAATGCAAATCGAATAAAAAGGAGTAAATTATGGATTATATTGATTTATCTGGCGTTTATAATGCGATTAATCGAGCAACATCAACCATCAACAGCAATCTTCAAGTAGTTGATTCACACGTTGATCGAGTCGAGCAAAATCTTAAAGCGGCTAATGAAGAAATTAGATATTTAAAATCTCAATTAGTCGAAATGGCTAGAAACCAAAAGCTTAACGCTGCATTACAACGAGCTTTAACTGAAATCGTTCGTATTAGACAAGAACTTGAACAAAAATTTGGTACACAAAAACTTGTTCGTGAGAACATGCTTGGAATTTTACAGGCAACTGATTTGGGTTTAATTACAAAAACAACAATTTCTAGATGTACCGAAGAGCTCATGATTAGTGCACCTAAATATTGGCTAGCGCCTGCTCTTGTTGCTCTTGCAGCGTGGATCAGTGATAATAAATCACTCGCTAAACGCGCAGTTAAAGAAGCGGTGAAGCGTGATAAAGAAAAAACATATCTTTTGTTTGCGCTTATTACCCGCCGTGTTAATGCTGGTAGAATTGCTGCTGGCAAAGAAGGCACAAATAGTTGTTTCATTTGGTTAAATAAATATTTTGGCATGTTAGATTGCCATAAAATGAAAAGATCAATTATCGCCTATATTGACGCTTACACTAACGGCGTTTTTGGTGATGATAAAGATAACATCTGCCGCGATAATATTAATAACTGGATTAAAACATTAATGGATGAAAATCCAGATTTCGTCTCAGAACAAAGAGCTTATTGGCTTGAATTCTTCAATAAGAAGGCTGAAGTCGCTGATTTAACAAGTTCTGTTTATTCAGAAGAATTCCGTGCATTACAAAAAATATGCCCAGAGTACGATAAAATCGAACCTTTTGTAACGAGACTATCTACCGTTGTTGTTGAAAACGCTGAAGATGGAAACATCAAATCATATTTCGAAGACATTGAAAATCAACAAGCTGATACAGAAAAACTTGTTAATGATATTGATGATCAATTAATTAGACTTGTTAGTAATTACGAAGATGATGAAGTCGCATTAAGACGCGAAGAAGAAAGAAATGAATTAATCAAAAAATATAATGGTTCAGAAGAGGCCGCTGACAAAATTATGAGTGCCAAAGACTTAGTTAACGCCGAACTTGAACAACACGTTGACTTTGTCGAACGTCTTAGATCTTCCATTACAAATGATAGAGAACCAATTTCTGCAAGAAAAACTGCTTTCTCATTTATGAAAGGTTATATCGGCGAAGCGTATAATCAATTCTTAAATGAATATAAAGACGATTATCCTGAAGAAATTAATTTTGTTATTAATGATTCAGGAAAAGTATGCAATGCAAAACCATTCAAATGGGACGGAAAAACAACTGATTGTAGCAATGAAGAAGAATTAAAAACATCATTAAGAAATACTTATGACGAAAATGAAAAGAAAACTTTATCTACAATTATTGATACACATGGTCAAGAAGAAATCAAAAAAGGTAAAATTACATGGCTCGTCGGTTTATCAATTGCTCTTGTTTCAATAATTCTTGGAATTGTTTTGCAAGTTGCGGTTGGTGGTTTCTGGTGGGCTCTCGCCCTTGTTGGTGGCATTGCTGGAGCAATCGTATTTATTGTCGGTCTTGTTAAATCTAGTAACGGCACTAAAGAATTGGCTCTTAACACCAATAAAAGAGGCGAAGTTAAGAAATATTTTGCAAATAATAAGAACGAATCACTTAATTTATTAGATAAGGCTTTAAGTGCTAGACGAATCGCAGACAACACTGTCCTTGAATTTAATCAATCTAGTGATGCTGACAAATTATAATAAAGGAGTAATTTATGCCAGATTTAGATAATAATTTTCCAGTTATTGATAATAACGAAGCAAACGATCTTGAAAAAGAATTTGGTTTCGATGATGAATTAAGTAAAGAATTTGAAACTGAAGTCAAAAAAATGAAAGAACAAGCAACTCTTTCAGAAGATTTAAGTGGATACGCTAAAGGATTCCCTGATTGGGACCTTCTCCCACCTGATGAAAAATAAAATTATATGCTAAATTTTTAGTTTTCTTTAGCTTTATAAGTCAATAGAGTTTTGACAAAATTTATAGCGCGATAACAAAAAAACTTAGTAAGTGCATCATTATTGGTGCACTTTTCTATTGCTGTGGATTTAATAATCATTTTCCATTCATCTATATTGGTTATAGTGTAAATATATTTTTTTGTTAAACTGCAAATATTGCTTGTTATACATATTATTTACTCTATAATTTAAGTATGGAATTAAAAGAAATACGCAAAAACTGCAAATTAACTCAAGAAGAGGCTTCTAAAATCGTTGGCATGCCTCTTAGAACTTATGTTAAATACGAAAATGATGAAAAAAATGCTGATGAATTAAAACTAGAGCGCATAAAGGAAATACTTCTCGAACATGCCGCAAAAGATACATCTATTCTAAAAGACAAAGTTTTACTTATCACTGGTGGAACAGGATCTTTTGGTCATGCTGTAGTGGATAGATTCCTTAATACTGAAATAAAAGAAATAAGAATTTTGTCTCGCGATGAGAAAAAACAAGATGATATGCGTAAAGCATATAATAATTCTAAACTTAAATTTTATATTGGAGATGTTAGAAATCTCTCTAGTATAAGTGATGCTTTTAAAGGCGTTGATTATGTTTTTTCTGCTGCCGCTCTTAAACAAGTTCCATCTTGTGAATTTTTTCCAATGGAAGCTGTAAGAACAAACGTTATTGGAAGTGATAATGTTATTACTGCTTGCATTAATAATCACGTAAAGAAAGCGATATTTTTATCAACTGATAAAGCTGCATATCCAATTAACGCGATGGGTATATCGAAAGCTTTGATGGAAAAAAATGTCATTGCTAGGAGCAGACAGCTTTTAAAAGACGACACGATTTTATGTTTAACTAGATATGGAAATGTCATGGCTAGTCGAGGAAGTGTTATTCCTTTATTTCTAAATCAAATTAAAGAAGGGAAGCCTATTACAATTACCAATCCTGATATGACAAGATTTATGATGACTCTTGATGATGCAGTTGATTTAGTTTTGTATGCGTTTGAAAATGGAGAACAAGGAGATTTGTTTGTTCAAAAAGCACCCGCTGCAACTATAGATACATTAGCACAAGCGATTATACAATTAACGGGAAGTAAAACTGGTATTAGTTATATTGGTACAAGGCATGGAGAAAAACTATTTGAAACACTTGTAACTCAAGAAGAAATGTTAAAAAGCGTTGATATGGGAAATTTCTTTTGCGTTAAAGCGGATAACCGCGACTTAAATTATGATAAATATTTTTCGAAAGGAAATAAAAAATTAAATCTTGGTGAAAGCTATACATCTCATAACACAAAGAGATTAGATATAGAAGGAATGAAAAAACTTTTGAAGAAATTAGAACTTTTTGGTGGAAGTGTTAAACAACACGAATAGGATGAAATTATGAAACATTTTTTAGATAACGGAAAAATTAAATTAATGATTATTGTCGGCACTCGTCCAGAAATAATTCGTCTTTCAAGCGTCATCAATAAATGTCGTCAATATTTTGATACATTACTTGTGCATACAGGCCAAAATTATGACCATAATCTTAATGAAGTTTTCTTTGAAGAATTAGGAATTAATTCACCTGACATATATTTAGATGTTAAAAGAGATAATTTAGGCCAAACATTAGGAGACATCATTGCAAAATCATATGAAGTAATGATTGAAACAAAACCTGAAGCAGTTTTAGTTTTGGGTGACACAAATAGTTGTTTGTCGACAATTCCCGCAAAAAGACTTCATATTCCTATTTTTCATATGGAAGCAGGCAATAGATGCAAAGATGAATGTCTACCTGAGGAAACAAATAGAAGAATAGTTGACATTATTTCTGATGTTAATATTGCTTATAGCGAGCACGCTAGAAGATACTTGATTGAATGCGGTCTTCCAAAAGAAAGAATATTTGTGAGTGGATCCCCTATGGCGGAGGTATTAACTAAAAATATTCAATCAATTGAAAATAGCAATATATTAGATAAATTAGGACTAACAAAAAATAAATATATTCTTTTGAGTGCTCATAGGGAGGAAAATATTGACGATGACAAAAATTTCTTCTCTTTATTTAACGCCATAAACGCTTTGGCAGAAAAATACGACATGCCAATTTTATATTCATGTCATCCAAGAAGTAAAAATAAATTATTAAAAACAGGTTTTAAGTTAGATAAACGCGTAATAATGCATGAACCATTAGGATTTTTTGATTATAACAATCTTCAAATGAACGCTTTTGCAATTATTTCTGATAGCGGAACTCTTCCTGAAGAAAGTAGTTTCTATACTTCGATACATAAACCAATAGCGGCAGTATGCATTCGCACATCTACCGAAAGACCTGAAGCTCTTGACGAAGCATGCTTTGTTTTAGCGGGAATAGATGAAAAGAGCCTTCTTCAAGCTGTGGAAGTGGCTATTAAAAATAAAGAAGGTGCAAAACCAGTTAGTGACTATCTTGATTTAAATGTTTCAGATAAAATTGTAAAATTAATTCAAAGTTATACAAACATCGTAAATAAAGTCGTCTATCATAAATATTAATATGAACATTCTTGTAACTGGGTCGAAAGGTTTTATTGGTAAGCATCTTTGTCTTACTTTAAAAAGAAACAATTATAATGTTTTCGAATACGATATTGATTCGAATAAGAAAGATTTAGTTACCTATATTAAAAATGCTGACTTTGTTATCCATTTAGCGGGAATCAATCGTCCTTTAAGTAAGGATGAGTTTTATGACGGAAATACGAATTTTACGAAGTTTTTAGTGGATTTAATAAAAGAAAACAATAGGCTGGAATTGCCTATAATAATGGCTTCTTCTATACAGGCTGAATTAGATAACGATTATGGAAAAAGCAAACTACTTGCTGAGAATTATCTTTTTAGTAGTGGACTAAATGTTTTTATATATAGATTAAAGAATGTTTTTGGAAAATGGTGCAAGCCAAATTATAACAGTGTTTTCGCGACTTTTTCATATAATATTGCTCATAATCTAGATATTCATATAAATGATAAAAATGCATATGTTAATTTTAATTATGTTATCGATGTTGTTAATGAATTTATGAATGTTATTAGTTCAAATAAAATAGGTAGCAAAAAAATCTTATATATTGAACCATCATATAAAATATCTCTCACCTTTTTAGCGGATCTTCTTTATTATTTTAAAAAAGAAGTGGAAAGCGATAATCACCTTCCCATTATTAATAATGATTTTGAGTTAAAAGCGTTTATTTCGTTTTTAGATTATTTAAGTGGCGATGGTTACTTTTATAATTTTGCAAGTGATGATAGAGGTTTTTTTGAAGAACTTTATAAATCAAAAAAATATGGTCAAATAAGTTTAAATATGTCATATCCGCATATAACAAAAGGCGGACATTATCACACATATAAAAAAGAATTATTTTACGTTGTAAAAGGAAAATGTGAAATTATTCAAGAAAGCGTTAAAGACAATAAAAAGATTGTCGATATAGTAAGCGCTGACGAAAAAAAGATTATTAACATTTTGCCAAATTATATTCATAGCATTACAAATATAGGTGACAATAATTCACTTACTTTGATGTGGATTAGTGAAATCTTTGATAAAAATAATCCTGATACTTATAAAGTCGAACTTTCAAAGGACGCAAATAAATAAGTAGCGGAAAACAATAATATTGTTTTACCTAAAAACACTTAAAAATTAATTAAAAATTTGTTTTAATAATTATAAGGAGATACTTATGAAAATAATTGTTTGTTCCGATATTCATGGGAGCGAAAAATTTGCTCGTGAATTATTTAATTATGTCGATAAAAATAATATTGAAAAAGTAATTGTATTAGGAGATTTATATTACAATGGTCCTAGAAACGATCTTCCTATCAATTATTCATCAAAAGCTGTTGTTAAGATTTTAAATGATCATAAAGATATAATCCTCGCTATTAAAGGGAATTGTGATGCCGAGATTGATGAGATGGTCAGTGAGTTTCCACTTGCGGATCTCATGCGCATAGAACTCTTTGGAAAAAGAGCTATATTAACACACGGTCATCATATGTCATTTGATAATTTACCAGTTGAAGCGTTTGATATTTTTATGCAAGGTCACACTCACAAATCAAGATTAGAAAAAATTGATGGTGTTATATTTATGAATCCAGGAAGCATTTCTCTTCCTAAAGATGAACACCATTCATTTATAGAAATGGATGAAAAAAACATCCGCTTAATCGATTTGATCAGTTTGGATGTTTTAAAAGAAATTAAATTATAAATCTATTTTTGAAAAATTCTTTCCGCCTTTTTTAATAGCGAATAAACCAGATAAAAAGAATATGATTAATCCTAATAGCAGTATTCCTATTTGAGTTAAAACGGAATAGATGTTAGTAAAATCATTTAAAAATAGTGTAGCTGGTTCACAAATTATAAAAAAGACCATAAATATCATTAGCAAAATACTTGTTAGAACAAAGGAGACAACATTCGCAGCGATTTGTTTGTCTCTTTTTTTGTAAAACCATGGAATATATATTGCATTAAAGAAAGCATAAATCATTAATACAATTCCAAATGTAGCAAAATTAATGCCTAATTCAGTATATGTGCTTTCTAAAGGCATAAGTGGTGTGAGCACTAATTGTCTAACAATACCAGCGGGAACCGCTACTAAAATGGATATTAATTCAATGGCCATCAAATAATAAACTTTTCCTTTTACAATATCTGACTTCTTAATTGGAAGTAGACCTGTAAACAACATATCTTGATTTGTAAGAGAGAAAGGAAGAATAGTAAATATCCCTGCTAGTGGATAAAAGAACGCAACTAGAGATGGCCATGTCGGAATAATGATTAAAACTGGAAGCAACATTGAAACAACTGTTTGCATTGTTGTGTTTAATAGAAATTCTTTATAAAGGAGATTTTTCATTGTTTTCACCTCTTTCAATATGAAGAATGATATCTTCGAGATTTACTTCTTGTAATTCGAAGTTTTTAAAATAATCTTTGTCTTTTTCTTTAATTGTTCCTTCGAAATAATCGTTTTTTGAACGATAATGGCCGATTAGCTCTTTTTGTTCAGCGCTTAATAAAGACACCAAACCTTGCACTTTGCAATATGATTTTTTAAATGCTAATAAATTTCCAGTATAAATAATTTCACCGTTTTTAATATAAGTGACATCATCAGCAATCTTGTCTAAATCAGAAATAACATGTGTTGAGAATAAAATGCTTACTCCATGTGTATTTGCAAGACGATAGAATATATCAAGAAGCTCGTCTCTGCTTACTGGATCGAGCCCACTTGTTGGTTCATCAAGAAGTAGCAATTTTGCATTATGAGATAAAGCTATAGCTAAATTGTATTTAACTTTCATTCCATTAGATAATTCTCTAATGCGTTTTTCTTCGTTTATATCAAAGAATTTTAACCATTTTCTATAACTATCTTCGTCCCAATTTTTATAAAAACCTTTTGATGCTTTTGTTAATGTTTTTACTTTCTTATTTGGAAAATAGTCAATTCCTCCAAATAATAAGCCGATTTCATTCTTGATTTCTATTTCATTATCTTTAATGTTTTGGTCAAAATAATAAACATTGCCACTTTCAGGTTTTGTTAATTGATAAATAGCTTTAAGCGTTGTTGTCTTGCCTGCGCCATTCCTGCCAACAAACCCCATAATAGTTCCTTTTCTAATATTAAATGAAATATTTTTTAATGAAAAATCAAGATATTGTTTGTTGATATTATCAACTTTTAAAATTATATCGTTCATTTTTATATTTCCTTATTAATAAACATATCCATCACAACATCATTTTTAACTAACGCAATTCCTTTGCTTTTGTCCGCCAAAAAGATGAGTGTATCGCCTGGGTTGATATCGAATAACTCTCTAATTTTTTGAGGAATAACGATTTGACCCTTGCTTCCTACTGTTGCAGCTGATGCAATTTTTTCGTTTTTGTTTTCCATGCTTTTAATCCTTTCAGAGTAATTATACTTTTCATACTTTTTATGTCAATTTAATTATATCTAAAGAACTAAAATTTTAGAAAATACTATTCAACATCATATAAAAATTTATTAAAATAAATAATGAGGTATCAAAATGGAAAATGAAGAAAATAGAATTGTTGATGTAGAATCAAAGACAATTAATGATGATTCAAATAATAATCAAGAAAATATAAAATCTGAAAAAGCCAATGTAGAACGAGTCGATGACCACGATTATAATAAAGACGCTTTAACTTGTTTTATTCTAACTGTTATCGCAACAGGTGTTGGGTCATTTTATATTGTAGGTAGCATTGGTGGTCTTATATTGAATATTATCGCATTGTCATGTTTTGCTAAAAAAGGTCTTAAAGCCGATAAGAATCCTTTTAAAGTATTTGGGAAAATTGGTTATATTTTATCAATTGTTTCAATTTGCTTTACTGCGCTTATGCTTTTGTTTTGGATTACTTATACTATATTAATTGGTTTAGGGTTAGTTGTTAGTGGAATGCATTAATCATGGAAATATTTTCAACTAAGAATTTAATAATAAGAAATTTCGTTGATGATGACTTAGTTATTGCTAATGAACATCACATTTTTGGCGATGGCATTCTTGATGATGTTAAAGAAACTATTAAAAATTCTTTCAATGACGATTTAGATAGTGATGGTGAAAAACATTTTGCAGTCACATTAAAAGGTGCTTTGATTGGTCAAATTGGAGTGGACATTAGAAAACTAGCCATAACTATTTCTAAAAATATCATCGATCAGTACGATACTCGTATTATTAACCAAGAATTATTGTTAACATTAGTTAAATATTTACATATGATTTACCCGCATCGGGAAATAATATGTTATTTAGGAAGATTTGATTTAAAGAATCGTGGTGTCTTAGAAATGCTAGGATTCGTTAGAAAAAATCTCGATAAAGAAAAAGGAATTTACACATATTCCTTGTTTAAACCTAATCCTAGAAAAGATAAATAAAATGATGGGATTGCCCATCATTTTTCATATATTGAATTCATCCAAGGGAAATTTTTCCATTTATTAACATGTAGTCTATGCATTTCTTCTACAACAAGAAGCGCTTTAAATGCGACCGGTGTAGTTGGAGTGAATTCATAATAATTCCCTCCAAAATATAAAGAGAACGATGTCACATCATTGACCATATAGACTGTAGTAAGTTCAAGCCAGGTTAATTTAAAGATAAATGGTTTTCCATTTTTAGTTCCATTGAAATGGAATCCATCATGATTGATGAGTACTCTTCCAGAACCGACATCAACTGAAGTTTTTCCTTTGTCTAGATATTTATATTGTGGAAGTGCTCCTAGTTTTGTACCGAATTCTAATGAATAGTCGGGATTTGTTTTTATGTCTTGATAGACTTGTTTTCTTTCATCATCTGCCCATTTACTTATAGATTCTGGTATAACGCAGTCATCATTGAATGGATGAAATGTATAATAATCATCCTGAGTAGCGCCATTACCACAATGGCCGCAATAAATTTTATTGCCTTTTCCAATCATCTCAAACTCTGTACCACATTTAGGACAGCGGTAGCATAAATCGTGGAGATGATCGCATATTTTTCCTTTTGATTTATATAAGAAATGTTGCTTTTTATTCCATTCGTATTCATCAGTCCAAAGTGCTTTATCAACTTGATCTTGTATTTCTTGTTCGGTTTGATTCTCTAAATCTTCTTTTGTAAATAACAATGAAAACCTAGCAAAGACAGGCCCTTCTTTTTCTTTAATAACCGTCTTATTTGAAGAAAGGAATGCACCATTAATCTTGCATAAATAAACCGGAATATTGAAATGCTTCAAGAATTTTCCTGTTCCCGCAACAATAGGTTGGTTATGTCCGACAATTGAGGTGATGCCTTCAGGAGCAAAACAAATTTTACCATTTTGTTTAATGATAGAAGATACTGCTTCCATTGAATCTATATCCATTACAAAATTTTTCTTTGGAATACAGTTCATTAATTTGAAGATAAATTTGAATTTCCTACGGAAAAATTCATTATATGCAACCATATAATTAAGCGGTGTAAATGGACAACATTTACCTACATAAAGATAATCCATCCTTGATTGATGGTTATATATAACAAAGCATGGTCCATCACATTCTGCAATATCATCGATTATTTCAGTTTTTAAATGATGTTTTGGAAGAAGGATAGGGTTAGCTATGAAATTAATCAAAAATCTCCAATAAAATAATTTTGGAATTTTATATTTTCTTTCAGATAATACTTCCGCGATAGTTTTTTTCATAACTAAGTGAATTATAACATAATTGCGTTATATTTTATTAATAACATAAATTTAGCAAAATAAATAATTTTCTTTTTATATTTTTTTAAGTGACTATAATAAAAAAGAATCGAGGAAATATTTATGAAAGAATTCTTAGATTGGATGGATAATAGAACATGGGTTCAAAAAATACTTTTGTGTTTACCAATTGTTGACGTTGTCTGGGGTTTATATCGCTTATTTGATGCAATAACTAGAAAAGATACAGTTAGAATTATCCTTGCTGCAGCGTGGATTTTATGGGCTGGTTATATCGGTTGGTTATTGGATTTGATTTCAATTATCTTGACTAATCACATTTTTTGGTTTCAAAATTAATAAATAGGAAATTAATATATGAAACTTTATGAATCAAGCGAAGATTATTTAGAACAAATTCTTGTTTTAACGAATGAAAAAGGTCAAATTAGATCGATTGATATTGTTGAATCGATGAATTTTTCTAAACCAAGCGTATCTGTTGCTATGAAAAAATTGCGTGAAAACGGATATATTGAAATTGATTCTAAAGGTTATATAAAATTAACACCTCTTGGCGAAGAAGCCGCGAACAAAACTTATGAAAGGCATTTAGTTTTATCGTCGTTTTTTGAAAAAATTGGTGTTAGCGAAGAAAACGCTCTTAAAGACGCTTGTCGCGTTGAACACGATTTGTCTGATGAAACATTTAATGCCTTGAAAAAGCATATTGAAACGATGAAATAAACAAATGGCTGAAATCAATTCAGCCTTTTATTTTGCCTTTTGTTAGTCATTACTAACTTTTTGTTGACAATGAATTGCTAGATATTTATTATATAAAGCGTGTTAGGATAGACTAACTAACGAGGAGGAAAATTATGCCACTTGCACTTGCACCTATAGGAGTAATGTTAAAAATTGTAAGAGTATTACTCGATGATAAAACAAAAAAGCACCTAGAAAGTTTAGGTATTCTTTTAAATGGTCAAATAGAAGTTATTTCTAATGGCAATGATGGTGTAGTTGTTCTTGTTAAAGAAACACGACTTGCTCTTGATAAAAATATTTCGAGCAAAATTCTAGTTGCGTAGAAAGGTAGGAATTATGCTAAAAAAACTAGATGAATTCAAAATTGGCGAGACTGGCCAAATAAAAAAAGTTGAAGGTGAAGGGCGCCTCCGCAGAAGATTGTTCGACATGGGTGTTACACCTGGTGCTGTTGTATATCTTCGCAAAAAAGCTCCTTTCGGCGATCCTATTGAAGTCACAATCAGAGGATATGAATTAACACTTCGTCTTAGCGAAGCAAAACTTGTGACACTTGAAATGATGGAGGAGAAAAAATAGTATGATGCGTTTTGCTCTTGCTGGTAACCCAAACTGTGGGAAAACCACATTATTTAATTCCCTCACAGGTTCAACAGCACATGTTGGTAACTGGCCAGGTGTTACAGTTGAAAAGAAAGATGGTACTTATAAGAAATTAAAAGAACCAATTTCTATTATTGATCTTCCAGGTATTTACTCTTTGTCACCATATACAAACGAAGAAGTCATTTCTCGTAACTATATTCTTGATGAAAAACCTGATTGCGTCATCAATATTATTGATGCTACAAACCTTGAACGTAACTTATATTTAACAACACAATTATTGGAAATCAATGTACCAATGATTATCGCTTTAAATATGATGGACGTTTTGGAAAAAAACGGCGATACGTTAGACGAAAAAGTTCTTGAGAAAAAACTCGGTGTACCAGTTGTTAAAGTTTCAGCATTAAAAGAATCAAATCTTGATGATTTAATGGAAAAAGCATATGAGGTTGCTAAAAAACCTAGAGTTGGTCACACAATTATTGAAAACAAAGATCTTCTTCATCTAATTGGCGATGTAGAGATTGCATTCAAAGGAAAGAAAGTTGATAATCCATTGTTCCACGCTGTTAAATTAGTTGAAAATGATGAACTTGAAACAAAGAATCATGAAGACTTAATCGAAATGGTTAATGAATTTAAAAAGACATTTAAAGATGAAACTTTTGGTGATGACTTTGAAGCTTTAATTGCTGATAACAGATACAATTATATTTCAAGAGAATTTGGAAATGTAATTGATCGTCATGCTGAAAATGAGAATGAAGCAAAAGATAAAAATGTCAAAATGAATAAATCTGACCGCATTGATAAAGTCATGACTCATAAAGTCTTTGGTTTAATTATCTTTGCCGCTATATTGTTTGTCGTATTCCACTTAACGTTCTCAGAGAATTTATTCTTCCTTGGTGGAATTCTAGAAGCAAATGGTGTTGCTCCATGCTTTGAAGGAAAGCCATATGAAGGATTGTTTTGGACTGATACCGGTATTAATTCTCCTGGTGTTATATTGGCAAATTTATTTAATGATACATTCGATTTATTAACTGGCCTCGCTAGTGATGGCCTTGCTGATATAAATGCACCAGCATGGGTGAGTGGTTTAATTTGTGATGGTGTCTTAAGCGGATTATTTGCTATCTTAGGGTTCTTACCACAAATCTTAGTCTTATTCTTGTTCTTTGCTATTATGGAAGACACTGGTTATATGGCACGTGTCGCCTTTATTCTTGATAGAATGTTCCGCAAATTCGGTCTATCTGGAAGAGCATTTATTCCTATGATCATGGGATTTGGTTGCTCTGTTCCAGCTATGATTAATACTCGTACTCTTGCTGATGATAAAGAAAGAACAGCTACAATTCGTGTTATTCCATTCTTCTCATGTGGCGCTAAACTTCCTATTTTGACTGCTATTGCAGGTGGTATGGTTAGTGCATTTAGTGCATTTGGATTCCAATATCCTGATATAATCACATATTCTATGTATGTTGTTGGTATGGTTGCCGCTATTATTTGTGTTATCTTAATGAGAAATACAACTCTTAAAGGCGATGCTGCTCCATTTATTATGGAACTTCCTGCATATCACATGCCACAATTTAAAGCTTTGATGATCCACCTTTGGGACAAGGCAAAACACTTCGTCAAAAAAGCATTTACAATTATTCTTGCATCAACAATTGTTATTTGGTTCTTAACTAACTTTGGTTGGAACTGGATGTATCTTGATGGAGATATGTCTCAATCAATACTTGCAAGTTTAGGTCAATTTATTCAACCTTTATTTACGCCTCTTGGATTTGGTTCACAACTTTCAACATTTGGCTGGGTATTTGCGGTTGCCGCAATTACAGGTTTAATTGCTAAAGAAAACGTTATTGCTACATTCTTCACATTGGCTACAGTCATTGTTGCCGCTGTTAATTCAGGAACAATAACATTAGATCCGACACTTCTTGAAGAAATTAAAGCCGCTATTGAAGCTGGTGAAGCAACTGGAGAAGGTGTTACAGAAGCTTGGACAATGATCGCTGGTACTGGCATTTCATGGCAAGGTTGTATTTCATTTATTGCATTTAATATGCTTACTATTCCTTGTTTTGCTGCTTGCGCTACTGCAAAAGCAGAACTTCCAAAAGGTCAATTCAAATGGACAGTATTGTTCTGGCTTGTTAGCTCATATATTGGTTCTGCCATCATTTATAGTGTTCTTTCTTGCTTTAGTACAGATGGTTCTAGACTTGCCTGGGCAATTCCAGTTACTGCTAGTATTGTTGTTCTTGCTATTGTTGCTGTATTTGGTGTTATTCATTACAACAAATATCTTCGCAACAGAAAAGGAGCTACAAAATAATTATGTTTCAAAATCCTAGTACAATTTGGATC
>ERZ808274.122-NODE-122-length-44030-cov-20.116771_pt1 | contig 44030 bp, 42 predicted proteins | sample MGYA00521277_ERZ808274 | MGnify/ENA primary metagenome ERZ808274 (study PRJEB31516, sample SAMN03275597) | gut metagenome | biome: mammalia-associated habitat; material: feces | host: Papio cynocephalus | place: Kenya | collected 2012-07-28 ... | reverse complement strand
CGCCACGGTAGCAGATGTTACCGCCACGGTAGCAGATGTTACCGCCACGGTAGCACCCCGCGCCAGTTCGGACGGAAACGCCGAATGCCGCGCGACCTTAAATTCTAAAAATTCATTAAATCTCTCCCCCCCTATATCCCCCCCAGAGAAACGGCGGAGTTTGGAAGACACCCAAGTCTCACCGTCAACTTCCGCCTCTCAGCTGGGGGGCTTGCCGCCCCCCAGCACCCCCCCGCTTGGCGCAATCCAGTGCGAAGCCGTCAACGCAGACTACGCACTCCGCATCCACGGGCGCAACCGCATCCGCGGGCACTTCTCGGCTGACGAGCGGCGATTCTTCCGCGCCTACTGCAAGCAACCGGGCGTGGGGCAGGAGGACTTCGAGCGGTTCGTCACCGCCTTTGACGCCGCAGTCGCAGAAGTGGGGCTTGACACCCTCGAGGCCTGTGCACGTGCCGAAGTGGCACATGTCCGCGCCGAGAACGGTGGGAGCACACAGCGGCTTCGCCGTCCGGAGCGGTGGCTGGAGGACAGGGGATGGGAGGACTGGCGGGAGCAGGCGGTCAAGACAGTCCGAGCACACACAGCAATCAACGCGCACCGGGAAGCCTGGGACGACATCCTGGCCGGAGCCGAGCCCATCGATGAGCGCGGCAACCCCATCGCGGGGTGAACACAAAACACACAACAAGAGAGGACAGACACCATGATTTACGATTTCGAAGTTCACGAGGCTCTAGCGGTTTGGGGAAGCAACCCATCGGGGCTTTTGGCCTGGCACGCCTGCCGCCGCGAGCTGGACGACATGCTCCGCGCGGTGGGTCTACGCCGGCAGGCGGAGGGCGACACCGAGCACCGAGCGCTGACGATTCGAGCGGCACTGGCGGCGGCTGGCTTTTTGGCGCGCATCCGCGCCGGAGCGGTGCCGCGGGAGTGGAGCGCCAAGCGCGTGCCGCTGGGCAAAGACACGCAGGGGCGGATGTCCAGCCTCTCCTACGCCCAGCTGGAGGCGCGGGCTTGCGCCATCGCGGCGGAAATCAACAGCCTCGGCACGGCTGACCACTTTGACCCGCCCAAAACGCCCTACTTCGCGGTGCGGATGGAGGATTACAAATGAGCCAAAAACAAAAATCGGCGGAAACGGGGCAAAAAACGCTCCGCGGGGGTGAGGGGGTAAACTTATACCCCAAAACCGATGAAACGCGAATTTACCCCGTTTCCGTGGCTAATAGAGGCCTTCTCGAAGCCCTGCACGCCTGCGCCGGCAAAATCCCGCCCGCCGCCGTTGTCCAGCGCACGGGGCGAAAGGGGCACACGGTTGCCCCGCTGAAGGAGGACGTGCGCATTACGGCCGCGGAGCACCGGCTGTGCCGCCGCATCGAGGCCGCGCACGCTACCCACGCCTACGCCGTCCCCGGCTGGGACACCCGCCGCCACGGCGTCTGGGAAATGGGGAAGGACGCCGCAAACGCCGAGCGCTCCGTCGCCGGCCTCATCGATTGGGACGCCGTAGAAAAGGCCAACGCCGAAAGCCGAGAGGAGGCATTATGAAGACCTATGGCTATATTCGCGTTTCAACGAAAGAGCAGCATGCGGAGCGGCAGGTGATTGCCTTGCGGGAAGCCGGCGTGGCGGAGGCGCAGATTTACATGGACAAGCAGTCCGGCAAGGACTTCAACCGCCCGCACTATCAGAAGCTGCTGCGGAAGATGAAAAAAGACGATCTGCTCTATCTCAAGAGCATCGACCGCCTGGGGCGCAACTACGCGGAAATCTTGGAGCAGTGGCGCTTGCTCACCAAGGAGAAGGGCATCGACATTGTGGTGCTGGACATGCCGCTGCTGGATACCCGGCGCGGAAAGGATCTATTGGGAACCTTTCTCAGCGACATTGTGCTGCAGGTGCTTTCGTTTGTTGCCGAGAACGAGCGCGCCACGATCCGCCAGCGTCAGGCCGAGGGGATTGCCGCGGCCAAATCAAAGGGCGTCCGCTTCGGGCGCATTCCCAAACCGCTGCCGGGAAACTTCCACGCCGTCTATCAGCGCTGGAAAAGCGGTGAAATCTCGGGAAACGCGGCGGCAAAAGCGTGCGGGATCCCGCTCTCCACCTTCCGCTACCGAGCGCGTGAGGAGGAACTGGCATGATCGACCTCGAGCGGTACCTCCTCTGGGAGCTGGACAACTCTGACGTCGCGTCGATTGAGCTCTTTCTGCCTGTTGACCCGGCCTGCCTACCAACCGCGCAGCAAAAGGGGTTTGACCGCCGGCGCGGGCGGTTTTACACCAAGCCGCGCGTCCGCGAGGCAAAGGCGCGGCTGGAGTGGGCGATTTCGCGCGCATTGGCCGATTGGAGCACGGTGGCCGATGGCTGCCCCTTCCCCTCCTTGCCGATGGCAGGCGCGGTGATGGTGCGGCTGGACTTCATTTACAACCCGAAGGGGCTCCGCGCGGCCGATCGCGGCGCCCCTAAACCCTCGCGCCCTGACTTGGACAACCTCGCCAAGCTGGTGCTTGACGCCATCACCGCCGTCAAAAGCATCTGGCGCGACGACAGCCAGGTGGCGCAGCTGACGCTCGCCAAGCGGTTCGCCCGCGCGAACGAAGTGGCGCACATCGAGCTCGAGGTTAAACCCCACAACATTCACAACGACAATAAGTTAAAAGGAGGGACAGGAAATGCCTGCCACGCTGAATAAAGTCTTACTCATGGGGAATCTCACGCGGGAGCCGGAGCTTCGGCGCACGCAAGGCGGAGAGGCGGTTTGCGCCTTTGGGCTGGCGGTGAGCGAGCAGTTCCGCTCCCGCACAACCGGCGAACGGCGCGAGGAGGTTACCTTTTTGGACGTTACGGTGTGGGGGAAAACCGCAGAAAACTGCGGCCAGTACCTCACGAAAGGCCGCCCGGTCTTTGTGGAGGGGCGCTTGGTAATGGAGGCGTGGGAGGATAAAGCGACCGGTCAAAAGCGCAGCCGACTGAAGGTGCGCGCCGACCGCGTTCAGTTCCTCCCGTCTTCGCGCGACCGACTGGAGGGCAGACCGGGCGATGGCGAGGCCGAAGCCTCCCGGGCGATGCCAGGGCAGCCTGCCGGGCATGGACAGCCCGGCGCAGGCAGGGCCGTCCGGCAGGCGGGCACGGCCTATCCGCCCCCGCCGCCGCAGACCACCCACGAGCCAGATGACGACTTGCCGTTCTAGGGGGTGGACGCAATGTGTGCGCTTGAAAATGTAAGACATGAACGCTTCGCCCAGGGTGTCGCGGCGGGGGAAAAAAAAGTCGACGCATTTCGGAATGCTTTTCGCGTCGGGAATATGTCTGATAAAACGCAGCGCGAAAAAGCGTGCCGCTTAGCGAAACGGCAAGACGTTCGTGCGCGCATCCGCGAGCTGACAGCTGCCGCTGAATTCGAGGCTTGTGTTTCGATTGCCGAATTTAAGGCTCGGCTCAGCGCAGCATTTCGGGCGGCAAGCGATCGAAATGAAACGGACAAAATGGTGCGTGTTGGCGCACTACTGGCCAAGGCGATCGGCGCCGACAGCCCGTCTGAAATCACAATCAGAAGTGGCGGCGTTACAGACGATTTTCGTCCGCCGCCGCCGATCGCCAGTCTTAGCGACGAGGATCTGTTGACCCTAATCAAGGGGGGGGGAAATGGAGAGTAATCATAGGTCAGCAGCGGTCGAGCTGCTCCGTCGTCAAGCGAGGCTTCGGTTGATTGACTTCGTCCGCTGGTGTTGGCAACGCCCAGAGCCATTTCGCGTCGGGAGGCACACAAGAGCGTTCTGCGCGTGGTTTGACGCAGCTGTTGCCAAATGGGAGCGAGGTGAGAGCTCCTACTGCCTTTTTAACTGTCCACCGCGGCACGGCAAGAGCGAGCTGTGTAATTACGCTGTGGCTTTTTTCCTCGGCCGACTCTCATCGTGGGAGCCGTCTGTCATCTACACAGGCTATGGGGCTTCGCTGGTTCAGCGCTTCTCGCGGAACATTCGATCGATTATTGACAGCCATGCGTATGCTCAGCTTTTCCCGGCTGTTGCGCTCGACAAGACTGATCGATCTATTGACTCGTGGGCGATCAAGGGCTCGCATGGCCGCATTACCGCGACAGGCCTTGGTGGCGCGTTGACGGGCAAAGGCGGACATCTGCTAATCGTCGATGATTATTGCAAATCGGCGGAGGAGGCGGAGTCTGAGACGATGCGAGAAAAAACATGGGAGGCGTTCTCGACAGACCTATTTACGCGCCAGATGGCACCAGCGGCGATTGTGGTTGTCACGGCAACCCCGTGGCACGTTGACGACGTTTCCGCAAGGATCCGCAAGCGCATGGCCGCGGATCCTGATTTTCCGCGCTTCGACGACCTTCGCTTTCCCGCCATGGACGAGTCGGGCGAAGAAGTTCTTTTCCCCGAGCTGTACTCGCGTGAGTGGTACGTTGCCCAGCGAGCGACAAACGGACCTCAAAAATGGGCAGCCCTGTTCCTTTGCAGCCCCGTCGGGAGCGGCAGCCGATTGTTCCGCGACGAGTGGTTCAACACCTATGGCTCCTTGCCGTCTGGCATGCGTTACTACATTTTCTGCGACACCGCCGGGGTGAAAAAGCGGAAGGGCAACGACTATCTGGTGATGTGGGTCATCGGGCTCGGTGATGACGGGAATTTTTATGTCGCGGATGGCATTCGCGACAGGCTTAATCTTTCTGAGCGTGCCGACGTATTCTTTCGGCTCGTTAAAAAATGGCACCCGACCTGCACTTTTTGGGAGCAAGTCGGCGCGCAAACCGACTTAGATTTTATCCGGCTTGAAATGGACCGAAGGGGGTGGCGGACACCCATTCAAGAGATCGGACAGTCCGTGACCAAGACAGGTAGGATTCTGTGGCTTCAGCCACTCTTCGAGGGTGGAAGGATTTGGTTCCCAGCAAAGCTCATATTTCAGTGCTCTGACGGGCACCTGGCTGATCTGTGCGAATTGTTTCGAAAAGAGGAGTTCGACTGCTATCCGACAGTCGCGCATGACGACATGCTCGACTGCCTCGCGAACCTCAGGCACCCATTAGTCGCACCACGGCTTGTTCCAGCGCGCAGGGTGGCCGCCGGCGAGAATTACCGCGCATCTCGCCGCGCACAAATCCTTTCTTGACTTTGACGGCCAGCCTGTGCTATCATTCGCACCATCCTCTGGTTTTGTCCCCAAAGGTTGGCCGCCCTGTTGTTCCCGGGGCGGCTTTTTTGCGTCAAAAATCAGTCGTAAAGCCCAGCCATGGAATGCCTCTCGTCCCCAATTTCGGGGATTGACCAATCTTCCGGCGTTGGCGGAGGCACCACTCCCGCCAACAAAAAGTCCGCGCGGGTGCCGCGCCAGAATTTGCAGTGTCTCCAAAAGGACTCCCACGGATTTTTAACCCAGTCCCCGCCGGCGGTGTTGTGAATCATGTAGTCGTTCCCATCGCAACGGATGACCGTTACGGCTCCATGTCGCGCGATGTAAACCTCGGCAACCTTGCCCTTCATCGCCGCCCTGGCCTCGGCCATAGAGACGGTCTGTGGGCTCTTCAGTTCACTCATCTCTGCGCTCCTTCTGGCTTAATTTTTCCGCCCGCCGGAGGCAGGCGACGGCGTCGGCCAACACGTCGATGACTGTGCACCGGCGAATTCGTGCGATTTCGCGGACGGCGGCCGCATCGGCCGCTGCGATCATGATGCGCACGCGCGGCGTATCAGACGGCAGGCGGCTGTTCTCCCAGCGCTTCGCGGCGCAGGCGCAGCAGATGGCGCGGCGGGCTTCAGGATCCATTTTTCTGTACATTTTTGCCCCCCGATTAGCAGCCCCGAAGGAAATCGCGCACCAGCGCCTCGTCCGATCGGTTGGTGTAGGCAAATCCGCCTTTGGCAAGGTTTTTGCCGGGGAAGTAGGGGTCGCGCACCTCGGCGACAAAGCCCAGATCGTCGTCAAGCCCGATGCGGCACCATAGGCCACAGGGGTGTTGCCACTCTTGACGACCGTAATGCCGCTGGGAGGGTTCAACGTCGCCGTCTTTGACGGCCTGCAAAAAGTCGTCGGCCAACAGGCGCATGATTTTCTGCGGCGGTGCGGAAAACGCCAAGTCTAATGTTAATTGCATGATTTTCCTCCTTTTTGGGGGTTGGGTTGTCAGATAATTGTCGGCGGCGGGGTTTGGGGATTGGCCGGGTAGACGCTAAGCCATGCCTCGGCCTCCCACATCTGGTGCCGTCTGAGGACGGGGATGGCCTTGTGCCAGTAGCACTCCCAATCGTCGGCGATTGGGTCAGCCGCCGCAGTCTCTTTACGGAAGCGTGCCCCCTCGCAAAGCCACGACCGGGGCAGCAAAGCCGACAACAGTACCTTCATCCGCGCGTCCAGCTCGGCCTCGACGGCCGTGGCAAACGCATCCAAATCATCGTCATGGCCGTCGGCCAAGTCTGTAGACCACAGCTCGTCCCAGAGGGGGACTCCAGTCGGGATGACAACGCCGTCGTCGCGGAAAATGCAAATCCGCCGAGACTCCTCCCTGCGCGGCATGTCCCACGTCCTGCCGCCACAGCGCAAATCCAGCCTTAGTTCCCATAGATTTTCGGTTTTTGTTTCCATTTTTTTGTTCCTTTCTCCTCCGGGCTGGTGCCCGGAGGCAATAAATGGGCAATCCAATCACTCATCGTCATAGACGCACACGTTTATCTCGGCGCGCCAATACGGATTGTCGTCCAGGTCGACGGGAATGTCCTTGGTCCAGGTGTCTGGGTGCGCGGCGGCTTCGCGCCAATCTGCCGCGGAACAGATGCTGTCAAGATCGACGGCGTCTACCTTGTCGCAGACGTCGCACGAGAAGTCGTGAAGGTCATTCCTGTCGGCGTCGGGCCCCGACCCGTTGTAGTGTCCTCCTTCCCAGCCATCGTTTTTGAACGGGGAAAAGTTCCCGTCGGCGTCAACCTCGCCGACGAAGCGAAACCAGTACGTGGACAAGTCGCTGTAGGTGCCGTAGCAATCAACACACAGTTCGATTTTTTTCATTTTGTTCCCTTTCATTTCATTTCATTTTCGGCCGCGGGTTCGCCCGCGGCCGAAAATGAAATTAGTCGCACCAGCACTGGGCCTCGCCATTCCACGTGGCCACCGGTACGGCGTCAATCCCCGGCAAGACATCTTCGCGCCCATAGGCCGTTGTCCGGACCTCGCAATCCTCGGCAGCGTAGATCGCCGGGGTATGCCAACCCTGCCAGTTGTCCCAGTACTCCTGGTGTTTTCGCGCCAGCCGCTTGGCCCCCAAAAGCGTGGGCGCGCCGCCGTAGTTTAGCGCTTCATACTGGCCGCCGATTGCGTAATAATTGATTTTCTTTTCGTGTTTTGTCATCTCTGTTCCCTTTTTTTCCACGGGGACCATCCCCGCTTAAACTGGCCATATTATAGCAAAGTAAAACGCATATGGCAAGTGGTTATTTTATTTTTTTTATTTTTTTTTTTGCCGCGGCAAGGGGACGACCCAGCCCGCGGAAAAACGCGAGGCATCGTGCGCATTCCGCCGCGGTGGTGCGGTTTGCAACGCGGCGCGGCGCATTTGGCGCGGTTGTTGACAGGAGTGCGATCGCGGGGTACCCTGACGGCGCAACCTATGACAGAGGAGGAGGAGGAGGAATGGGTAGCAAGGCCAGTACGCCGGTGATGGCGACAGATGCGGCAGATGCGGTGATCGCGGCGACAGCGAGAGACCCTAATTCCGCGGCGGATGGGGCGTCTGCGGACGCGCAAAAACGAGCGCGCCAAATGCGCCGCGGAATTAGCAGCACCTACTCGAGGTATGCTGCTGGGGCCAGCGACGAAGCACGAGGCAAGAGTAAGCTTGGGCAGTGATGGCCGCCGATTTTAGGAAAATCCGCAGCCACGCTGACCGCGTCTGCTCAGCCCTGTGGGCGGATCGGGCGCGACACGAAAAAAAATGGCGCGAAATTGCCGCCTACTTCTTCCCGACGGCGCTGGCTGGTCTTGCAGACGGCGTATCCGACTACCGCGGCGGCCACGCCGAGGTCGACGACGTCCCGCCGGAGGCGCAGGCGTCACGCTATCCTCAGGAGCAGCTGCGGAAGGGGGCGGCAGGATTTGCGGTCAACCTGACGTCTCCTGCGCGGGAGTGGTTCCGTTTTGCCGCCTTCGGCGGCGCCGCGCCTACTTCCGATGACCGGTGGGCCGCGGACGCGCGTGCGCTGGAAATCTTGTCCGCAGCCGTTCGCCGCGTATGCGATTCCTGCGGCATTTACACTGCGCTAAACAAGCTCTACGAGCACTTACTCGCCTTCGGGACTGGGTGTCTCTTCCTATCCCCTCGTCGAGACGCCGCAGGCGCACGACTTGTCGACGCAACGCTTCTTCGATTCGGCACATACGCCTTGGGGGTAGGCGAGGACGGGCGCGTTGACAAAATGTGCCGAAAATTCCGCTGGACAGTCGACCAGATCGCGGCGGGGTTTGGCACGGACGCGCTCCCGCCGCGGCTATTGGCGCTGTGGCAGCGCGGGCGAGGTGGGGACGACTCAGCCGTAATCACACACTTATGCGAGCCGCACGCGTCAGACGACATTGCCGCCGCGTCTGGGCTTGACCAGGCGGCTGGGTTTCGTTGGCGGTCTATCTATTTCGCCGATTTCGCGCAGGACGAATCGGCTGTCCTGCGCGTTGACGGCCATCGGTGGCGCCCAATCCTCGCCCCTCGCATGGAGTTCGAGAGTGGCGACGTTTGGGGGCGCGGGCGCGGAATTGACGCGCTTCCCGCGGCCAAGCTTCTGTGCGCCCTGCGCGAGGACGATGTCAACGTTTCGGGCAACCATGCGGACCCCGCATTGTTCGTTTCGGAGGATTTGCAAGGGTCTGGCGTTTCGCTTGACCGCGGGGCGATCAACTATGCCAACCTGCGAGACGGCGCCCCGAGCGCCGTCGCGGTACCAGCGCCTGGAAATTTGACGTACAATGCGCAAATCGCCGACGAAATCCGATCAGAGCTATCGGAAACGCTCTTGGTTTCGCGTTTCGCAACCATCGACGCGCTAAAAATGCAGGCTGGCGTCAAAACCGCGACAGAAATCGACCAGCTTGTCCGCGAGAATCTAGGGCTTCTGGGTCCAATCGTGTCGACGCTGGACGCCGAGCTCCTCGATCCATTGCTACATACGCTCGCCGGGTGTGTTTTGGACTGGGCGGACCAGGTTGGCATTGATACCGCGGCGGTTCGCGGAATCGGCGACATCAAGATCGAGTATGTTTCGTCGATTCACCGAGCCCAGCGTGCCGACGAGGTATCGTCGATCCTGAACGCTTCGGCGTTTGTCGCGCAGTTGGCTGGGCTCAAGGCTGATGTGATTGATACGGTGGACATCGACGGGCTCGCGCGTGCGTATTTCAATGCGATCGGGCTTCCGTCACAGCTGGCGCGACTGCCGAAAGAAATCGAAGCCCTTCGCGCGGCGCGGCAAGTGCAACAGGAGCAGCTTGCGCAAGCGCAGCAGATGGCGGCATTGGCGTCGGCGGCGAAAGACGCCGGCGCCGGGGCCGCCGGCTTCGCACGGGCAGAGCAGGGGGGCGAATGAGGAAGTCTCATTTTTGCGCGGCACTTGACCCGTCTGCCGCAGCCGCACGAAAAGCGGAGGAGGACAGGCAACGCGACGCCGCTAGGAAGCGCGAGGCGGCGAAGATTGATTCATTTTTATCGATCGCCACGTTCCGCGAGTGGATAGCGGGCTATGTGCTGTCGCAGCGCCTGTTTGAGTGTTCCCGCGCGAAAACAGAGTACGATCAAGGTCGCCGCGACGCCATCGTAGCCCTAATCGAGGCGCTGGCGTCAGCAAGCCCGGACTGGGGCGAGATATTTTTGCGCGAGCTCGCTGGGGCGAGGTACGCGGAATTGACCGAAGGAGTGAGGGAGAAATGAACGAGAGCGATGTTGCCTGCGGCGGAACCGCCGGGGATGATCTTTCTTCTGGCGCACCGGATGGGCAGCAGGAGGTCGGCGGAATCAATGTTGACGCAACGCCTTTGACGCCGCCCGCGGATGCCGAAACGGCCGATGGCGCAGCCGAAACGCCTGGGCCCTCTGAAGCACCGGTGTCGCCGGAAAAGTACGCGGAAGGAATTGTGCCTGAGAAAGGCGCAAGGTGGTTTTTCGAGCAAGACCTTGTTCGGCAGATGGCGCCTGCGCTCCAGGAGCTTGGGCTGTCGCAAGAGCAGGGGTCTAAGCTTGCGAACGCTTTCGCCCGGACCCAATATGATCAGGCGCTAAAGGAGCAAGCCGCCAGAAACGAGCGTATGTCGGCCTTTAACGCCGCGGTGAAGGAAATGACAATCGCCAACCCGAAGGTGCTTGATCAAGCGCGTTCGGCGATCGAGCATTTTTTCGCGGACTCTCCGGTGCTGAAGGAGATTTTTTATAAGACCGAACTTGGGTGCGACCCCAAGATGATCACGCTGCTGGCGTATGCGGGGCGCGGGCTTGCGGAGGCGAAAGGGCTCCCGGGTGCGGAGGCGGGGGTTTCCGGCTCCCGCCAGGCGAGTTTCGCCGAGATTCTCAGCGGCGGCTTGATCAAATAAAAGGCTTACGGGCATGACGGGTGTCATGTCCGTGGAAAAAGGAAACCGTTTCCCCGTGTGTTCTGGCAGGGGAACAAAAAAAGGAGATGCCACAATGGTGGTTTCGACAGACGGCGCAATTAACCTGCGGGATATCGCGGCGACCATGCGCAATAACCGCGAGGAGGCTCCCTCCTCGATGATCATAGACCTCGCGCTCGAGCGGAACGATATCGCCCAAGACTTGCTTGTCAAGCAGGCGAATAATGGGGATACGGACGACGTTTTTTTGCGGACAGCTCTTCCGAAGGCTGTCTTTACAGCGATCTACGAGGGCGTGTCTTCGTCAAAATCTTCGTATGCGCATGTTCGGAACACCGCGGGCTCGCTGGAGAGCAAGATGGAGTTCGCCAAGAAAGCCCTTGAGAAAGCGGTTAACAAGAATGCATTCCTGAAGCGCGAAGCGGCGGGGCACGTGGATGCCATGGTGCAAGAAATGGTACAGATGCTCATTTACGGGAACCTTCGCAATGACCCGAGAGGGTTTAACGGCCTAATGAAGCATTACTCTAAACATTCGTCGAACGATGAAGATGATACGGCGTTCACGACGGTTACGGCCGGCGGAACGGCGGATAAGACGCTCCAGTCGATTCTGCTTGTCGGATGGGGGGATGATGCGACGCACTGTTTTTACCCGGAAGGGTCAGCGTCGGCCGGGGTTCGCGTTGGCGAAATGAAGGCCGTTGAACTCACCAACCCTGACGCCGAAACGAAGACCTACGAAGGATACGTTCAGCATTTCTACTGGGATTTAGGGCTGAACGTGATGGACTGGCGCAAAAATGGCCGGCTTTGCAACATTGATGCAACGGCGCATCAGGCTTCCGACACGGCAACGCTCAAGGCTTCAGCGGAGAAGTTCTTCCGAAACATTGACGTTCTCACGGGTCGTGTAGACGAGACGGGCGTGCGGCAGGTGTTGTACATGTCGAAAATGATTTGGGAGCAGGCACGTGTGTTTTCTTCCATTTTAACGCGTGCGAATGCCGTGACGGAGAAAAATCTTGACGGGCACAAGGTTCGCGAACTGAATGGTATTCAGGTGCGCATCAACCGCGCGATGAATATCGACGAAGAACTTGTTCCGGCTGTTTCCTAATGAGGAGGATGTGGGCATGCAACTGAACAAAAATGAACTGTTTTACGATGGTGTCGCTGTTGGTGCAGACACGGCTGGGACGACCTCTACGCTTGCCAATTCGGCCGTTCTCGATTTGCACTTTAATGGCGATGACAGGTCTCGCGTGATGTCCCTTTTCATTCAGGCGACGGGAGACACGCCGACAGGCACCGGTACGGTCTCCTGGACGGTCCAAACGAGCAGCGACAAGGCGTCGTGGACAGATATCGCAACTTACCCGGCCAAGGCCGCGAGCGCCTTTGACGCGAACGGCATGATCGTGTCCGATGCGTTGCCGACAGGTATTAAGCGGTACCTCAAGCTTGTCCCAACATTTACCGGGCTGCTGACCGGGCTCACGGTGACGGCCGGAATCAATTTGGGCATTGAGGAACCATTTGACAAGGATTGGCTGGAATAAACCTCCGAGGGCTTGCGCCCCTACCCTTTAACCGGAGGCGGGGTGCAAGGCTCCATCAATAAGGGCACCACCATGAGAGTTAAGTGCATTAGGCGTTGTCAACTGGCCGGCTTTGGCATTATTGCGGCCGGAGATGTGGTCGAGCTGCCGGATGGGCGGATGGACGCACATGTTAAGCGGTGTTTTGATGTAGGAGGCTCGGATACCAATCCTGACGCGAACGCCGAAGTGCGATTGCCGGGGGGGCAGGATCTCACGGATGCGCAGCTGCGCGTGAAGCTGCAAGAGCTTCAGGTTTATGTGCCGAAGACGGCTAAGCGCGAACGGCTTCTCCGGCTGTATCAAGAAGCGACCGAGCAGGCAAGCGGCGAAACTGTTTTTTAGAGGATCTCGAAATGGATACGGTTACCATAGCGGTTGAGAGCGGCACGGGAAGAGCCGAGTTGTCCGATGGCAAACTCTTTGTCGGCGGGGCTTACCAGCTCAAGGTGGTAATCGATGACGCGGAGGATACGCAAGCTCTTGTTCGGCTAGGGGCGGTTAGGCCAAGGACGCACGAGCGGCTGGCATTAGCAGAGGCACATGGCGGAGAGGCGCTTGACCTCACCAGCTCTGAGTGGCGGCAGGCTTTCGGGCAGGTTACAAATGCGCCCGACGAGCCACATTTAGCCGTTGTGCCATGCGGGTTGTTCGTCTTCTCGGTTTCAGAAGATGAGACATCGTCGGCTGTCGTGGGCTCGGGGGTTGTCCCTGTCTCGTGGTCCCCGCTGCTTGCAACCGTCTCCGGGACGCCGATAGAGGTTCGCGGGCCGCAGGGGGAGCGCGGGCCGCAGGGGGAGCGCGGGCCGCAGGGGGAAAAGGGGGATAAAGGGGATATAGGTCCTCAAGGGGGGCGCGGCGAGCAGGGCGCGAAGGGGGAGCGCGGCGAGCGCGGGCTGACAGGCCCGCAGGGGGCGAAAGGGGAGCGCGGCGAGCGCGGGCTGACAGGCCCGCAGGGCGAAGCCGGTGAAAGCGCCTATGATATCGCAAAGACATATGGATTTAACGGAACAGAGGCAGCCTTCTATGATTCGCTGAGCGGGATTCAAAACATCCCGACGCAGGTCGCATTAATTCAGGAATCGGCGGCCGCTACAGAAAATGCCAAGGCGCAGGCTGAAAAGGCCTCTGCGCGGGCTGCCAATGCCGCGGACGCTGCGAACAATTCCTCATGGGCGGCGGAGTTGACCGCGAAAAAATGTGAAGCGGCGAAATCCGCTTCTGAAGCATCTAAACAGGCTGCGGCACTGAGTGCGGCGCAGGCGCAGCAGTATGCAACCAATGCGCTGAATTACGCGAACGTGGCGTCCGCTTATTCGACTTCGGCAGGACGGAATGCGGCGCAGGCTGACGCGTCTGCAACATCGGCGGCGACTTGGCAGGAGAAGGCGGAGGCGGCGGAGGCATCCGCGCAGGAGAGCGCATCACAGGCTTCAAACTTTGCTGAGGCGGCGGAAACCGCTAAGGCCGCAGCGGAGACGGCCAGGGACACGGCGGAATCTCAGGCCTCTGCCGCCCAATCCGCAGCCGCTCAGGCGGCGGCGAGCGCCAGTGCGGCCGGCGAATCGGCAGAGACGGCCAGCACGGCAGCAGCGGAGGCGGTCTCGGCCAAGACAACCGCAGAGGCGGCGAAAAGCGCGGCGGAGGCGAAGGCCTCTGCGGCGGAGTCCAGTGCATCGGCGGCCGCGTCCTCGGCCACGGAAGCCGCGGCAAGCGCAACGGCTGCCAGCCTGTCGGCAGACACGGCGGCGGCGGCCACGGCGCTGAAGGTGGATAAGCGGCTGACTTCGGCGGACAACTCGGCCTATCCGCTGGTGCTGCTGCAGGCGGTTGGGCAAACCCGGATTTACACGGTCAAAGGGCGCGGCTCGATGCGAATGGGGTGCGACAACGTGCTCTACCGCCTGACCGACAACGGCGGCACGTGGTTCTACGGCGCGGACACGGGCAAGTTTGTGGGCGCGTGCGCCTCAGTCTTTGGCACCACGGTGGCGCATGAGCCCAGCTTGGGCAACGTCAACTGCTTCGCAACGGGCGACCTGCTCACCGATGGGGTCTCCGGCAAGACGGCGGCCACGGCGACGCGGCGCATCCTGTGCATTGATGGCGGCACGCCGTCGCCGAAGGCCTACATGTGCCGCGTGGCGCTGGGCGCGGATGACCCGGCCTCTACGTTTAGCACGCTGGCCTTTCGGACGCTCTCCGCGCCGCCTGCTTCGGGGGTGGACGGACTCTTTCTTGGCTTCCGCGAGCACTATGTGGACGTGGGGTTTAATCCGCGCTCGGGGCACTGGATTTTGGCCACGAAGGTGTTTCAGCGGACGTGGGCGGATGGGAAAAGCACGGACACGGCCATCAGCGGCGCGGCCATGCTGGACGTGGTGGCGATCGACAAAGACATCAACTTCGTCCGTTGGGACGCGGAGGCGGAGGCGTGGGTGGCGTCCGATACGCTGACGGCGGACTTCGTGCAGTCCATGCCCTGCGCCGCACCGGCCGCGGCGCTCGGCACGAACGGTGCCCGCGCCACGTTGGCGGGGTTCGCCCGCACGGAAGGCGATGGCGACACCTTTGCCAATGCGTCCAAGGCCGGGCAGGACGTTTCGGCCATGCCGGGCGTGGGCTGTTTGGTTCTGGCGGCCGAGCAGACAGACGCCGCCACGGATGGCCTCTACTACTTCGACGCGCATGACGCGCCTCAGCCGATTCGCACGGCGGCGGGGGCGAAGCTCCAAATGGGCGGGGCGATTGCCGATGCCGCCAAGGGGCTGACCACGCGTCAGCACCTGTGCACGATGGTGCCGGGGGTGTGGCCGGACAGCAACGCCGCCGGGTTGCGCTACATCTTGGTCTACACCACGCTGGGGCTTTACCGCATCAGCGTTTCACGCACCGCGCCGGTTCCCACGGCCGAGCAGACAGGCACGTTCACGCCCGCGAGCATCGGCAAGGCCACGCGCTCAGCCGCAACCGCGGTCAATGTGATCTTTGGCCACTACGTCAGCACCTATGCCGGCTTCGGTTCGGCCGCGGCGGTGGTCGGCGCAGGCAGTACCACATCGGCCGCTCCGCTGAATGGCGCGGCGGGCTCGCTCCTGGGCGTCATCCCCGGCGCATCTTACAACGACAAGTGCTATGCCGCCAAGGAGGTGGGCTCGCTTTTCGCCCGCGCGGGCTCCGGCATCGCGCTCTACGGCTGCGGCGCGTACCAGCAGCTCTGCGGCGCTTGGCGAGCGGACGTTTAGGGTGTGGAGAGTGGAGTGTGGAGAGTTAAGAGTGGAATGAGCAGCGAGGGATGAGCCATGAGACAGCTTTACATTCAATTTGATGCCGTGACTGGCGAAGTGCTGACCGCTCAGCTGCGCGATGCGGCGCTTCCCGCGCCGTGGGTGGACACCGGCGAGACCGATTTTCCGCCCTTCCCAACGCAGGTGCCCACGAATCGAGTGCCAAAGCTCACCTATCGGGGCGGGAAGCTGACGTGGGTGTTTAACCCGGAGCCCGAGCCCGAGCCGGAGCCTGAACCTGTCGGAAATGCCGACACGTTGGCCGACCCGCTAGCGGGGCTGACGCTGGCGGACATCAAGGCGCGGCGGCTGGAGGCTTACCGCGCCCAAGTCGACCCCCTCACCTGCGAACTTGCCCGACTGCGCGACACGGGCGGCACGGAGGATGAGATCGCCACCGTCCGCGCCGAGCGCGACCGCCTCGCGGCGCACATCGCGGCGCAGTTCCCTTACCCTTCTTCCGAGCTCTAACGCCTGCGTGAGTGCGCGAGCGTGCGCACGGCGTCTCTCCCCGGCCGCCGTGAACGAATGAGGGGAAACACACAAGAGAGGAGGATGAGATGACGACGGAATCCGAGCATCACATCGCCTACTGGCACGGCGTGAAGGTGGATGCGGCAGAAACGATTGCCCGCGTCTGCCGCGAGCCGGTGCCAACCACCGAAACCGAGGTGCATGACCTCGTCGCCCACGCGCTGGAAAGCGGGAACGCTGACCAATGCGCCGAGGTGCTGATAGCGGCGTCCGAGTGGGCGCACGCGTGCAATGAGCTGAAGTATAAGGAAGGAAGGGAGTGAGTATGATTACGTGCAACAACGAGAAGGACTTTGCCGGCAAGGGCATCGCAGGAACGGGGCTCGGCCTTGGGATTGCGGGCACCGCGCTAGGGCTGCTGGCCGGTGGGCTGAACGGCGGGAACGGCCTGGGGGGAATCCTGGGCGGAAATACCGGAACCGCCGCGGCTATGGCTGGGCAGGCGGCCTATCAGAACGAAGTCGCCAAGCTCCGCGAGCAGGTGGCTACGCTGACGGCGCAGAAGTACAGCGACAACGCGGACGTGGAGGTCTACAAGCAGACCCGCGCCGACAACAAGACGCTGCGGGACGAGGTCTTCGCTTACGTTACGCCGATTGCGCAGGAGAGTGCGGCCAACCGTGAGCGCGTGGCCGTGCTTGAGGCGCAGGTCAAGTGCGAGACCGAGAAGGCCGCCCTGCGGGAGGAAATCCTCCGCAAGGATATCGCCATTGAGAAGCAGGCGCGTGAGTGCTGCTGCAACTCTGCGGCGACGGCGATTGCGGGCATCCAGCAGGTGCTCGAACAAATCACCAAGATTGGCGTGCCGAACTCCGCGCTTTGCCCGGGGGTGCCCGCCGTTTCGGTGATTCACCCCACCACGACTACGGCCTAAAAGCCCGTGCGCCCCGCCTGTTCCACGCGGGCGGGCGGGGCTTCCCAATAACCAGAGAAAGGAGCCGCCATGCGCATCTCGATTCAGACCTTCCAGAAGGCGACAAACACATTCATCTTGACCAACGTCCTGCCGGGGATTCAGGCGCCGTGGGCGCGGTGGGCTTTGGCAGGCGCATGCGGCGTCGGCGCATTTACGGGTACGCCCGTCCTTCGCGCATTAAACATGGCCGGAGTGGCGGATGACCGCGGCGTAGACTTAGACCGCCTGAATGCATTTCTTTCGGCGGCATTCGATGCCCAACCGGCAATCGTTCTGCCCGGGTTCCCGTCCCCGCTGGAGCGGGCGGACGGCGAGGCGCTTCTGGCCTGGCTTAAGCAGCAACCGGCGCAACCGCAGCCCGAGGCACAGACACCTAGCACACAGGCGGAGGCCTAAATGGACGCGCTCCGATACGGGTTGTCTTACGTAAACGAAGCCTTGACGGATCTGGGGCAGACGGATTTACTGACAGGACTTGACACATCAGCATCTGACCCGCGGGAGCGGAGGTGTGCGATAGCGTACGAGAAGGCGCGGCTTGCTGTTTTGACGCAGGTCGAATGGAACTTCGCAAGAGCAACGGCGCCCGCGGCATCTTATCCTACGGAGGAGCATGAACGTGGCGGATTTGGAACTCCCTTGCCCGGCGACTGCCTTCGGCTTCTTTCGGCTACGGATGCTTACGGCGAAGAGCCGCTTCGTGAAGTAATTGGCGACACGATTTTCAGCGCTGTTCCGCTGGATCGCTTGGAGTATTTACGGGACATTCCGGATCCGCGTAGATGGGGCTCGAAGGCTCAGTGTTTACTTGTTGTCGCGCTAGCTGCTGCTTATGCGAAGATTGTGAAGGGGTCGTTTAACGAGCTCCAGATGCGAGAGCAGCTTTACACAAAAGCGCTCAAAGAGGCTCGGATCGAAAACGCACGTGAAAACCGCCGGCCGAAACAGCATGTTGGGGGAAATTATTACGTTGATGTGATGCGAGGAACCGCGCGGAGGAAGTGGTAATGGACGCGCTCCTCACACGACAGCTTGAGAACCGCATGCGCGCGGCCTTGGAGAGCGATGACCCGAAGGCTTACAGGCGGGCACTCTTTGACGTCCAAATCGCGCAAATGCAGTGTCAGACCAAGACGGCGCTGCGAGTGAAGACCCTCGAGCGATTTGTCTCGGACTTCACCCAGCAGGCCAAGGGGGCTCGTTGGGGGCTTCGGCTGGCCGCGGGGCTCCTTGCCGCAGGCGGCGGAGCCGCCGCGATGAAACTCATTCAGGCGCTTTTTTAACCGGAAAGGAAATCGAGACATGAAGAAACCAACAATGAAGGGGTGGCTCGCGATTGTCGGCGCGGCTGTTGCCCTTATTCTTGCGGCGCTGGCCGCGTTTGCCGACGGCGTGTTTACGGCCGACGAGGCGAAAGACCTGACCGACAAGACAGGCGCACTGATTGAGACCGTTCAGCAGGAGACGGCCGACACAGCAGAGGCCGCGCCGTGAGCTGGGCGACTGTGGCGGGGCTGGGCATCCTCCTCGCCTTTGTTTGGGGCGCCGCCAGATTGTGGCGGGCGATTTGCGAGCAGTTAGAGCGGAGGAGACTGTATGCCGAACTTGACGCCGCACGAGCGGATCTGGATGGAGCCTTGCGCGATGACCCTGACAATCTGTCTGACCATCTGCGCCGGCGGGCTGTTGTCAAGCGGCTGCAGGAGCAACTGGACGCGCTCCGTTGAGGCGCAGACGGAGCTGTTACAGGCGCAGCCCTTGGTCTGCCCGGATGGGTGTGCGGTGGACGACGGCCAAGCCGTCTACCGCTTCACCGGGCGCGTCTACGTCCTGCCCGAGCAGGCCTACCGCTCCCTGATGCTTACGGAGTAGTAGGGGTACGAAATGATAAAGTTTAGCCAACACAGTTTTTCCGGCGGCCAGCTTGACCGCGATTTGATGGGGCGGCAAGATCTGGCGAAGTACTTTGTCGGAGCGACGACGTTAAAGAACTTTGTCGTAAAGAGGCAAGGCTTTATTGCGAAACGACGGGGAACGGAGCTGGTGTGCGACTTGGATAATCTTTTCGGGAATGGGAATGCGATAGAAAAAGCCCGGATGATCCCGTTTGTCGCAGACCGTGAGGGCGGGTTTACCCTGCTGTTCGCGTGTGAGACGGGTCTGCCCGCTCGGATCTACATCTGTTCATTCAGTGGGATCCTGTTCTCTGACGGTGTGTGGAGGCCATCTGCACAACCCGTAACGCTTACTGATCAAGGGGATAATTCGTCTGGAGAGGCTAGCGTCGCCACGCCCTTTTATCTTGAAACACCGTATCGCGCCGCGGATTTGGATGGGGTGTCATATACTCAGAGCGGAGACATTCTTTATGTGGCACATTGGGCATACCCCTTTGCGACGATTACGCGTTCACAGAATGACTTCGCGTATAACGTTGTGAATTTTTTGGAGATGGGTGGGGAAAAAACGCTTTTTCCCCCCACGATTTCAGCGACGAAAAGCGGTACGGAAGGCGGCGGCGCGACACGTATTGTGTCGTATATCGCGACCTATGTGAAGGATGGGGTCGAGAGTCTCCCGAGCAGCCCGGTCTACGTTTCATATAAAATCCCATGGGCAAATACCTTTCAGATTAATCTTCTATTAGGGAAAGGCGACAATTCGGATGAGCCGGATTATTACAATGTTTACAAGAAGGCGGATGGCGAATATGGATTTGTCGCGGCGACGACATCCCTTATGAGTGAACAATATCCGCTTGTAACATTCTCGGGGAATACTGTTTTTTGGGCGGAAGCCAGCGATGGAGCCGCGGTATCGAGTGGACGTGCGAATGAGCTTCAAGAAGCGTTTACGCGCGGCGGTTGTAAAGATTCTTTCGAATTATTTACGGGCGTTGAGGCTTACTCGACCAGCGCCGACTTGATTGTTGGTGGCCTCAGCTCGGGGTCTGGGGACGGGCTTGACCTTGTTCTGAGTGGCGCCGGGGCGAGTACGGTCATTGAGATTGTGTTTGATATTTACAGCTTTAGCTATTCCGCAGGACCGGAGATCGATGATGAAGAGCTCTGGTTGATGGGGGTTTGGCAAGAGGGGGTAACAGTTCTGGTTACCCCGACCTACACGACCAGCGCTGGGGAGGAGACGACGCTTTCGACAAAAACGGTGCTTCTCTCCGAACGCACTCCCACGTTCAACAACAAAAAGCTGCTTTGGCGGTGGTTCGATTGGAATCTAACCGCTGTCGTGAAGAGCCAGGCCGAGCTGGACGCGATTGCTCCGCATCGGCATGTGCTTGTAGACTTTTCTGAGGAATACAATACCGCGTTTCCGAACGGCGGAGCTTCGCTGAAAGGGTTGACTATTGTAATCAAAGATGGGGATACGAAGAAGAATCCTATCCTCTCCTCGCTTCGTGTCCGTGCGAAGACGGAGCATGGGAATGAAGTGTATGACAACTTCATCACTCCTGATGTCTCCCTGACGCCACCGAATGTCGAAAATCACTTTGACGGGGATGGGAAGTATCCTGGGTGTGTGGCGTTATACACTCAGCGGCTGGCGGTTGGGAGGACAAAACGGCAACCTTTTACCGTATTTCTTTCTTCTGCCGGAGACTTGCTCAACTTCAACACGCACGCTTCGATCCGGGAGGACGATGCCATTGAGGCCACCATTCCCGCAACGGAATTTCCAGAAATCAATCATCTGGTGATGGTAAAAGACTTAATCGCCCTGTGTGATAATGGGGAATGGGTGATCTCTCCTGTTACGGGGAACACCTTGTCGTATAAAACCATTCAAATCAAACAACAGAGTCGGGTGGGGTGTTCCAAGCGGCTGCCCCCGCAGTATATTGGGGATGAAGTCATTTTTTCCGAAGCGACTGGTGAAGCGATTCGTGCGTTTCGATATAACTGGACGCAAGACGGGTATGAAAGCTCGGATCTAAGTGTCCTCTCCGGAGACATCACACGAGGGAACCCTATTATTGATTATACCTACAAACAACACCCGGACAGTTTGATTTTATGCGTTCTTTCGGATGGTTCGATCGCCACGCTTGCCTATATGCGCGAGCAGGAACTTTGCGCATGGAGCGTGCATCAACTGGGCGGGGGATTGAAAGCGCTTTGCGCCGCCAGCGACAGGAGCCTTTCAGGCGGGACAACAGGTACCTATCTTTTATGTTCACGAAAAGAAGGCATGTATGAATCGTATAGGCTTTTACGTGTGCGAGATTCAATTCCACCGAAAACTGTCGCCGCGGCGGTCTGTCTTGATTCGATTCAGTCCGTTACGGCAATTGAGGGGCAGCTTGTTCCGGAAGCGATGGTTGCAGTGGACGTTTTAACCGGCGAAGTCCTTAACGCGGGAGACCCGCTTGTAAGTCAGCGTGAGTATTTGATTGGGTATCCATTCGAGGCGATGTTTCGCTCGATTCACCCGGAGATTCAAAACAGCCAGACGATTCAGCTTGAGCTAAAGGGGGTTAAGTCCATTGAGCTCAGAATGACAGACGCGGGGGGGTGTGAGGTTACACAAACTGAGCTCGAAGACGCCACGATGAATCAGTGGGTCTCTGTGCCCCCGAAGATGGCCATCAATCCTGAGACCGGAGCGATTTCGTTAGAAGAAAAGACTGTGGTTGTAGATGGGGCACAACGCGAAGACATCGATGGGCGCGTCTCGCTCAGGAGCTCAACGCCATGGCCCTTAAATGTTTTGAGTTTCAGCGTGAATTATGAGTTTGATCCGCGGTTGATTAATCAGAATGGATAGCTGTAATGAAAGGTGAACCATTAAAAGGCGCGCTTGTGGCGGATTTGGGGCGCGGCGTTGAGATTTGCCTTCCGGCAGAGGGAAATGCGCAGTGGGTACATACCCATTTGCGGGAATTGGACCGTCTGGAATACGATTCGGCGAAGAAAGAGCTTAAGGCGCTTGGGGCTGAGGAAGAACACAAGCCAATGGACGAGCTGATGGTGTGGGCAAACAACCGTCTTGTTGCCAGGTGGTGTTCGCTGATACCTGGCGGAGATTCGCCTTTAAGTCCGCGGCGATTTTGGGCATGGGAAACGACTGACGAGGCTGACAAACAGTGGCGCCTGTTTGTTCGGATGTCGATGGTGGTTTTTCGATATTTATGGGCACGCGAGCCTGCGGCGGTTACGCACATTATCGAATTGACGGCAGCGGCGTATACGCGGTGCCGCAGCTGGCAAAACAGGTTGTTTGGGGCGGAGGAATTGGCGACTCTGTCTATTGGCGGGGAGCCGCATGTGTTCGTAAAAATTAGGAGGCCTTAGGATGACGATCGGCGTAGCAGGATGGGCCGCGATTGTATCGGCGGCAGCGGCGGCAGCGGGAGCCGGGGTGCAGATGTACTCTTCACGCCAACAGGGGAAGGCGGCGAATGCCGCTGCGCAGCTGCAAGCGCAGCAACTAAACAAACAATCTCAGCTTGAAGCGGCTCGCGCGGGGTTGGCGCAGGAACAGGGTGAGATTGAAGCGAATAAGCGGTCGCGTGCTCTTGCACAGGAAATCGGCTCTATTTATGCAGATTTCGCCGGCAATGGCGTGGATATTTCTTCGGGAGGAACAATTGACAAGGCTTTGACTACGGCTGCAACGTCAGGGGCCGCGGACTTGCGAGTACTCGAGCGGAACACGCGATTGAATGCCATGACACATTTGGCGAATGCGGAATCGTATGGGAACGATGCGTTGACGTCTCTTTTTAACGGCAAGAACTCTTTGAGCTCCGGGAATCTTGGGGCATGGGGTTACGGTCTGAAGGGGCTTGGAGACACCATTCAGGCTGGGAGCGCGGGATATAACGCCGGGGAGAAGTTCGAGAATTGGTGGAAGAAGTGAGGCACCCATGGGAGTCATAGAGATCGGGGAACGGCGAGCACGTCTTGAGAATCTTGGGCAAGTTAGGCAATCTACTGTTCCGGATGGTTCTGCTGCGTGGCGCGGGTTGGAGGCGTTGGGCGGGCAAATTACGCGTTCGGCGATCAATCTGCCTCAAGCGATAGAACATGTGAACGCGGTGTTTGAACGGCATGCGAGGGTGGATGCCGAGAAACTCCAAACGCAGTACATGGAGCTCATGAATACCGCGCTTAACAACCCCGGCGATCCACAAAACCCAGAGGGCGCAAAAGGGTTGTTTCTTTCAGCACAGGATGATGATAAGGCGGCTGAGGCTCTTGAGGAGAACCTGAAGGAAGCCAGAACACAAGCATTGAAGACGATTGGCTATGAAGATGCTAACCGGCGAACAAAAGAACTCTTTGATGGCAGCGTACAGGCGTTTGATTTGAGTAATTTAAGGCGGGCGAATGCAATTTCCGCCGCACGTTTTGATGCAAGTGAAAAGGGGTCGGCGAAAGCCGCGCTTGATGCGTGTACCCGGGCAGCGTTGGTGAATCCAACGGCGGCGAACTATGCTTCAGCGATGGAAGCGTTTGTTCGCGATGCGCGGACAAACGGGATGAATGAAGACCAGACGCGAGAGGGGGGGCTTGCGTTTCATCGTTCGCTTGTGGTGGGTACGGTTGCTGAACGGATGTCGAGTGTAAAGACGTCTGATGAGGCCATGGAACTTGTCGAGGCTCTCAAAGACGGAGACATTCGCGGGCTGTCGAAAGAAGATAAGGAGCTTGCGGACTGGTTGCAGGCTGGATTTGAGCATCTTTCCGAACGGGAACGTTCCTCTTTAATTGATTCCGCCGTTAAGAAACAGGCGTCGCTGTCTGCGATGGCCGAGCGGGCATACGAAGCGCAGATTTCTGAGGCAACCATACGTGCGAGACAGGGGGCTGTGTCGTCAGCTGAATTGTTCGAGCTTGAGGCTAAATGGGAACGGGAAGGCGTTTCCGCCGCCTTAAGAAATAAGCTTGACGTGATTGCAGCATCCCGCGCGGGGGCGGAGGCGGCGGCGGCTATAGAGGCGGCGCTCTCGGGGGACCGTTCGGTTGACGTGTTAGAATCGATGAGCCAGACCATGAAAACGACCCCTGAATGGATACGAGCCATGAGCGCGGCAAAAGCGAATGCAAAGGAATCGTATTTAGCCGCGGTCAAAGATGAGGCTCAGACGATTTTAGATGACGCCGTATACAACAGGGGGCCTTTGATGCTTTCTGTTGAAGACAGGATAAAGTTAATTGACAACCCGAGCATAGACCCAGCCGAACGAGGCCTTTTGCAACGCGGATTGATTTCGTTTGACGACGCGGAAAAAGCGAAAGCAGCGATCCGGACAGACGAGGACGCAAGGCTCCACGGCGTGATGTCTCATGTTTTCTCGTCGTTATCTGCGACGATTGAGCGAACAAGAAGGGCAGTCGATGGCCGCATCGAGCCTTTTATAGACGTTATTTTTAGAACAGGCAGTACTGGGGATGTTGATATCGACAAAACCTACGCGGCTGCTCGTAGCTACGACGGGGGTATTGAGAAAAAAGAAGTCGCCTCACTAACAAAAGAAATCCAGAAAGTGGTCGATACGGTTCGTGATGTCGCCCGGAAAAATCCATCGTACACATCACGGGAATTGGAAGATCTCACAAATGATTTGCTTTACCCACTAATGCCTTCGATTGTAAAAATAAAACTACAACAGAACTCGTATGACAGACAAAATTTTGACAGGAAGCTGAACGCCGTCAAATTCTTACTTGAACGCGATGACGCAATAAACCCCGCAGGGACAGATAGTCCCGCGGCTTGGTATTTACAGGCATCTAGCGAAAACATGCAGCCTAACGAACCGAGTAATGCCTACATGCGCGACACCTCAGAGCGGAAGTTTTCTCCTGTTAAAAACCCAGACTATGCAGAGACTGTTTTGCAAAAAAAACAGACAGCCTCCAGGCGGAATCAAGACCTCCCCTCCCGTTGACATAAGAATGGGAAACTTATTATGAAGATTTCGATTAGCCAAAAAGACCTTGACCATATCGAAGCTGATGCTGGATCCGCCTATCTTGACAGGGCGTATGGGGTGCAGTCGGAGGATGGCGAAGCGCAGGTGCAGGATGATATCGACGAAGGCAGCGCCCAAGAACAGCAGGGGGGGATAGGCCATGTTTGGGGGCCTCATGCCAAAACTGCCCCCGAGGCCGGCGGTCAAATTGGTGATGGAGGCGGACAGCAACCCGACAAGGACGCAATGGGGGCGAAACAGGGGAATAATGTGGCGCTGAATCATGGCGAGCCGGGCGAAGAATCTATCTCAAGCGGTACGGGGCGTGAGCCTCCGCGCGGCGCGATGTCTCTGAACCTGGATGACAACCAGAAAGCGTTGGTGGCTGCGATGCGCCACGCGGAGGCTATTTTCAAGGCCCCAGATGAATTTTCCGATGCGTCCGTTCGCGGGGCGGCGGTTGCTTTGACTCAGGCGCTTGGCGAGGTGATGGGCGTTAAAGGTGGCATTACGCCGACATTGGACTATCGTGAGTTTAACTCATGGAAACCGGTGGGGAACAACCTAGATGGACTCCGCTCCGTGTACAACGCGATTAAGACCAATGGGGCGTCTCTCAACTCAGAATTGACGAATAGATATAGCGCCTTTGTCCAGAACGAGAGGCGCAGGCTTGGCTCCGCCTTTGATGCTGAAACTGCGGATTATGCGTTTGCTCAGGATGAGGGAAGGTTCGCCCATATCGGAGCCCCAGATGAACCGAAGAGTAAGACAGCGGTTGTCGGCGGGCGGCTTGTTGATGTCGGGAACGCTGGGGCACAAACAATTGTTGCGGATAAGCGGCGAGCGGCCGTAGAACAAATGCGGCAAGAGATTGCCGCTGATCAAGCTATTGCTGCTTGGCTCGCGGTCGCGCCGAGTCTCACAGACTCGGCGAATGCGTTGGTGCGCAAGGCATTTTACGTTGGCGGAGATAATCTGTCTATGCGTAACACACACATCAGCTGGTTTAATGGAGAAGATTATAATGTTTTCGAACGCTTGCCAGATGACAATAAAGAAACGGTGGCGATGCTGATAGGGCTTTCCCGCGGGAAGGTGTACGATCCACAATGGTGGACGGATACATTCAGAGGCATTGCCCGGCAAACAAAATATCTTGCGACGGGCGCAATCGAGTTTGGGCGGGGCCTTCTTATGACGCCAGTAAACTACCTTTTTGGAAGTTTGCGAGACGAGGGGTTTACTTGGCAGATGGCAGCGAATCAGGCACGTCGGGCGCTGTATCTTGAGGCTGTCGCATCCAACGCCGCCGAACACTTGGAATATCAGGACTACGGTGTTGTTTTGGGTGGGCTTAAAGGCACCCTTGAGCAGATCCCAATCTGGGCAACACTCGGAGCCGGGAGCGTTCTTTCTTCATCGGCACGGGCAGCAAGTGCCGGGCGCGTCGTGCAAGGCGCCGCGAATATCTCTGCACAGGCAACGCTCGCATCGATGTATGCAGCCCAATCGAGAGATTTGTATTTGATGTCCGGGGCGGACCTTGGTTCCGCGACTTTGTTTGGGATTCTTTCCGGCGTTGGGCAGGCATTAGTAGAGACTGCACAGGGCGAGGCTTTAATCGGAAAGGGTTTGACCGAAAAAGCTACAGCGGAAGCTATCGGCAAGTTAAACAAAACGTTCATCATGGACACGGGGAAGGTCGCATTAAAAAAACTTGCGACGCGCGAAGGTGCCCATGCTTTGGCTAAGGCGTCAGAGGCGGTCCTTCTCAATACTGCGCTTGAAACCGTCGAAGAAGGGCTGCAAAGGTTTGTCGAGACGACGGGCGAGTGTTTCGCTACAAAGGACTATGAAGGGCTTTTGTCGCGGACGTTCCAAGATGGGCTCCAAGAGATAAAAGACACAGCTTCGACGATGTTTTTCTCTTCGCTGTTCGGGTTTGGCATGACGCAGGCCAGGAGTGGAAAACAGGTCGCGGCGTTTAACGACCTGCTGTCTGCGCGTGTGAATCTTGAGAAACTCCCGGCAACGTCAGAAAACCTTAAATCAAAGTTTGCCCTGTTTAACGCGGACGGGTCATTCTCGGATGAGCGGTTAAATGATATGCGGCAGGCATGGCGCATGGAGCCCTCTGCCGAGGCGAGGCAAGCGTTTCTTGAGGGGAAAGCGACGGGACTTACGCCATCTCAAGCCTCTCTTGTTGGGCATTTGTTTACGGCACAGGAGCGCATCTCGGCGAGATATGGTCAAAATGCGATACGCGCGTTGTTTTCCTTGTCTGGGAACAATATGGGCGCGGCGGCCGATCTCTCCGCGTTTGGCTCTTCCACGTTCTCGTTGGATGCAACGCGCGTAAAGACTCTTTTGAATGCAGTTGGGTTTACCGGGGCGGAAGTTGTTCCGGAGGCTGATGGCGGCGGATTCGCCGTTCGCATTCAAGGCCGGGATAAGACTTCTGTGGCTTTTGCGTTGAGACAGGGGCCTTCCATCTTTGCGTCCGAGATTTCTAGCCCAACAGAGGGAGGAGCGGCGTCCGTTTTCGCTGCTCTTCCTGAGACATCTGATGAACACAAGGATGGATGGGATCACTTTAAGCCGTTATGGATGAATGCCGAGGCAGACGGCCGCCGAGCACTAATTAGTAAATACCATTTGACCGAACGCGGGAACACTAAGATTGGACGCAACACAATACAAGTTGTTACACCCGAGGGGCAGACTTCGACAATCGATGTGAATGGGCTGATCTCGCTTGTACGCGGAGACACGAAGGCCGTTGGCGGGACTGGGGCGACCATGATTCACGAAACGCTTCACGCGATTGTAGGCTTATTACGGGAAACCGGGACACTCGATGAGGCGGATATCGGGTTTTTACAGGCTGCGTTTGGAAAGCCTAAAACGGTTGGAGAGCTCTTTGACGAGGAATCTGCCGCGGACGCGTTAGCCTATGAAGTTACGCGTGGTGGGGCTCTTGAGGCGGCGGAACGCGTATCTGGCGTAGTGAATCGAGCTTTGCCTGACAAGACTGCGCTAGGCCGCATCCGAGAGGTTTGCCGCAAAACGCTTGATGCGATCTTCGGGTTTGATATGCCATTCCCGTATACGGAAATTGATCGGCAGGGTGATATTGCCAGGAACTTTCTGATTCCTGCGTTTAGCCGAATGGACTTCTCCCAGATGGCGAAGGTTATTCATGATCGAGCCAAGAATGTAAGGGGGAGTGTTGAGGACGAGGGACCACACACGTCTTCACAAGAACAGGTCTCACAGAACGTGAATAAATCGAAGTCTTTCGACGAAGAGACGCCAGCGACAAGCGAAGGAAAAATTGAAGAAGTTACTGAGCAAGACGCAAAAACTCGCGAAAAAACGGATTCGCGTGCAGAAAATCTGCACGCAAGCGAAACAGAAAGGCATGAGACTCGACCGCTTCCGTTCGAAGAAGAATCGTCAGCTGTCGAAAGGAAGGACGCGCAGACCTCTCGACATAACCGGGTAGGCACTGTTGTAGACATGGTATTTGACCGCGATGCGGTCGCGGCTCCCATCCCGACAGATGAAATTGTCATAAACGAACGTATTCCACAGTTCAAGGAAAATGTGGATCCCCGGACAGGGGTGAACCCTGAAAGCCGGATTGGGCAGTATGCTCCAACACTGGCAAAGCCCATCCGAGTGATGCGTTTTGAAGATGGCGTTCTGGAAGTCATCACAGGGAGACATAGGCTTGAAGCGGCGCGGCGTGCGGGAGAGAAGACCATTCCGGCAATCGTTTACGACGAAGCTGACGGAATGACGGTTGAGCTTGCCAAGGCTCTCGATGCCGCCGAGAATATCATGGAATCAAAGGGTTCTCGCGCGGACTTTACGCGATTCTTCCGTAACACCACACTTTCTGCGGACGCGCTCCAACGGCTTGGGTTGACAAGGACGGGCAACCGGCAGGTTTTGGCCGCACATGCAATTGGGACGAGGGGGACAAGCGATGTGTTTTCTTGGGCGCTAGATCCGAACACGTCAGAGGCGAGATTTCTGGCTCTTGGAGCTGTTGCGCGAGCTCCGAAGGTCGTCCAGTCGGCATTGCTGGATATGGTATTAAAAAGAGGGGTAAATGACCCCTCTGCAATTGAAACGGCCGGGCGCATTCTTGCGGCCGGGCATACAGACGCGGAGCCCGAGCAGTCCGGATTGTTCGGCGACGACGACCCGGTATTAGAGGAAGCGCGCCAGATTGGGCTTGGAGTGGCGGATATCACCCGCGGATTGGCGGGTGAGGCGAGAACGCTTTCTCGGGCAATTTTAGGCGCAAAGGATATGGTGCTCAGAGAAGAGACAAAACACCGTCTTGGTATTTCAAACGCGGATGATAAAGCTCAACTCCAACGGGCGTATGATCGTGTTCGGCAGGAAATAGCCGCGTGGGAGAGCCCGACAATTTCGGGTGAGAAGCGGGAACAGGCGTTGGCACGCGGGCGTGAGATTGACCGGAAGCGCGAGGCAAAGCAGGAGACGTTTGCCTTTTCCCGGCAGGAGGAGCCTGCTGCAAAGAAGGTTGAGCCGAAGACGCAGGCACAGCAGGCACAGACGGCTGTTGAGACGGTTGAGGCGGTGATACCGAGAACGGAGGAGCAGTCGAAACCGGAGACTTCGACCCCGCAGGTGCAGGCGGAGGAACTGAAGTCGGAGTCGGGCGTGAAGGCGGAACCGGAGGGTATTGTGCCTACAGAGCCGGAGGGGGCGGCCTCTTCGGCGGCATCGGTGGATAAAAGGAATGTCTTTGAGGATTATCTGAACACGTTCAAGCAGAAGATGGTGCGCGGGCGGGTGAAGAAGACGTTAGAGCAGAACAGGCGGCATTTCTGGGTTGAACGGATGGCTGCCAAGCCGAACATGACTGCACAGGTAAAGAAGCTCAGCCCGAGTACCAGCGCGACGGAAGCCTTTGAGAAGCGTCTTCGCGAGTTTTTGGATAAGGGTGCGTTTACCTTTAATGTGGTTCTCCGCGACATTGAGCGGTCTGTTGGGGAAGCGTTCCGCCCGTATTGGGGCATTCCGGAGGTGAAGGGGCTTGTTGAGAAGGTAAAAGCGACAGATGCGGCCGGAGACCGAGCGGGAAAGATGGCGGCCTTTCGTTCGCTCCAGGCGGCCATTGTAAAGGCGTTCAGGGAGAATGCCGGGAAGACGGAGTATCGGATTGAAGAGAAGGGTGCAGACGAATATTACTCGGTAACGAAGGGGGAGTTTGATTATTTCAACTGGCTTCGGGCGCAGGGGTGGGCTGGGGCTCAGGATTCTGTGCTAAGCGATGCTCAGGCGCGGTTTTCACTGACGAGTGTGAATCCGGAGATTGGCGAGGAGGCGCACGCGGTGTTTGAGCGGTATCACACGCCGGATGGTATGGCAAGGCCGGGCTATCTGCGTGCGCCCAACGGGGAGCGGACGAATCTTACGGAGCGGCAGTGGCTCCAGGTGCGCACGCCATCGTTCAAGCGGTGGTTCGGGGATTGGGAGAAAGTGGCGGTCGCGAACGCGATTCTCGGCGATGCGGATATCGTTGCGGAGAACAGCCTTCTCGACATGCCCCCGAAGGAACAACGCATTGCCGCAAAGGCTCTCTATGACGAGCTGAAGGCCAACGGCCCAGTTGACACGCGGGATGGGCGTTCCGTTAGGTTTACGGGCGTTGGGTTCAAGGAGATTAAGTCGCATTCGGCAGATCCTCATACGCTCGCCATCGTGCCGATCTTAAGGGAGGTTGTTGCATCGGCTCGCTACATCGGCGAGGGAGATGTAGACGCAACGGCGGCGAACAAAGATGTAAGGGCGTACCACATCTACGCGCGGCGCGTGAACCTCGGGGACGGAAGCATGGTCGCCCGCATCGTTATCCGCGAGGACAAGAACGGCAATCAGTTCTACGATGAGGAGTCCACATCCCTTGAAAAGGTGAAGGAGATCCAAGGCCAAGGGTCCCGCGACCCAAACACGGGGAGTGGCGATGGATCTCCTTACGCACCACACAGTCTAGCAGAGTTCTTCGGCGGAATCAATCCGGACGCGGTCTCGAAAGTGGTGGACGAGAACGGCGAGCCGCTGGTGGTGTACCACGGGACGGGAACCGATTTTAACGCATTTGATCCGTTACGGCAGGGCGAAAACTATCTACAGAGCGAAGGGGGTTTTTTCTTCACGACAAACAGGGAGATCGCAAGACATTATGCGAAATATCATGCCGAGGATGGGGAAGGCCGCGTGATTGAAGCGTATCTGTCTATCCGAACCCCCTATGAGAGCTCAGCTTATGGCGATGATTTGGGTGCTCCCATTGAAAAGTATGACGATCATCGTTCGGAATATCTTAGCGAAGCGGATATACAGGGCTGTGATGGAATCAGCATAACGGGCGAAAAGTCTACGCTTTATGTGGCGTTCTCTCCCACGCAGATCAAGAGTGCGGAGGCGAACACGGGGGCGTTCGATGCGGCGAACCCGGACATCCGCTATTCGGTTCACCGGGCCTCGCCTGAAGAGGACGCAGCGTATCTCGAGGCGGTAAAGCGCGGCGATATGGAGACGGCGCAAACGATGGTGGATGCGGCGGCGAAAGGAGCAGGCTACGATTCGCCGGTGCTGTATCACGGCACGCCCCATTTCGGTTTTACCCAATTCGACCTCTCCAAAATGGATGATGGGCACAGTATTTTCCTGACAAACAGCCCGGCGATTGCGTCCACTTATTCCGGTGTGGAAGGTTCGAGACGGGTTGCCGACCGCAGCAGCGTGGACGTTAACAATCTGTCCGGGCAGGAAATCGCGGAGATGCTGAATCATTTCTCGGCAGACAGCGGGATAGTCTATGAATATTTGGACATGGCCAGCCAGGATGCGTTTGAAAATCGCGTGCGTGCTGACCTTGAAAAGCTGGACGGAATGATCGCCCAAATTCTCGACCGGCATGACGTAGATTACATAAATCGGGAAGTGTTGCGAGATATTCAGGATGCCGCCCGGCGACACGATTACGAAAGGCTTGCCTCGCTATTGCACCCATCATGGTGGCCAACAAATACCACGACACTTTTTGACGGGAACATGTCGTTCGTGAAAGAATTAATGCGGAATGCCAAAAGCGTGGTAGAAGATAAAAGGGTTAAGGGCGAGTTCATCCGCTACACGTTTCCGGTACGGGGAGGACGCGGCGTCAACCGCATGAGCATAAAAGAAGCGCGGAAGTTCCTGCTGTGGGGCATGTCGCGTGGCAACTACTCGCTGTATGCAAAACTCGGGAACGCGCTGATGGTAGATGCGCACGGGGATAACTGGAGCGCTCTTGACTTCAGGGTGCCGGACAGCAAATACGAAATACTAGAGGAGGATGGATACTATAGGATTTACGACAAATCCGCCCATGTAATAGTGTGGGAAAACGGGATAAATTTATGGAACAGCAGAGAAGAAGCGCAAGGAGTTATTGACGGCCTTCCCGACAAAAACGGCTGGGTAAAAAGGCTCCACAACACACGCCAGGTTGCGGCATACGCCAAAAAGCAAGGCTATGACAGTGTGGTATTCAAGGATCTGCGCGATAACGGCGGGCAAAATCGTGATGTGGGTTTTGACACCCTCGCGGATATTTACGTTATTTTCAACCCCAGCGACGTAAAGTCCGCCGACCCGGTTATTCGTGATGATTCTGGGCGTGTGATTCCGCTTTCTGAGCGGTTCAATCCGAGAAACGAGGATATCCGTTTCTCCATCGCGAGGATTCCGGAAGAGGGAATGCTCCGCGCAGATGCCGCGGCGGTTTTGGACACGCTCAAGGGCGGCGTGTTTGTGAACCGAGAGACGGGGCTCCCTGCGCGCCTTTCTTCAACAGGGGTTGGGAAGCTGATCAGCAACAACGCAGTTGCCAAGTCCATGGCAAACGGATTTACGGCGGCTCAACACAACGCGCTTGCGGCTCGCATCGACAGTCTTTACCAAAATGCCATGCTTGTGGAAGACCGGCCGGACAGAAACGGGGATGTGAACATTCGAAGCATCAAGCGTCTTGTCTGCCCCGTTCAGGTTGGCAGCGCGGAAGCGGGCGCTTACATCACCGTAAAGGAATCCGTAGAACACGGCAACAGGCTCTATTCCGTTGAGGGGATAAAGATAGCGGCATTGCCCCCAACGGTGAGAAGAGTTCTTGCGAACCGCAACTCGGCTGACAATGCCGCCATGCTGGGGGATAGTATACCACACTTCGCCGATGGGGGTGAACGACGTTTCTCGCTTTCGCGTGCTGTGGAAGAGACTCCGCATTTGATCGCTGTGCATAATCTTTCGGAGAAAAATCTCGTCAGGGCGATTGAGCTGGGCGGGTTCCCGATGCCTTCTCTTGCGATTGTGAAAGATAGCCAGGGACATGATGAGTTTGGAGATATATCTGCTCTGTTTCGCCGCGAGACGATCGATCCCGCGTCCGACCGCCGGAACCGCGTATACGGCGGCGACGCGTGGACGCCGGTATTCCCGCGCGTGGAGTACAAGGCGGACAGCAAGGTGGAAAAGCGTGTTCGCGACAAATACTATGAGCTGTCGCGGAAGTACGGCTACGAGAGCACGCGCGCCATGCAGAGCTACGAGCAGGATTTGTCCGCCAAGCTGACCTCTGCGGGTGGCGAGGCGGCAATGCTGGAAAAACTGTACGGCGACGAAGACATGATGCAGATTTACCTTGAGGACACGGGCAAGGGGCGCGTGGAGAACGTTGTCCGCGAGATGAAGAGCGTACTGACGGACGGGCAGGCGCGGCAGTACGACATTCTGATCGACACGCTCGGACGCGAGGAAATGAACCGTTTCGCGGTGAAGGACGGGGAATCGCCGATCTCCGTGCGGAAAGCGTTTCTGGAACGCAACGAAGCCGGAATCCGCGAGGCGTTCGCCCGGACGTTCACGGAGAGCGGCATGGACGCGAAGACCGCCGCCGAGGTTTCCGGGGAGCTTGACCGGGGAGACTTGATGAAATACGTCCGCGAGGCGTACAAGTACATGCTAAGCGGTCGCGAGACGGTGAAGCAGGAGATCGACTACGCGGCGACGAAGGACGCGATCCGCGAAAAGGCGGGCGGCGGATACCAGGAATGGGTGCGGGATTTGTTCGGAGGAGCGGAGGAAAAGTCCGGCATCCGCAACAACAAAGACATGTTCACATTCTCCGGGAACCGGCGCAGTTTCGACGCGCTGCACTATGAACTCACGCTGGAAAACGTCGTCCGCGTCATGCGCGAGGAAGAGCAGAAGGGCGGCGGCTCGCTCTTCGGCGGTCAGTCCATCTGGGGCGCGGCGACGAAGGACTACGGCTCCATCGGCGAGATCAAGGCGGACAGCGGACGGCTCGGCACGGTGTCAGAGGACGAGTACAAGGCTATCCGGCAGAAATACACCGAACGTTTCGCGGAGATCGCGAACGAGATCATGGACAGGGGCGCGGACAACAGTTTCATCGCGGCAGACGACGCGGCGGAGATTCTTGTAGACGCGCTGCGCAAGAAAAAGACGGTCGCGGCAATCGACCGGGAGCTGCGCAAGTACTCGCAGCTGAACATTCAGAGCGACACGGCGCAGAAAGCCTATGATCTGTTCCGCGATATCTCGGAAATGCCGACCAGGTATTTTGAGGCGAAGCCGCAGCGGGCGGTTGGGGTCGACGAAGTCCAAGCCTGGATCGTCCCGGAGGATTTGACGCAGGGATTGATGGCGCGTCTTCTGGGGATGGAGCAACGGGTCTACACGTATCAGCGCGGAGACGCGGCAGATCGTCTTCGGGTGGTGAACCAGGCTGCCACGGATACAAACGTGAGGTTTTCCGTGACGGCTCGCGAGGCACTGAATAATCAGACTGGAGTCCAACCGAACGGCGAAGGCAGTCGCGTGCAGGCTGGCGGCATAGAATATCCTCTCGGGCGGCTTGGCAGACATAGCATGGGCGAACAGCGGCAGCCACGTTATTCCCTCTTTCGAAACCTCCCGGCGCAGGGCGAGTGGAATCTCCATGATATGGATGCGCTCAATGATGCGTTTTTGGCCTCGACATATGCCACGGGAATAATCCGCGCAGGAGACGATGAGGCGCGGATGAAGACGATTGACAGAAATCTGGAGATGGCGGCGAAGTATTTCCGGACGAAAGACCTTGACGCCGTGCGGAAACGGGCGGCGGCTCTGGTGAAGCAGAATGCGGGAGCTCGCGCCATTCCGGAGCAGGAGCTGGTCAGCATGATTGGGGCGGATGCGTATGACCGGCGCGTAAAGGAAAAAATGGCCTACGTAGAAGGTTATGCCCAGGGCACGCAGGACTATCAGGAAATGCAGGCCGGGGAAGAAGCACTGAAGGCCTACGCCGAACAAATGAGCGGCGTTTCGTTGGATGTGATGCAGGACTCGCTCGGGTTTTCTCTTGCGCGGACGCTGCTTCTGATGCAGGAGCAGCGCAAAGGAGACCCTGCCGGGAAGGAAAAACGTGTACGGCGGAGCAAAAAGCCTGAAGGCGGACAAGGCGAACAGGCGGAATCCGAAACGGAAGAGGAGCAAATCGCACTGCCAGAAGGGCTTGTTGAAGAAGCCCGCGAACGCTACCGCGCCATCCGAGAAGCTATCCGCAAGCGCGCAGATGCCGCCCTTGCAGAAGAAATTGCCAGAAGAGAGGCCGCGGAAAAAGAAAAAGAGGCAAAGCGAAAAGAAAAGCCTGGGAAACAGACGAAAGAACGGGAGAAACCAAAGAAGGCTTCGGCAAAAGAAGTTCTTGACGTTCTTGGTGCTGAACCTTTTGTCTTAGCTGCTCTCAGGCAAGAAGGGGTTGATTTTGAGAACCCTGAACACTTATTGTGGTTCGTTCAACAATATGTTGCAGACAAGTATCTGACAGAAAAACAAGGCGACACTCTTACCGATCTTGCAAACAATCCGCTTTTCGTTCGTGAATTGCAGATGACGTTAGTGGAGTTGGTCGTTCGTTTGGCGGATGACCTGTGTTACACCGCGCAACGAGAACACGTGAAGCGGCTTGCCAACCGCATCTTACAGGCCAAAAAGTCTCTAGAGGAAACCCGCGGGGTGGCCTTGCAGGCGTTGAATCGGCTTCATTCCGCAAGGATTAAAGAGGCTCGTAAGGCTATCCGCATCCAGATGATTGCGCGAATCAATGAAACCATTGGGACACAGCAGGTTTCAATTGGGAAGGAAGCCTCAGAGCGCCAGGTGTCCGGGGATTTCGAACGCTACCTTGCGAAAGTTAGAGCCGTGCTTAAGATGAGCACAAAGGCTATTGACGACAAGCGGGAAACGTGGACAAATATCTTGCGGCACAGAAGAACAGATCTTGATGAAGATGATGCGGCAATCACCAAGAATCGCGACATCAAAGACGGAGAAGAATGGCTTGCCGTGATCAACAAGTATGGAGCGCATCATAGTATGATGCCTGGACAGCTTGATGATTTGCGAGCAGACCTTGAAGACGGCCTCCACGGGGCGATTCAGGAAGCATTGAAGAAAAAGGCCGAGTTTGAAGCAGAAATCAAGGCGACGCTTGACCCGCTTGTTCTTGGGATTGCAATGAATGAGCCGGGCACTAAGCCGGATGATTCCGGGGTAAAAGGGAAACTGAACAACCTCGCAAATAATCTACAATCGCTAATGCACCTCCAGCTGCGAAGGCTTGTTTGGCGCAGCACGGGGGGCGTCCGCAAAAACGCCCTTCGGGCGATTGAGGTAATAGAGCTGCAACTCGGCCAGGCGTTTGACCGGAAAAACGCACTGAAGTCTGAGTGGATGGACAAAGTCGCTGAGGGGGTTGCGAAAATCTACGGAACACCTTGGAAAGCAAGAAAAGCCCTTCGGCGAAAAATCCCATTAGACGTTTCGCGAAAAATCTCGAAGCAAGGCCTGCACCTGACGGTCGGACAAACGCTCGCATTGTACGCGTATCTGACGCAAACGGATGACTACGCGTCGAACATTAAGATTCATGAGCGGGGAGGTGAGGATTACATCCGGCAGGTTCGGTCCGCGCTTTCTTCGAAAGAACTGCAGCTTTTAATATTCATGCGAAACTTTCTTGCGGATATTTTTCCTTTGCTTCAGAGCGAATATCGGGATATCACAGGAACAACCGTTTACACAACGAGAAATTATTTCCCCGTAAAAATGAAAATGGAGGAGCGACTTCCAGCGTATGCACGGGCTTGGTCGCCGATCGTTACGGCGATGCAACCGCGCGTTAGAAATAGCCGCGACGTGGACGAGAATACAGACGCATTTGACTTGTTTTTCGCCCGTCTTGAAGATTACGCGCAAATGGTCGGTTACGGGAAGGCCGGAATTTTCTTGCGCGACACCCTGGGGAGTCAGCCGGTCTTGGCCGCTGTTCGTCGTGCGCACGGAGACAAAGAGTTTCATCGGCTGACTAGTAAGGTCGTTGATGTTTTAGCGGGGACACGGTCGGCGCACGATGAGACATCGATTGCATTGAAGGCTTCGCGGTGGGTGTCTTTGTTTTCGCTCAGCTGGAACCTGCTTTCCATAGGGAAGCAGCTAACGAGCGGACCAATCATGATGAATGATGACAACGTTGGCGTTGCGAAAGGTCTTTGGTGGGGCGTGCGGAACCTTTTCCCAACCGCGGAGACACGGCGTGTTTGGGGAATATTGAGGACATCGCCCGGGTTTCGTGCGCGTTATGGGCACGGATTGTCTGCAGAAATGGCCGATGCTCTAGCACAAGAAACGAATGCGCTGGGGTTCTTCCGAAAAATGTACCGAGCGGGGATGAAGCCGACCGAAGTCGCAGACTTCCTGGCTGGGTTTACAATAGCCTGCGGATATTTTCAGAAGCGCGAGGCGGAGCTTCTTGCTCAGGGGCTTTCTCAGGCAAAAGCTCAAGACATCGCAACAACGCTAACATGGAATTTGCTGAACCGCACACAGCAGTCTGGACGAACAGAGGATCAATATTTAAGTGTGCGCAATTCAAAACTCGCGAGATTGGTATTTCAATTTATCAACTCCCCTGTCCAACAGGCGCAGTATACTGTGGCGGCGATGCAGTCCTTTTTCCGTGGCGAAGAGGGTGGCGGTACTCGTGTGGCACACGCGCTTGTCGGGCACGCGCTCTCTGTTGCCGGAATTTCCCTCGTTAAATTGTTGTGGGATGCCGCGCTTGGCGAATATGCCAAAGAGGACGGGGATGATAAGGAAAAGCTTTTCAAGGAGTGGGCGGCAGACTTTGTCCTCAATCTTTTAGCTGGCGACCTTTTCGTTTGGCCTCTCGTCGGCGATGCGATCCAAGGCGTTGTTTACACGGCGTCGACAGGAGATATGCCCCCATTCCGTGTAGGCAGTGGCATCCCAGCGATCGATCAGTTTAATAGGGCGGCGCGGTCGATTAAACGAGGAGCAAGGGGCTTGATCTGGGAGGATGTTTCCGCTGATGACCCCAAAGCTTTTTTTGCCGAGACACTTGACGAAATGCTAAAAGCGACAGTCCCTCTCTATCGTCATGCCGATCGCGCGACTAAAAATTGGACAGGAAAAGACCTCGTTGAGCACTTGAATCTCTAGGTCATTACGTTGCGTGGCGCAAAAAGTTTGTCAAAAGTTTGTCATTTTTGACACCGAAATGCGTTACAAGATGTCATGAAAAGTCAGAATGCACGCGAAACGTCGTAGTACAAAACGCCATCACTCAATGCGTTTTCATTGTATTATCAATGCTTTATTTATGGTGGACCGAGAGGGATTTGAACCCCCGACCAAGGGATTATGAGATACCTCTAAATGCCAACATTTCAATGGGTTATTTCAAGATTTGTCAAAACTTTGACAGATTTGACGCGAGAACGGTAAGGAGCAACCAAGCGAAAAGTACTTGGCCCCTGTGCCTGGGCTAACCAGCCCTCGGTAATGGCGGAAGAAAATGTCTGTGCCGCGGTGCCCCATTTCGTATGCTGTGGCGGCGGCGTCGCGTGTTTGCTCATAGCGATAGGAGGCGAATGAGTGGCGGAGGATGTCGGGTGTCCATTTGAACCCTGCTTTTTTGATTAGGTTCGTAAGGTGTTTGTGAAATCTTGAAATCGAACAAGGAAGAATGGTTTCGCCGCTCAACGCACCGTGTGAGAGTATTTTTTTTAGATTCGGGAGAATGGGAACCGTTCGAGCCGCTGCGGTTTTGGTTTGCGCGGCGGTGAGGGTGATGTATTCTTCTCCGATGTCGGCCGGGCGCAGGCGCATGGCTTCCGTGGGGCGCAGACCTGCAAACATGCAAACGGCGATGTATGGGAGGCATGCTCCGCGCTCAAAAGTTGCGGCTGTTTCGAGAAGGTGTTCCGCTTGTGTGAGCGTTAGAACCGCGGGTTGGGAGTGTTGTTGTCGAGGGGCTTTTATTGTGGCGGTTGGATTGACAGCAAGAATATCACGCGAGGTAAGCCAGGTGAAAAATGCTGAAAGCGTCCGAAGTGCCTTGGTGAAGCCTTGCCGTGTTGGGAAGCTGTCGAGGTATCTTCGGATCGCGGCTTTTGTGTAGGTATCTAGGGTGTCGCCAAGAATCTCGGAAGAAAGAGCACGATTCAAATGCCTTCGGTACTGGATCAATGTTTCGTTGCGTAGACGCTTGGCAGCCTCTTCCAAATAAGTTGACATCAGTTCATGAACAGGCACAGCCTCAGGCTTTTTTTGCTCCATCCATGGTTTCAGGGCTTCGAGGAGGGAGGTGCCTGGGGGCAGAAGGGCGTAAGCCTCGGCGGCTTCGCGGAGCTGCGCGGCGGTGAGTGCTGGAGCGCCGGAGGATTGGGCATCGAGCCATGCCTCGGCTTCGGCGCGGGATTTGAAGACGCGGCGGGCGCGGGAGCCAAAGCGGCTCAGGCTCGCGGCATAGGTGCCGTTGGCGGTTTTGGCGACGTGCCCGTGGCCGTAGGATGTTTTTCGAGCGCTCATGACCGTTCGAAATGGGCGAAAAGGTACGCGCCTAAAAGCAAGGAGAGCCCTGTAGCCGAAAGCGTGATTGAGCGCTTTTCCAGCAGGACGAGCGCCGCGATTCCACGCGCCAACCCGAAACAGAAACACGCTCGGACTATGACAAGCAGGTACGTTCTAAGGATGGATTTCACGGGTTCGACTCTCCATTCGAAGTGGGTTTCTTTCGCTTGAACGAGAGAATTGAGTAAATGAGCCGGACAAGGGAGTAGAGGAACGCAGCGAGTGCAAGCGTTGCGAGAGGAGCGAAAATGAAAAACAAAAACAGGGCCTCCTCAAAACGAAGGCATCTAAAATCTCCATCAGAGATGTTACTTATAAGGTATGAGGTGATTGATCCGGAGTTTGCAAAAAACCGGACATGAAAGAAAATCTCCCAGAGGCTAATCATGATGATGATCAGCTTCACCGTTTCTCTGACGCTTGGCTGCATGTTCATTTTTCGGTGAGTTTTTGGAGCAGGGCTTTGAGCTCTGCGAGGTTTTGGTCGAGCTCGTCCTGCCGGGCTTTAAGGGAGGCGAGGACGGGACAGGCGGCCGGGCAGGCGTGGGCGCACGGGGTGATGTGTGCGGGCTCGGCGGCTTGAGCAGCGCGGTGAGCGAGTCGATGACCTTCTGCTGGGAGGCGACAGTGGCCTCCAGCGTGGCAATCTGGTGGCGGAGAGCTTTGATCAGGACGGACTCCGTGGCGGGCGCTGGAGCAGGCACTGGAACCGGCGAGCCCACGCGCACATTCGCGCCAGCGTTGATCGTCTGCGTGCCAATCCTTGACCCATCCTGCGCAACATGAACCGTTGTAGGATTAGAAAAGGTTACGGCGCGATGAATGGAACAAACTTCATCAATTCTGCGTTTAATTTTTTTTGAAAGCGGACACACCCCACACTCAATTTTCGCTAGGTAGGAACGCGTAACTCCTAGAGCCTCAGCGAATTGTTTCTGCGTCATGCCGACTTTTTCGCGGGAATCCAAGACGAAATTTTGTTCCATTTTCTTGTTGCATCCATGTTCAGTTTTTGTTACAATTTGCGCCATAACAACGGGAGCAAGCAACGGTGTTTGCCCCCCGAAAAACGGAACCACGGTACCAAACGGAGGACAATATGGTCAAGTTGACGGAGGAGCGTATCTGGCGCTTGCGCGGGCTGGTGGGGTTTGCCCACGAGCTGGGCGTGGCACCTAACCACGTACGCCTGGTCTACCAAGGGAGGCGGAAATCGCCGCGCGTCGAGGCGGCACTTGCCGAGCACGGCATCAAGGTGCGCCCGTGCCCGAAACGGCTGAGGGAGGACTAACCATGGACACGCTGCTGACGATTCCGCAGATCCGCGAGCGTTATTTCCCAGCGACGAGCGCGCGGTGGATCCGCGAGCACCTGATTGTCGGGAGGCGCGTTGAAAGCGTCAAATTAGGCAAAACGCACTACGTGCCGCAGGCCTCGGTCGAGGCCTACATCGAGCGCATCCGGCGGCACGCCATCAACAACCGCTGGTGAGGAGGGGCCGACATGACGATTGACGACGAGGAGATTCAGGCGGCCTTCCGGAGGCGCGAGCAGCGGGAGGAGCGTCGGCAGGACTGGACAGACGCGCTGCTGCTGATTTTGGCCTGGGTTCCGGCCGCGGCGATGGCCGCGGTGGTCGGGCTGACCATCGCCAGGGAGCTGACCGCGGCGCTGGGCAATTGATTTAACGGATTTAACACACACAACCTAAAGGATAAACGATGAGAGAGATGACGACACAGACAAACAACGAGCTGGCGCAGATTGCGCTGACGGACAACGGCGTAGCTCTGCGCACGATCGGTCAGGCCGCGGCCTTCGCCGAGCTCCTCCAACGGGGAGGCATGCTCCCCAAAGGCACCACCGTCGAGGGCGCGGTCGTGGCCATCTTGGCCGGGGCTCGGCTGGGGCTAGACCCCTTCCAGGCGGTGCAGGGGATTGCCACCATCAACGGGAGACCGGCCATTTGGGGCGACACGCTGGTGGCGATTGTCAAGGCCTCCGGGCAGGTCGAGGACGAGCAGGTCGAATACGTACCCACCCGCCGCGATTGCAAGGGCGTGCGCTACACCGTCAAACGCAAGGGCATTGCCACGCCCTACGAGGGCACCTTTACGCTGGCCGACGCCGACAAGGCCGGTCTGCGGGGCAAACCGGGCCCGTGGGCGCAATACCCCGAGCGGATGATGCTCGCCCGCGCCCGCGCCTTCGCCCTCCGCGACGGCTTTGCGGACATCTTGCGTGGCATGCGCGTGGCCGAGGAGGAGCGGGACGTGGTGGCCACCGTGGAGGCCACGCCGCAGAGCGCGGAAGCGCCCGCGTCGCGGAAAAAACGCGCCAGCGCGTCGGCGTTGATTGCAGACATGCCGCATGCGGTTCCGACCGCCGCTCCGGAGGCGGAGACCGCGCCGGAGGCGCAAACGCCCGCGGCTGAGCCGGAGTCCTGCCCGCCGGCAGACAGGGCGGTGCCGGACTTCCTGTGATTTTCGGGTACGCCCGAAAAGCCCCGGCGGGGGGCGTTAAACCCCGCCCCACCCAATAGCACACACACAACCAGAGAGGGACACACCTATGACCAAACGAGACGAGACGGCAGAGGCGCCGATTGGCGGCGCAGACAACGCAGGCGCACCCGCGCTGGAGATCCCGCCCGCGCCGCGCCCGGAGGCGCACCATCCGCACGGGATGAGTCAATGGCCGGCCATCATGGCCTGCGCCTGCTTCGAAGGGCGGGGGGACAGCGCAGACGCCGCGCTGGGGACGGCCATCCACGCCAAACTGGCGGGCTGGCTGGCCGCTGCCAAGCGCACGGGCGAGCTCCGCGCCGAGGCCGTTGACAATCTAACCCTGCACGAGCGCGGCGCGCTGGACGCGGCGGAGGCCATCCTGGCCGAGGCGGGAGCCCTGCGCGACAGAATCCACGTAGAGCACCGGTGCACGCTTGACAACGGCGTGTTCGGGACGGCTGACGCGGTGCTTGCAGACCGCGAGCGCCGTCGCATAACCGTTTGGGACTTCAAGACGTTTTACAATCCTGGGCGCGACTATTACGCCCAGCTGGCGGGCTACGGGTTGGCCGTGGCGCAAAAGCTCCTGCGCGGACCATGGGGCGGGATGAGCACGGATAACATCACGCTGCGCCTGCGCGTTCTTTATGGCGATACTCCCGTCAAGTCTGACAGCACCGAGATGCCGCTAGCCTCGGCGGCGGCGATTGCGCACGCTGCGCTGGCGCGGTTCCGACTGCGCGAGGAGGGCAAGGCCGAGCCGTCGCAGTGCAACTGGTGCGACATTTGTAGGCATCAGGCGGCATGCCCGGCGCTGCGCGAGGTGGTGGAGGCCACGCAGGGGGAGGCGCCGCTGGCGCAGGCGTTCCGAGCTTGGGCAGATCTCTCGCCGCCGATCAAGGCGCAGCTACTGGTGGTGGCCGAGCAGGCCGCTAAATGGGCAGACGCCGTGCGTGCGGCGGCCAAGGCTGACGCGGTCAACGGCGTGGCGCTGGAGGATCCCGCACATGGCGTGGCCTTCGCCCTCCGGCAGGTGGCGGGGCGCAAAAAGCCGCGGGTGGCCGACCTCTGGCCGGTGCTCTTTGCCAACGGTGTCAAGGCCGAGGACTTTAAGGCCAAACTAAGCATTTCCGCGACTGACGCCGAGGGGCTGCTCAAGAGCGTGGGAGTCCGGGCTAAGGATGCCAAGGCCGCCGTGGCGCAGGTCTGCGACGTCGGCCCCGGAGCGACGCAGCTGGTGCGAGCGTAAGGAGGGAGGCCGCGCGATGGGAGCCAAACTTGCCGAGCAGGTGCTTGACCTGGGCGACCGCCTGCCGCTAACCACGGGCGAGCGGCTGACGCTCCTGGCGCTCGCCTTCCGCGCCGACGACGCCACGGGCGTCTACGCCGGCACGCAGAATGCGCTCGGGCGACAAATCGGCGCGGTTAGCTCGCACATGTCCAACCGCATGCGCCGGCTGAAAACCTTCGGGTTTGTCTCGGTGGGGGGCTCCAGGCCAGCCACGACGTTAAAAATCGACGCGGATCGGCTGGCGGAATGCGCTAGATTGTGCTCGGCAGATGTTACCGCCACGGTAGCAGATGTTACCGCCACGGTAGCAGATGTTACCG
>ERZ808274.118-NODE-118-length-44722-cov-21.182282_pt1 | contig 44722 bp, 66 predicted proteins | sample MGYA00521277_ERZ808274 | MGnify/ENA primary metagenome ERZ808274 (study PRJEB31516, sample SAMN03275597) | gut metagenome | biome: mammalia-associated habitat; material: feces | host: Papio cynocephalus | place: Kenya | collected 2012-07-28 ... | reverse complement strand
CCCAGAATCCACCGAACGGGATTTTTTGAAATTTTCTGGGACGTTTTGACCCGAAAAACGAAAATTTTTATCTCTTTACGAAAATTACGAAAAACATGAAGGCTACAACCAGCGGTCTGACCGCTAAAGGAGTGTTGAATATGGATGTCAACGATATCATCCCCTACGAAAACAACCCCCGTATCAACGATAAAGCCGTGGATGCCGTCGCCAATTCGATAAAGGAATTCGGTTTCAAGGTCCCCATAATCGTGGACCGCAACAACGTTATCATCGCGGGTCACACACGCCTGAAAGCCGCCTTAAAATTGGGTATGACCGATGTACCCGTCATCATCGCTGACGATTTGACGCCTGATCAGGTCAACGCGTTCCGTCTTGCTGATAACAAGGTCGGGGAGTTGGCGGAATGGGATTTCAACGCACTCGAAGCGGAATTGGCCAATATCGACCTCGATATGTCGCAGTTCACGTTCGACGTGGAACCCATCAGTCCCGACGATTTCGGCGATGATTTCAACCTTCCAGACGGCGATAAGAACGAAATCTGCCAGATGACGTTCACGTTGCACACACAACAGGCCGAAGCGATCAAGGACGCCATATCCAAGGTCGGCGAGGTCGCGGAGACATTCGGAAACACCAACTCCAACGGAAACAAACTCTACGAGGTGGTGAGACAATGGGAAGAGCTAAGGACATCGTTGTAAAGGTCATCCCTTCCAGCATTGCCAACCCGTTCATCAAACGCCATCACTACAGCGGGAAGGTCGTTCAGAATTCCAGTCTGCATTTCGGCGTGTTCCTGGACGGCGACCTCCACGGGGTCATGAGCTACGGTCCATCCTTGGACAAGTCGAAAATTCAGGGCTTGGTCCGTGGCACGGGTTGGAACGAGTTCCTGGAACTCAACCGTATGGCGTTCGACGACTACCTTCCGCGCAATTCGGAAAGCCGTGCAATCTCCATGTCGATAAAGCTGATCAGGAAAAACGCACCGCAGATAAAATGGATCATCAGCTTTGCGGATGGATGTTCATGTGGTGATGGGACGATATACCGCGCCAGCGGATTCGTCTTGACACAAATCAAGGAGAATTTCAACCTATGTCAGATGCCGAGCGGTGAAAAGGTTCACAAGATGACGCTTGAATCGAACCCAACCTCTCCCAGGAAGGATTTGGGAGGGCGGTCATACTACGACATCACGGGCGGGAAGTTCGATTTCAAGAAGTTCGTATCGGCGACTGGTGCAACGATCCTGAAAGGGTATCAGCTTCGGTACATCTATTTCGTCGATAAATCGTACCGCGAGAGGTTGACGGTTCCAGAGATACCGTTCTCGAAAATCGATGAGGTTGGTGCGAGGATGTACAAAGGGGAAAAGCTATAAGTATCACCTTGAACATCAAATTGGTGCGCGTGTGGTGTAAGGGTTGCACACTCGATATCCTTTTGAGGGGTCACGGTTCGAGTCCGATGTACGCGCACCATTTTTTTCTATCTCTGATTCGGAGGTTCTATATGAGCAGACGCGATGATTTGATAAAGATATTCGCGGGGATGGATGAGAATGTTCTAACCATCGTGTCCCCGATGATTGATGATTTGGTTTTCGTGGAGTCGCAGTTGGACGACCTGCGGACGAAGCCGTTCATTCGCTATCATCCTACTGATCCGAGTATTCAGAAGGCAACCCCCGCATACAAGATTTACAAAGACCTATTGGCACAGGAGAAGGACATCGTGCGCATCCTATGCTCACAACTTCACAAGGTCGGCGGGGAGGATACGGAAAGCCCGCTCCGCGAGTATTTCGCATCGAGGGGAAAATCATGATCAGACAATCCAACGGCTGGTTCGAGTCATACCGCATGGGGTGCAAGGATGGAACCTATGTCATCGGTGCCGAGTTGATGATGGTCCTGGATCAGCTGACGGAGGACATGGAGGGGAGCGAGTACATCTACGATACCACATCGGCGGATGAACGTATCGATTTCATCGAGAATTGTATCAGGTTGACGAAATCCCCATTCTATGGTAAGCCGATGATTCTACTCCCGTTCCAGAAGGCGTTCATATCGGCGTTGTACGGGTTCAAGATGCTGGACGGTTCCGATCGGTTCCAGAATGCGTTGTTTCTCATCGCTCGCAAGAACGGGAAGTCCGAACTCTGCTCCGCGTTGCTCCTAACCGAGATGATAATCGGCGGAAGCGGACTGGATATAGTCTGTTCCTCGAACGATGATATCCAGGCATCCATCCTGACCGATGCTGTGGACACGATGCGGTTGATGATCGACCCCGAGTCTAAGGACACGTGGCGGAATCAACGGAACATCCGTTGCACAATCAACGACAACAAAATCTTCAAACTCTCGGACAGAACGAGGAACAAGGAAGGGCGCAACATCGACATCGCGGTTGTGGACGAAGTTCACGAGATGAAGGATAACGTCATCATCAAATCCATCGAACAATCCCAATCCTTGAAGATATCCCCGAAGCTTATCAAAATCACAACCGAGGGATTCGTCAATGATGGATATCTGGACGGTGAACTCGTGCGCGCGCGTGCGATCATACGCGGTGAAATCGATGACCTGCCATCGAAAAGATATCTCCCGTGGCTGTACACACAAGATTCCGAGTCCGAGGTTTGGAACGGAAACCGTGTCAACCGCCTTTGGCAGAAATCCAATCCGACACTCGGAACCGTCAAGCAATGGTCGTATCTGGAGCAGCAGGTTGACTTGGCCAAGCAATCCAAAGCGGACCGTTCGTTTGTTCTGGCGAAGGATTTCAACATCAAGCAATCCAACTCCGAAGCGTGGTTGATGTTGGAAGACTACGATTACGATGAGACGTTCGACATCGAGGAATTCCGCAACTGTCTCTGCCTGGGTGCCGTGGACATCGCGGAAACAACCGACCTTTCATGCGCTAAGATTCTGCTCATGAAGCCCGATAGTCCTAAGAAATACATCTACACGAAATATTTCATTCCCGAGGGGAAGCTGGAACGGTCGGACGATCGGAGCGCGGGTGCCAAATACCTCGAATGGGCGCGCGAGGGACTGATCAAAATCTGTCCTGGCAACTATCTGGACGTTACCGTTATCGCGGATTGGTTCGCGGAGATGTACAAGACATACGGATTGAGGTTGTACAAATGCGGTTATGATGTGAAATTCGCAACCGAATTTTTGACCCGCATGGATCAGTACGGGATGGATTGCGAAATCGTCTATCAATCTCCCGAGGTCATGAACCATCCAACCAAGATGGTGGAGGCCGATTTAAAAAGTCGTTTGATCGTCGGAAATAATCAAATAGATAAGTGGTGTTTTGGAAATAGCGCATTGAAAATCGATGGAAGAGGTAATGGGTTGGTGGTCAAGATAGACGGTCAGATATCGCGTAAAATCGATGGTGCCGTCACAACCATCATCCTGTTCGAGATTTTCAGACGGTGGCGGACGGATTTCGTTAACAACTTGGAGGGATGACGTTGGGATTTTTTGACCTATTCAAAAAGAAAAAAGGGGGCGATTTGGAATACGCCAAAATGCTCAACGGCTGGATGCCCGTGTTCTCCCAGTTCGGGAGCAACATATACGCCTCCGATGTGGTCCAGCAGGCTATCAATTGCATCATCCGCGAGATGAAGAAGCTCGAACCCCAGCACGTCATCAGGAAGGGGTCCGATGTCATCCCGCAGAATGACGAGGTTCAATCCGTTCTTGACAATCCGAACCCTACCATGACGACCACCGATTTCATCGAGAAGATCGTGTGGCAGTTGTATTTCAACTACAATTCATTCGTCATCCCGACTTGGAACAATAGCAACGGCAAACTCGAATCATTGTATCCGATCCAGCCCGTTGATGTGGAATTCCTTCAAGACAGAAGCGGAACCTTGTTCGTCAAGTTCGAATTCATGAACGATTATCGTTGCACGGTTCGTTATGACGATATCATCCACATCCGTTACAACTACTCGGTGAACGAGTACATGGGCGGTGATGATCAGGGACAGCCGAACTACAAGGCATTGCTGGAGACGCTCGAATTGAACAACACCCTTTTACAGGGCGTCGGGAAGGCATTGAAATCCAGTTTCGCGATAAACGGGGTTGTCAAATACAATTCCATGCTGGATCAGGAAAAGACCACCAAGGCGTTGAACGAGCTGACCGAGGCGTTGAGGAACAACGAGTCGGGATTCATGCCGTTGGACCTGAAGGGCGAGTTCATCCCCTTCCAGCGTCAGATCGCGATGGTGGATGCGACCACGTTGAAATTCATCGACGAGAAAATCCTTCGCCATTTCGGTGTACCGCTTTCGATTCTTACGGGTGATTACACCAAGGAGCAGTACGAGGCGTTCTACCAGAAAACCATCGAACCGCTGATCATAACGATGGGTCAGGCGTTCACGAAGGCGTTGTTCTCCCGTCGTGAATCGTTCGGATTCGGTCATGAGGTGGTGTTCTATGCCAAAGAGCTAATATTCATGAACACTACTCAAAAACTCGAAATGGTCCGTCTGCTCGGTGACTCGGGAGGTCTATACGAGAATGAGAAGAGGGTCATCTTCGGACTCAAGCCACTGGTCGAGCTTGAGGGGGTGCGCAAGCAGTCGCTCAACTATGTGGATGTGAACATCGCGAATCAGTATCAGACCGAGGATAATGACACCAGTTCACAGGGTGGGGTTTCCACGACTGCGACCAAACAGGATGAACCTAATAAGGAGGGTGAGGAATGAGTAGAAAATTCGGAGACGATGCCCTTGTGACCCGCTCCTATGTGACCGAGTTCAGGGCGATTGAGGACGACACCGAGCGCGGAGTCATCGAGGGGGTTCCTATCGTGTTCGGACAGGACACGGTTATCAAAGACTGGTTCGGTGATGAGTTCATCGAGCGTATTGACCCGTCCGCGCTGGCTACCACGGATATGAGCGACGTGAGGTTGTTTGTCAATCATGACACCTCGAAGCTCACACTTGCCAGGAGCAAGAACGGGAAGGGTACCATGTCGCTGGCCGTCCAGCCCGATGGGGTCCACATGAAGGCACGGTTGGACATCGACAACAACGCCGAAGCGCGGGCATTGTACAGCGCGATCCAACGCGGAGACATGGACGGCATGAGCTTCATGTTCCGCATACGCGGGGATGAGTGGTCCGATTTGGAATCCGACTGTCCGATCCGCAATATCACTGACATCTCCATCATTCATGAGGTAAGCGTGGTCAACTTTCCCGCTTATCCGCAGACATCAGTAAGTGCTAGGAGTTCGGAGGAAACCGTTGATTCCCCTCTGGCGGAAGCCAGGGCGAAGCACTCGGAGGAAACCGCTAGGATGAAAGCAATCGAACTGATGGAAGTCGAAAGATTGAAGAATATCAATCGCATGAAAATCTAAGGAGGTCACAACATGAAAGACTATCTTAATGGCGTTATCGCACGTAAGACCAAGGAGCTTGACGTGCTTGATCAGAGAAATGCCGAGGCCAAGACCGTCGAGGAGGTCCGTGCCATCGGTGCGCAGATTCAGTCCGTCAAGGACGAGATATCCGAGGCCAAGAGACAGCTGGAGGCACTTGATGCAGATTCCGAGACCCGTGGGTTCGATCCTGTCGCGGCGTTCAAGCAGAAGAATGCACCTGTTATCGGTGGTGATGTCGAGGACGTCCGTTCCAGCATGGAGTACCGCAAGGCGTTCATGGATTTCGTTCAGCACGGGACCAAGAACGACATCCTCATGAGGGCGGATGCCGAGCAGGTCACGTCCGACCTTGGAATCCTTCTCCCCAACACCATCATTCAGGAGATCATAAAGGGTGTCGAGAAGGTCTACGGACAGCTCTACTCCCGTGTAAGGAAGACCAACGTCAAGGGCGGTGTTCAGTACCCCATCGGCGCGTTCTCCGCGACCATGTACTGGGATGGGACCGCTGGAACCGACACCGAGCATGGTGTCTCCGAGAAGCAGAAAGCTGGCGGAGTCACTGGATACGTCCAGTTCACCTACCACATCGGTGAGATCAGAATCGCACAGTCCCTTCTCCAGTCCGTCGTGACCGTTCAGGCGTTCGAGTCCGAGATTATCAATGCGCTTGTTCAGGCATATGTCAAGGCTATGGACGACGCGATTCTCACTGGTGATGGAACCAAACAGCCCGCTGGAATCATCACCGAGGCTAAGAAGTCTTCTGGTTCCAGAATCGCATCGGCTAACATCATCGAGTTCACCGCTGACGAAATCACGGACTGGAAGAACTGGCAGAAGAAGCTTTTTGCCAAGATTCCGCTGTCCATGAGGAACCTTCGTCCCGAGTTCGTCATGACCGCCGAGACCTGGGAGGCTAACGTCCTCACCATGGCGGACAACAACAACCAGCCCGTCGGACGTCTCACCTACAACCCGACCACTGGTGACGAGAGGGCCACTTTCCGTGGAAGGGAGGTGGTGTTCGTCGAAGAGGGTGGAATCAAATCCTTCGATGGTGCATCCAACGGCGATTTCTTCGCCATGTACTGGGTCCCGTCCGAAGCGTATCTGATCAACTCCAATATGCAGTTCAGCTACAAGAAATACTTCGACGAGGATACCAACCAGTACATCACCAAGGCTCTGGTCATTTGTGACGGAAAGGTTCTCGATCCGAAGTACATCTACCTGCTCAAGAAGAAGGTAACCGCTTCTCCTTGATCAAACACGGTGGGGATGAATCCCCACCACCAATAGGTGGAACATGAACGATAAAGTGACGTGTTTGAAGGGATTGCTTTCCAAGCTTACGAATGTCCCCGTTGCCGATATCGAGGGGGACGACATCTGCGATCTGCTACATCAGATTACAAAGGCGGTGTCGAACCCAGCAACCCAGGTTGTCGGCGCGAGGGCGAATTTCGCACGTAAAACCGTGGGTGGCGAGAAGGTCATCCTCGGATATGAGGGCAACATCTATCTCTCGCTGATCCTAGCGAACGGCTCGGTGGTCCCAGCTACCATCGAGTTTACGGATATAGAGTGAAAGGGGTATGGCATATGACCGAACTATTACAGGGAATCAAAGACCGTCTCGGAATCACGGGGGAGTATCATGACAAGTTGTTGACAGCATATGCCGACGATGTTAAAGCCTATATGCTCGACGCTGGTGTTTTGCAGTCGGTCATCGATTCTGATGCTTCGGTCGGTGTTATTTCCCGTGGCGTGGCTGACCTTTGGAACTACGGTGCGGGTGATGGAAAATTCTCCGAGGTGTTCTATCAGAGATTGATCCAGTTATCGCTCCCTGGTGGATCAAGTGGGGGTTCAACGTGCAAGTGTCCTACACTCGAACCGATATCGACATCCGAGGTGGACGACTGCACGAAATGCTTAAAAGATTGAGGTGTTAAAATGGCAGAAATGAAAGTTATGACGCTGGACGCGTTTCAGTATTTCGTCCAGCAGAAACTCGACCCCATCGTTGATGGCAAGGTCGATAAGGTCACTGGTAAGGGACTGTCCACCAATGATTTCACCAATGCGTACAAGGAGACCGTTGACACTCTGAAACAGACTGTTGACGGACTGACCGCCACGGGCGGACAGGCGAACGTTATCGAGACCGTGAAAGTCAACGGAACGGCTCTCACACCTGACGCGTCCAAGGCGGTCAACATCGATCTGTCTGGATACGCTACCAAGTCCGATGTCAGCGCGATTCCAAAGTTTGCTGTGTCGGTCGTCGATGCGCTTCCTACCGAGAACATATCTGGGACGACCATTTACCTCGTCCCCAACTCTGGAAGCGGAACCAACGTACACGACGAATACATTTATGTCGGCGAGGCATGGGAGCTTCTGGGAACCACACAGGTTGACATCACTGGCAAGGCTGATAAGACCTATGTGGATGAGACGTTCGTTCCTAAGACCAGAAAGGTCGCTGGAAAGGCCCTGTCCGCTGACATCACGCTTGCCAAGGGCGATGTCGGACTCGGAAACGTTGACAACACCGCTGATAAGGACAAGCCTATTTCGACCGCAACCCAGACCGCGCTTGATAAGAAGTTGAACAGTGCCGACCTCGTGGCTATCACGAACGCGGAAATCGACACGCTGTTCACCAGCGCATAAACACGAAAGGGGATGAGTGAATGGCGACGACAAAATATCTCGACTTGGATGGACTCAAATACTTCCAGCAGAAAATGTCCGCGATCGGGGGTGCTACTCTGACCGAAAGCAGATACAGCTACACCACGACGGCGGCGCAGATCGTGTCATTCACCATCCCCAACTTTTCCAGTGCGACTTGTACGCTGGACGTGTACATCAACGGTTTGTACTGCGTTCCCACAGTGGATTATACACTCGATGGGAACGTGCTGACCATGACGAAAGAGCTTGATGCTGGTCAGCCGTGTCATTTCGTTGTAAGGAAGGTGTCGTGATGGCATACAAACCATCGATGCCGTTCAACGTCCCTGCCCAAATCCTCAAAGGCGAGTACAAGACGGTGAACGGTGTCAAAACGAAAATCTTCACCGATGCTGATCAGATTTTTGTTTCCGCCAAATCTTATGGCGGAACCGAGCGCGAGGTCAATGATAAAATAGTCATCGTTGACACGCTCAATGTCGAGACGTGGTATCGTCCAGACATCACATCGATCGATGGCATCCGTCTTCTGGACGATGGTTCGGAGTGGGAGATTCTCAACAATCCCGAGAATATCGACCGTAGGAATCAATTCTTGAAGTTCAAGGTTCAGCGGATGAAAGGCGGGGCTTGAATGGCGACGAAGAAACGGCGGGTCATGAATATGCCCGAGCTGGCCGAGACTGTTATAGACATCGTTGGGATGCGCTATGAAGCGATGGAAAAGGCATTCGGCAGTATCGATGAACCGATGATGAGAGCGTTCAAAGTCGGGTCCGAGCCGATGGTTTCGGAGGTGCGGTCCTTCATGTCCAAGCATCGCCGTTCTGGAAAGACCATCGCATCATTCAACCCTGGAACGGTCCTTTTCGATTCCAAGTCGGATATGTTTTATTTCAAATTCGGTTTCGATTTGAAAAAGGGCGGTTTTCCCGCGTTGATCCTGGAATACGGGGACAGCGGTTCACCGATGAGGATGCCGAACAAGGCGTACTTTTTCCTTTATTGGTCCAGTAAGAATCATGTACAGGAAGTCTATGATAGAATCCAGGGCGAATTGACGAGAATGTTGGCGGAAATGGAGGGATGAAAGATGTGGACGAAGTTAGAGTCGATATTCAAAGAGCTGGGGTTGCCTTACTCCCGTCAAGGATCGTACACGGATGACTCCGAGTATCCACCCAGTTTTTTCACGTTCTGGAATCCCGATACACCCGAAGGGATGTTTTACGACAACAAGGCCGTGAAGTGCGATTGGTACTGGGATATCTACTACTATACGAACGATCCATCGACGCTTTATAGCAAGATGGATGAGTTCGCGGAATTGGCGAAGAAGGCAGGTTTCGTCTTGGATGGCAAGGCGTATGATATCGCATCGGACAGGCCCGACTATCCTGGAAGAACAATAAGGATTATTTACATCGAAGAGTATTGAAAGAGGAGGTCATAATATGGCAGAGATTACGGAGTATCGTGGCGTCGAGGGTCTCGTTTATGCCGAGGTCACCAATGACGACAACGAAACCGATGGTGGATACACCACTGGAACCGTCAAACCGCTTGCTGGCGTTGCGGAGATTTCGAGGACGACAGAGGCATCCAACGAGGCACACTACTACGACAACATCCCAGCGATCGTAGTCAGTTCCACCGCCGCAGATGAGGTGACTTGCACCGTGTCCGCGATTCCGCTGGACGTTCTAGCCGATATCACGGGACAGACATACGATCCGACCCTTGGGGTATACATCGAGGGTCCCAGGACCGTCAAATACTATGCACTCGGATACAAGACCAAGAAGACGAATGGTGACGAAGTGTACGTGTGGAGATACAAGGGAACGTTCTCGATTCCTGATTCCACTCATGCGACCGAGAATGACGGAACCGACGCGAACGGTCAGGAAGTCGTTTTCACGGGAATCCAGACGACCCACAAATTCACCAAGACTGGTAAGGGTGCTAAGGCACTCAATGTCGATGTCGCACTTGACAAGGTTGATGTTTCAACCTTCTTCGACACCGTGACCACCCCTGACACACTCACCGCAAAAAGCTGATCAGAAACGTGGGGAGAAATCCCCACCCTTATTTCGATATTCGGAGGTAACTAAATGGAACTCAAGCTCAATATCTATAACGGGAAGGAAATCGAGAAAACCTACGTGTCCCAGGATTTCATGTTGATGATGGGGACCTGCGAGGACATCCTGAAACTCGTTGACGTGGATAAGCTGACTGGGGATTTGAATGACGAGACCGCTATGATGGAGGTTCTTAAAATCGTCATCAAGGCGTTCGGTGAATTCAAACCCATGATGATGCAGATTTTCGACGGGTTGACCGAGGATGAGTATCGTAGAACCAGTGTCGCGGAGGTGGCGAAGGTCGTCATATCCGTTGTCAAGTACACGTTCTCGGAGCTGTTCAACGTTGCGTCAAAAAACTGAATGAGGGTAGCGTTTCCAACGTTACCCTATATCAAACTCTTTTCGATTTGCAGATAGGTGTTTGTGACAGATTCCACATATCACCATTCCAATTACGGCGTGAGACCACCCACGAGGTATGTCTTCTGATCGAGCGTTTGAACGACCACATCAGGCGCACTGGGAATGACTCACAGCCGACTAGGATCAGGCGCAAGGCTGGCGATGATTGGTTTTGATTATCGCAAAAACCCTTTTATCCTTCACTTCTATGCTTTTTATATTGATTCCGTAAGGGGAGGTGATATTTTTGGCGCAACAGGATAATTACATCGGTATCGCGATGGGGTTGGATGTCACCGACCTCAAGGCGGGACTCAATGAGACGAAGAAGGCTATCACAACCGCTAATAAGGAATTCCGTGCAGCGACCTCGGGAATGGATGATTGGAAGACGTCCAGCGAGGGTCTGAAGGCTAAGCTGGCCCAGCTCGATACCGTACTGACCAACCAGAAAAAGAACCTGGCTGGGTACGAGGCCGAGTTGGCACGTGCCGAGAGCCAGGAGAATCGGAACGAGGAGCAGATTCGCAAGCTCAAGGATAAGATTCTCGACGCCAAGGCCGCGATAGGAGACACTACCAAGCAACAGCGGAAATATACCCAGCAGTTGGCACAGGTCGAATCCGAGGAGAAGGATGTCACGAAGGAAACGCGTGACATGAGCAAGGCCATGAAGAACGCGGACAAGTCCACCACCAGCTTGAAGGATGGATTCAGCGTTTTGAAGGGTGCGATGGCGAATCTGGTCTCCACTGGGATAACCTCGATGGTGTCGGGTCTGAAAAACATCGTAAGCGAATCACGCGAATTCAGGCGTGAGATGGCTTATCTTGAACAGACGGCTGATGCTACGGGTGCATCGTTCGATCGTGCGAAGGAGAATGTGAAAGAGGTTACCAGCATCACCGAGGACCAGGGAGCCGCGATCGAGGGATTGAACAACCTCATGACGGCTGGATTCGATGGTGACGCGCTGGACCAGATTACCGATCAGCTCGTAGGTGCGTCCATCAAATGGAAGGACACCTTGAAATTCGAGGGTCTTGCGGATGGGTTGCAGGAGACGCTGGCGACGGGTAACGCAACTGGTCCGTTCGTGGAACTGTTGGAACGTGCTGGACTGGTCGCGGAGGATTTCGATGCTGGATTGCAGGCTTGTACCACGAGTGCCGAAAAACAGAACTATGTTCTGGACACCCTATCAAAGCTCGGACTCAAGGAGATAAAGGACGGGTATGTTGAGAACAACCAAGCACTCGTAGACGGTGCCAAAGCGAACATCGAGTACTCCGAGGCCATGGCCAGCATCGGGGAGAAAGCCGAGCCGACGTTGACCACGATCAAGCGCGGATGGGTGGATGTTCTCAACGCCTTCATGTCCAGTGCCGACGGAATGGATTCTGCCGATTTCAACGGGAAGATAAAGGATGCGTTTTCGTGGTTCATCGAGAATTGCGTGCCAGTCATCAAATCCGCGCTTTCCTGGATCATCGACCATCTCAACATCGTTGTTCCGATCATCGGCGCAGTCGGCGGGGCATTCGCGGTTTGGAAGGTGTCGGAGGCTGTCAAGGGGGCGGTCGATGGCATAAAAGGCCTGGTCGATGTGATGGGCAAGTTGAAGCTGTCCACGGTTGCGAGTACCGCCAGCCTGGTCGCTCAAAAGGTCGCCATGGTCGCTGGAACGGTTGCAACGAACGCCATGGCCGTCGCACAACGTGCGCTCAACCTTGTGATGAGCATGAACCCCATCGGACTGATCATCACCGCGATAGGGTTGTTGGTCGTCGCATTCGTCACCCTATGGAACAAGTCCGAGGCGTTCCGTGAGTTCTGGATCGGATTGTGGGAGAAGATCAAAGCGGTTGCCAAGGTCGTCGTCGATTGGCTTGTGAAGGCTTTCACAACCACCTGGGAAGGTATAAAGAAAGTTTGGTCCGTAGTTGTCGGATTCTTCACTGGCATCTGGAACGGAATCAAGACGGTATTCTCAACCGTCATATCATTCTTCAGCGGGATATTCAGCGGTGCATGGAATGCCATTCTGGCGGTATGGAATGCTGTCGTTGGCTTCTTCACTGGAATATATAATGGAATTATCGGCGTATTCACCAATATCCCAGGTAAAATAGGCGAATTCTTTACCAATGCATGGAACAAGATAACTGGTGTTTTCTCGAATATCAGGCAGTGGTTCCAGGAGAATGTCGTCGATAAGATAACTGGTGTATTCGGCGACATACCTAACAAGATGTTCGAGATCGGGAAAAATCTGTTGCAGGGTCTTATCGATGGTGTCAATTCGATGATCGAGAACGTCAAGAATGCTGTCAAGAATGCTGTTGATTCCGCCGTTGAAGGTGTCAAGGATTTTCTCGGTATCCATTCGCCTTCCAAGCTCATGAGGGATGAAATCGGGAAGATGATGGGTGAAGGCGTCGGAGTCGGATTGCTAGCCAGCACGAAAGATGTACTCAAGGATGCCAATAGGTTCACCAAGTCCATCACGTCATCTATACAGGGAGACGTGGGGAAAATCAACGCGGGCTTATCCCTTGCGGTTCCGAAGGTCAAAGAGTCGTCGGCACCAGTTCAATCCACCACAATAAACAACAATTACAGCCAGACAATCAACGCGCCGAAGCAACCTAGCAGAATCGAGCTTTATAGGCAGACCAAGAACCTGCTTAGCTACAAGGGGGCATATTGATGTTCACATTCACGATAGAGAATCGGAACGGGGATCAGTTGAAGCTCACACAGGATGAGCAGCACTATCAAATCATAGGAATCGAAGGTCTCAATCCTCCGAATGCACTGATCAGAACATCGACGGTGGCGGGCATGGACGGCTCAAAATTCGCATCGTCCAAGCTCGAAGAAAGGAACGTCGTAATCACGGTCAAGATAAACGGGGACGTGGAGCAGAACCGCTTGAAATTGTATCGCTATTTCCGTACAAAGCACTATTGCAAAATGTACTACAAAAACACCAGTCGTGATGTGTATATCGAGGGATATGTCGAGACCATCGAGAACGACCTGTTCCAGCAGGGGCAGACTATGCAGATATCCGTTATCTGCCCAGACCCGTACTTCAACTCGATAGATGAGATAGTCAATGATATCTCCAAGGTGTTGGGAGCGTTCGAGTTCCCGTTCGCATTCGGTGCGGATGGTGTCATAGACCCGACCGATACTGATCCAGCCATCGAGTTCTCGACGTATGACGATGATCGCATGGTCAATATCCACAACGGCGGAGAAAGCGTTGTCGGGCTTACAATCGAGATGTCGGCAATCGGTGATGTGGTCAATCCGACGATATACAACGTTGATACGAGGGAATCCTTCGGATTGAATCTCACGATTATGGAGGGCGATGTCGTCAGGATCAATACCAACAGTGGACAGAAGTCCGTGACATTGACCCGTGACGGTGTGACGACCAATCAGATCAACAAGGTTCTTCGTCAATCCGTCTGGCTGACTTTGGCGATGGGTGACAATCAGTTCACATATACGGCTACCACTGGATTGGAATCTCTCTTCGTGGTGTTCACCCATCGCACGAGATACGAGGCGGTGTGATAAATGGACCTATATATTCTCGATAAGAGCTTCGACCAGATAGGAGTCGTGGACTACTCCAAGTCCGTTATCTGGACCAAGAGATACTACGAGTTGGGAGACTGCGAGGTGTATGTTTCGGCAAGCGTCACAACCCTTGAACTCTTTCAGAAGGGCTATTACATCATGCGTCACGACGATGAGATGATATGTCGCATCGAATCCATTGAGATAGACACCGATGAAGAGAACGGAGATTTTCTGATTGTCAAGGGATACGATTGTAAGAAGTTCCTCAACCAGCGCATCATTTGGAATCAGACCAACTTCAATGGCACGGTGGAAAATTTCATTCGTAAGCTGATAACGGATAACATTGTCAACCCAGCCATCGCAGAAAGGAAGATGTCGAACTTCAAGCTCGGAGTATCCAACGGATTCACGGAGACCATCGATGAACAGGTCACCTACGATCCATTGGATGAGAAAGTCAGGGAGATATGTCAAGCCTACGGATACGGTTCGAAGGTGACATTCGACCCAGACACCAAGACCTTCGTTTTCAATGTCTATAAGGGCGTTGACAGGTCATATGGTCAAACCGTGAACGATTACGTTGTGTTCTCATCGGAATTCGACAACATCATCTCGTCCAAGTATCTTAGCGATTCCAGCAACATCCGCAATGTTGCACTCATCGCGGGTGAAGGCGAAGGGGTGGACAGGAAACGGTACATCTATGGTACGGCTTCGGGACTCGATAGACACGAGTTGTTCGTGGATGCGAAGGACGTCTCTTCTAAAACCGATGAAGGCGTCACTATCAATTACAACGAAGCCTTGAAAGCCAGGGGCATCGAGAAGCTGGCGGAGTATGGGACCGTCACCGCGTTTGAGGGTGAGGTCGAGCCTAATTACTCTTATAAGTACCAAAAAGATTACGATTTAGGCGACATCGTGCAGGTCAAGAACGATTATGGAGTCGAGGCGAATGCACGCATAACCGAGGTCATCGAGTCATACGACGACAACGGCTATTCGGTCATCCCGACGTTCGAGTATATGGAGGTGTCAGAATGAGTACGATCAAATGCGGGTTCTTCAATTCGATAAACAAAGACAGACTATACACAGCAGAGGAAATGACCAGACCCTACGAATTGCTGGTCTCCAACGGGGTTTTCGCAACTCCCAAAGGCACGCCGTCCGATTATCTACAAGTTTATGCATCGGAGGGGATGAACCTCACCGTCAAGGCTGGACGCGGTATCTTCGCTGACAAATGGTTCCTACTTGATGGGGATATGGCGATCAGTCTAGAGAGTGCCGAGGTCACGTTGAACCGTATCGATTCCATCGTGGTCAGGGTGGATTCCAGTGAAGCGGTGAGGGCTGCTTCGATCGTCATCAAGAAGGGCGTTCCAGCAAGCAATCCAGCTCCACCCGAGGTGACGCGTGCAAGTCTAATCAAAGAATATCGTCTTGCCAACATCCTAATCAGTGCGGGCGCGACCACGATCCAGCAGATGAACATCACGGACACACGCGGTTCCGCTGATTGCGGTTGGGTTACATCGCTTATCGAGCAGGTGGACACTTCGACGTTGTACATCCAGTGGCAGGATGCGTTCGACGCATGGTTCAAGGATGTCAAGGAAACCCTTTCGACGTCAACGCTGATCAGGTCATATACATCCTATTACGTCACGAGCGCGCAGAACGAAAGTGTCATCCCGATAAACATCTCGCAGTTCAACTACAACCTCGACATCCTTCAGGTGTACATCAACGGCTTGATGCTGATCAGGGACGTCGAGTACACCAGTGACAACAACGACACCATCACGCTTACGGACCCCGTGGATGCTGGCACTCCCGTGTCATTCGTGGTTTACAAATCCGTCGATGGATCGGATGCCGAGACTGTCGTCCAACAGGTGTACGCGTTGCAGAACATCGTCGAAAGTACGAAGCTCACGTCCAATTCTGGAGGAGTCAAGCGTTCTATCACGAGCGGGGACCTGCTGACCACGTTCAAGAGCATGGGGGTGGGATTCCACACGATCCTCGCATCCAATGCCGTTACGAACATTCCCAAGGCAGGACAGTATTACAGATGCTTCGGACACATCACGGACCTCCCTTACGGGTGGATCATCGCCATTGGAGGGGACAACAAGGCATACATCAATTTCGCCACTGGGGAGACGTCTTGGACTGGTTGGAACGAGTTGACGAACAGCACCCAGATAACAAACGACACGGGCGGGACCAAGATTTCGGTCACAGACACGACCAAGAACGTCCTTACGGAGTTCGCGAACGCTGGAACTGGGTTCCATACTATTTACACCGTTGCGGGCGTTCAAGGTACACCTGCGACGGGCGCATTCAGGTATCAGGGACATCTCACGGGTACGGGCAACGGCTGGCTCATGGCGTTCCAAGCCAACGGGTCGATCTATGCCAACTATCTCGTCGGAGGGGCGTGGAAAGGCTGGAAAATCGTGTACGACGCCAATCCTTCGGCATTGTGGACTGGTGCATCGTTCATGAATGAAACGGCGAATATCGCGCCATCCAAGAAGCTTTCCGAGTGCGCTCATGGTTGGGTCCTCGTGTGGTCCGATTATGACGATGAGACTGGAACGGCGAATCAATATGACAACGTGACGACCATCGTTCCCAAGCTGAACGGCGTGGAGAACGATTGGAACGGGTCGTCACTGTTGTGTATGCTTCCGACCGATGTGACCGCCGAGGGCGTGGCTACGACGTGCGTCAAGCGTTTGTACATCTACGATGACCACATCACAGGATACGTCGGGAACAATGTCGGCGCGTCGGCTCGTGACGTGGTTCTCCGCGCGATCTACGAATATTGAAACATCTTTCGGGGAGCCATCCCCGATTTTATTCTATTTTGTCATACAAAATATTATATACCCTCGATGCTTAATCAGTCCTGTCGGGGAGAACCCGACAGGGGATATGAAAAATGAGACAGTATGAAGCCCAGATGATTGCAGAAGACCTGTTCCATGGGGGATGGAGAGCCGAGGACCGCGACGAGATTCAGAATTGCTACGGGTTCGAAGGCGAAGACCTGGACACAATCTGCGACTTCATCGCCGAGATGGAAGTGGCTTGAATGATATTTACTATCACGTGTCCCAAGTGCCAGAGTGACAGACTGAAATCGAAGTACATAGACGAGGATGGATCGGAAACATTCGTGTGCCTAAGCTGTATGTCGAGATTCACCGTTTCATACATCATGGATGAAGAGGATGTGGAGTGAATAATATTGTATGATAAAATCATACAAAGTATTATATACCCAGTCGTCCATATAGATATTGTAGGGAACGAGGAAGCCCAACAAGGAGATATGAAAAATGGCAAGATACGAGGATGTGTTTTACGCGATGATGGAAGCGAGGGGATACACCGATATAGACTTCATCGACCTGGATATGTTTGGACACGCACTGATGGAGGGAGTCAACTCCGAGGGTCAGACGGTCAGGGTCAAGATATCGATCAACATGGAGGTGGCTTGAATGGCAAACTGGTACAGCATCTATAATTACGCTACCAACAGACACGATTTCAAGGGGGACGACTTCGACACATTCGTTAAGAAGTTCAGGAATCAGGCTAAGAAGGGTCGCAAGGTTGCTAAGTACATGGTTGCAAAGGCGAACGGAAAGACCTATTACAAGGTCTTTATCCAATGAAAGGGGTGGCTTGAATGACAGTTGAATACGTCGTTAAGAGCTGGACATTGAGCGAGACCCAAAGGAAGACGTTCGATAACATCCTCAAGGCGGTGGATTACGCCAGAGGAAGGACGTATGTACCTGGTATGTTGGGTGTGGAGCTGTTCACGATCGTAGATGAAATCCAGGTGGATGTAATAGACGTGGAGTGAAGTTCGCATGGCGGGGCGTAAAGTGTCGGGGTTCGTGCAAGGGTCAACCATCCCATCTGATCCGAGCGCATTTCATATCTCCGTTTTCCCCGACACGCGCAAACCCGCCATGGGACGCTAGTTGAAGAGTTGATACTATGGGAACGCGGTATTTTGTCATTACGAGTAATAGACGGTTCGTGTACGGGCAGAATCTGGTCAATTTGTGCCAGAAGCTGACGAATCTGGGGTTGAATCTTCCAGACATCAAATACGAGGTGTGGGGCTATGAGTCGGGGACCGTGGATTTCGTCATGTGGTACGATCCAAAACGCGATGTTTGGACAAGGCACGTACCCGCACACGATGAGGACATCATGCATACCAAGCAGATGAAAGCCCAAAAACCCCCAGTTATCGAGGGTGGAAAATGACGAAGACCATCTATCGTATGGTGGATAATCGCGGGAAAAACCTACTTTGGGGACGCGATCATTTCGACAGCTATCAGGAAGCGATGGATTGGGCGTGGATGAAAAGGGATGAATACCGCTTAGTGGATATTTCCTGGCATCTCACGCTTACTGATGTTCCCAGCGTCTGGGTGTGGATGTATGTCTTCGAGGTGATGAAATGAATGATAGAGCGTGCTATCAGTGCATTCATTACAAAGCTGATCACGACGGATATTCCTATTGTGGAAAAACCACGCGCTGGCTTGGAATACACGATAGGGCGTATTGTTGCGCTTACTACAAGGATATCGACGAGGAATGAGGGATAGTATGAGATACAAGACGTTGGAACCTAGGAGAGCGACTATCGGGAGCGCAGGGTATGATTTCTATGCACCCGACAACTACGACCTTGAGCCTGGAAAATGGACGGTCATCGATACCGAGGTGGCGTTCACGGATGAAGATAGGTGTCTCGATTTCGGACGCTGGTTCATGGCGATATTCCCGCGTTCTGGATTGTCCTCCAAGCACGGGTTCAGGATCATCAACACCGTTCCGATAATCGACATGGATTATAGGGACACCATAAAACTCAAAGTCACCGTGGATGAGCCTTATAGGCTCGTAGCGGGCGAAAGATTCGCACAGGGTATCATCCTACCATTCGGCGTGTTTCATAGCGAGATAAAGCCAGAAACTGCACGCAACGGCGGATTCGGTTCAACAGGCAAGGTGTGAGAATGGGTAAAACAGCAATCAGAGACGAACCCGTATCCTATTACGATCCAGTGGAGTGTCCGAGTCATTACATCGAGGGGAGAGCCTACGAACCCATCAATGTGATCGAGGATTGGAAACTGGATTTCTGCCTTGGGAATGCAGTCAAATACATTTCAAGAGCGGGAAGGAAGAACGACGAAGTGGAAGACCTCAAGAAAGCGTTGTGGTACATCCAGCGTAGGATAATGCAGTTGGAGGGGTGAGGATGAGTGATTTTGCGATAGGCGTAGTACTATTGGTGCTTGTGGGTGCGATGGTCGCATTGATGTTCTACGGCATCTACATGAAGGTCGTAAGACCCAGGCAATGGCGTGTCGAAATGAATGGACACAGCCACAATGTGACGGGAGTTGTGAACGATGCGCTGGAATCGGCTTCCCCTTACACTGGGAAGCGTTGCACTTCGGTGTATTTGTGCGACATGGGATAGTTCGCGACCATCGATGATCCCGTGATAATCAAGCTGGCAGAGGGATTGGGGAAGATAGTCGCCGATTGGTCCGAGTACGACAGGGCGGAGTTCATCCTTAGATTCGTCCAGCAGAACGTCACTTACATCACCGATGAAAAGAGATTCGGACAGTGGCATAAAGAGAAATGGGTATTTCCAGTGGACACGTTGAAAGCCAGACTCGGAGACTGTGAGGACAAGTCCTTTCTGTGTGATGCCTTGATGCATCTGAACGGACTGGATGCTGTTCTGATCAGTGTGCCTGGTCACATATGTGTGGGGGTCAATCTGAACAATGTGCTAGGCGGAAGGAAGTATACATACGATGGAAAGCTGTACTATCATGCCGAGACAATCGAAAACATCCCCATCGGAAGTTTCACGCGCGACCTGGGGGAACCCGATTGCATAATGCCAGCGAAGCTCCCAGATAAGGACTTCCTGGAAAGATTGCGTGATGACTATTGAACATTAGGAGGAAAAAGAATGGGTAATAATGTGAGACAGTGCGATAAGGTAGTCACTGCCAGCGGTGGATCGCTGTCAGTCAATCTGACCAAGGAGTTGAAGACCCTCGGCATCGGCAAAGGCGATATCGTGCGTATAACCATCGCTAAAATCGAGTGAAACCATTTACCGCCGAAAATCGGCGGTTTTTCTTTATCCTACGGCTTCAGCCCATGCTTTGCGATGCGACCAGTATCTCCGTATCGCTTCCCGTTCGTCGATTTCCTGACGCTGATACTTGATGCTGTCCCCCATGAACTCGAAATAGATGTGTTCCAACGTCAATTTCATCTTCGGCAGTTCGATTCGTTGCTGGAAGTACGGCAGGGTGTCCAATAGGACCCCAGCGACCTCGGATATGATCAGGACCAATGCCCAGATGTTGGCGTGATGGTGGTTATGGAGCCATGATGAAATCGAATAGATCGATGACAATGTTATCAGTAGTTTCAGCCAAAGCGTCACCCTCATGGCTTTTTGTGCCTTATCCTTCGTTTCTTGTATCTTCTTGTTGAATTCCTCTATCGACATCGCATACATCTTGACGATATCCATGTTGAGATTATGCGAGTTCGCACTGATTTTACGCTTTTTGAACAACATCTCATCACCCTTTCTGAAATTATTGTGCATAAAAAACTCGTAGAAAATCCAAGTTAAAACCATCCAACAAAGGAGGTTTTAATCATGTGGAATCAAGTCTATGAACCATTGAACGGCATCTGGATCAGCGCATTGGTTGCGATCCTGCCGATATTGCTGTTCATCGTTCTATTGGCGTTGTTCAAAGTCAAAGGGTGGTTGGCGGGCGTGATATCCGCCATATTCGCGGGTATCGTCGCTGTCGGTGTCTATGGTATGCCAGTGTCTAAAGTCGCGTGGACGGGCGCGTATGGTGTGTTAGCGGGCATCTATCCCGTTGCCACAATCGTACTCACCGCCATATTCCTTTACAAACTGTCAGTCAAGTCGGGGAAGTTCGAAATCATCAAAGAATCGATAATCTCGATAACTCCCGACCGACGTATCCAGGTTTTGCTGGTCGCGTATTGTTTCGGGGCATTCTTGGAGGGTGCGGCTGGATTCGGCGCACCCGTTGCGATAACCGCCGTGATTCTCACGGGATTGGGATTCAAACCCGTACAGGCGGCGGGTCTCTGTCTGGTCGCCAATATCGCGGGTGGATCATACGGAGCGATGGGGATACCCGTAACCACCCCAGCAACCTTGACGGGTCTGGATGCGTTGGAGGTCGCATCGCGAACGACGTACATCATCCCGTTCATATCCTTGATGCTCCCGTTCCTATTGGTCTTCCTGATCGATGGATTCAAGGGTATCAAGGAAACATTGCCAGCAACACTCGTATGTGGTGGGACCTTTGCGATAGTGCAGTTCGCGGTACTCAACACGATCGGCGCGCCGTTGGTGGATATCTTGGGTTCATCGATAACGATCATCGTACTCATGACGTTCCTACGAGGAAAGCAGAAACATTCACTCGGAACCATAACATACGCATGGCTCCCGTTCATCCTATTGACGGTGTTTGTCGTCATCTTTTCCAAGGTCACATTCGATGACTTCATCTTGAAGTTCGAGATTCCGACCGTTCATAATCTGATCATAAAACACCCGCCGATAGTCGGCGATGCAACGCCTTTTTCAGCGTTGTTCAACGTGGATTTACTTTCCTCGACTACTACGGCTATCGTGTTGGCTGGATTGCTCACCATCGTCATATATCGGCTCAAATGGGGTATGATAAAGGAGAGCATCATCGAGACGGTCAAGGAACTACTGGTTCCTATTGTGACGATATGCTCGGTTCTGGCGTTCGCATATATCTGCAACTATTCGGGGATGTCCTCGACCCTCGGATTGGCATTCGCTTCCACGGGTCGATTGTTCCCGCTGTTCTCACCTATTCTGGGATGGGTCGGCGTGTTCCTGACTGGTTCCGTGGTCAATTCGGGTTCGCTGTTCGCACCGTTGCAGACCATCACGGCTGATCAGATAGGTATCAGTCAGACGGCTATGGTGGCATCCAACATCATCGGCGGTGATATGGCCAAGATGATATCACCGCAGAGTATCGCCGTTGCAACCGCCGCAGTCGGATTGACTGGTAAGGAGAACGAGGTTTTCAGGTTCACAATCAAGATATCGCTCATTTTTCTGATCGTTGTCGGTGTTGCGAATTTCATCATCTATTAGGAGGGGTAAACAATGAAGAAGAAAATCAACAAGGTCGTCGTGATCGGCGTGGGTGCGGTCGGATGCTCGTATGTCTATTCGATGGTAAACCAAGGTGTCGCGGAGGAAATCGTTCTTATCGACATTAACAAGGAGAAGGCGGAAGGGGAGGCTATGGACATCATGCACGGGATGGCGTTCGCTCCGACACCTACCAAAGTGTGGGCGGGGGACTACTCGGATTGCAATGATGCCGATATGGTCGTCTTGACGGCTGGACTACCGCAAAAACCAGATGAAACCCGTCTGGCACTGGTCTATAAGAACTCGAACATCATCCAGCGCATAACACGTCAGATAATGGTGTCGGGGTTTGACGGAATCTTTCTGGTCGCATCCAATCCCGTGGACGTTCTAACATACGTCGTCCTGAAAACATCTGGACTACCACCGTCAAGGGTCATCGGATCAGGGACAACGCTTGACAGCGCACGCTTCAGGGTCATGATGGGCGACTACCTGAAAGTCGATCCGCGCAACATCCACATGGCCATCATGGGAGAGCATGGTGATTCCGAGTTCCCGATATGGAGCCAGGCATCGGTCGGAATCGAGACGTTGGATAACGTGCTGTTGCGACGCAACAACCCAGACGACGGGAAGGCGTTGGAGAAGATTTTCGCCGATACCCGAGATTCCGCATACCATATCATCGACCGAAAAGGCGCGACGTTCTACGGTATCGGAATGAGCCTGATGCGAATCACGAAGGCGATATTGAACAACGAGGATTCGATACTTCCAGTGTCGGTTCTCATGGAGGGACAGTACGATCAGACCGACCTTTGCATCAGCTCCCCAGCGGTCATCAACCGTGAAGGTGTCAGGGAGATAATCGAGGTCAAATTGAGCGAGCATGAAATGGAGCAATTCACGCGGTCAGCGGAGATATTGAAGGACATGATCAAAAACACGTACAAATAAGAAAAAGCGAGCAAAGAGTCGGGGAACTCTGCTCGCTTTTTCACGTTGGTGGTATCTTAATTGAAACATTCGGCAATTATTACGATTAGCTTAAATTGATTAGAGTGTGTTAAATTTGTTGTTGCTGTTTTTAGATACATTATTTTGGACTATCATATACACTACACGTTTTGAAACATAAGACGACAATGAATTTTCATACCTGATAAGGTCAAACATAACTTAGGTTCGCGTATTTTTGTTCGAATTCCGTTATATGCGCAAAAATATGAATTATCTTCTGACTACTCCAATTCAACCACCTCCAATAATCATTATTGCCACGCGCGGACCGTTCTATACATACTATTTCCGTAGCTCCATCATGGCGGGTATCCTAAATGATAACCATCATGATAGAGATAGAGGACATCAATCCTTCAGATAGATGTCCAGCTCGATGATACCGCCTTTCTGACGTCCCAAATCGATACATCCGTACTCGATGCGTTCTATGATGTCCTTCAGCAATTCGTTCTTGATTTTGGCTGGGATATTTGGATTCCTCAACGATTCTACCACCTCCGAGAACCTGACGATCCGTTCCTGATAGTCCACTTCATCAACCACAGTCATGCGTTCGTTCTCGATGGTCTCGGACACGGCTTTGATCCGTTCGGTCAACAACGCTTTACGTTCGAGGAATTCATCCTCGGTGTATATCTTCCGTTCCAAGTAGTCGAATAGTTTGGATCGTTGGGCATTGAGCGTTTCAAGTTCTTTTTCAAGAGATTCGATTAATCTGCGTTGCTTCTCCGCTTGTTGCAATTCTCCGCCGTTGTTCATCTTGAACTCGAATTCCTCGATGTGGGCGTTGAGATTGATGATTATCGCATCCATCACGTCATCGAATGGCATGGATTTCACCTTGCACAATTTGGATTCTGGGTGCAACAGGCGGGGTGCCTTTCTGCCCTCGAACTTGTCGTACCCTTGACGTATCATCTTCTTTCCGCATTTCTTGCATACCGCGATTCCAGCCAACGGGTTCGTTATGGTACTCATGGCTTTGATTGGAACGTTCCCTTCGAATAGCCGTTGGGCTTTCTGGAACATTTCATCGTCGATTATCGCGGGATGTTTTCCCTCTACGATCAGATGGTCCTCGGGCGTCTGTCGTCGCTTGGTCCGTTTCAATCCGTTCTCATCGAATTCCTTGGATGTTTTGCGTTTGAACCACTCGATTCTACCAGTGTACAGGCGGTTTTTCAGAATGTCCTTTATCGTCGCACGGTGCCATTCGGGCTTACCCGTTCGGGTCGGAACACCCATCGAGGTGAGCTTGGATGCAATCGCACCCGCGTTCATCCGATCGTTGACGAACCAATCGAAAATCAACTCCACATACTGCGACTGATCGTTCAATTTCAACGTTCGGTCACGCTTCCCGCGCTTGACGATATCGTACCCATATGGTGGAAGGGAACCCACATAATTCCCCTCCTTGACGGATTGGATTATGCCTTGTTGCATCCGTCGGCTGATCGTCTTATACTCCCGTCTGGACATGAACAACCCGAACTCCAAGTATTCCTCATCGAATTCGTTGTTCGGATCGTAGTCCTTCATGGGTGTGATTATCATCGTGTTGGAAAGCTTGAATGCCTCCGCAACCGTACCCTGGTCCTTGGTGTCTCCGCGCGCCAGACGTTCCAGCTCGACCACGAGGACGCCTTTGTGTTTCCGCGCGTACACATCCTTCAACAATCGTTGCATCTCTGGGCGGTTCTCGATAGATTCACCCGAAACTATCTCCTTATAGACTTCAGATATTTTGATGCCTTTTCGCTTCGCCAATTCGGTAAGAATCTTCTCGTGTCGTGCCAGCGTCTCCATTTCGCCGAGTGCTTCGGCTTCAACATCCGCACGGGACTTCCTCAAATACATCGCATACATCATTTTTCTCCCCTTTTATAGATAAGATATTTCGTGAATCTGATCAGTTCATCCATTTCATCATCCGATAAAGCCACGTCTCCGACTTCCTCGTACCATCGTTCGGTATTCTTTATGACCCGTGGATTGCTCGAATATATCGAGTGTTCCGACCCTTTGGAGGTGATGTTCACTCCGATCAATTCATCCACGGACCTATTGAAGAATCGAGCGAATTTTTTAATCAACGACAAGGGAACCTTGCGGGTTCCAGTCTCGTAGTTGACAACCGACGTTTTGGATATGTCGAGTGCTTCCGAAAGTTCCTCTTGAGTCATTTTTCGCGCCTGTCGTAGCGATTTTATCTTCTCTCCGAATTCCAGATAATCCTTGCCGATGGGTTCCTGTGTTCTATTTCGTCCCATTTAGATCAACCCCTTTTCCCTATTATAACACGATTATCCCGCTACGCAACTAATTTTCCCGATTCGTAAAATTTTTATTCCAAAAGCGGAATAAACCCATTGACACGATTTTACAGCCCGTTGTATCATGTGGTTGTGAAAGTCGCGACTTGAAACAAAAGGAGGTCACGAAATGAAAGAAAAACGGGTTGCGTACCCTGGTCTCGTTGCAGTCATGGCGAGCCGTGGGGACACGCACGCATCGCTCGGGAGCATCCTGCACATATCGACATCGGCGGTCAGCCGTCGTATGACAGGCGAGGTGGAATGGTCGCTTGGCGAAATCAGAGCAATCTGCGAATACTACAAAAAGAGCTACTACGAATTGTTCGACGAAGGCGGTTGTCAGGATTCACGGTGAACCGAACCGTGACCGATTGAAGGAAGCGTGCAAGAAATACATGGAAAGGAGCGTGAGGGCATGAGTTTCATCGTTGCGGTGTTGCAAGTGACCTGCGGTGTGTTGCTTGCCGATTTGATAAAAAAGAGATTGGACCGATAAGTATGGTCGAGTTATATCCATTCCAACGGAACGGACTGAATGCCGTCGAAGACCTGAACCGTGTCGCGTTCTACTGGGACATGGGTACGGGAAAGACGTTCGTAGGATCAGAAAAAATGGCCCAGCTGGGCGCGAAGGTCAACCTGGTCATCTGTCAGAAGTCCAAGATCGATGATTGGGTGAAGCATTTCCAATCGAACTACGATTTCGACGTGTTCGACCTGACCGATCGGGACGCGTTGGAGGAGTTCATGACGTTCGCACCCGTTGCGAGGATGACGAAGGTCGGCATCATCAACTACGAGTTGGCGTTCCGTCGTTCCGAGTTGCGGAAATTGCGGGATTTCACACTCATGTTGGACGAGTCGTCGATGATCCAGAACGAGACCGCCAAACGGTCCAAGTTCGTGCTGGGATTGCGTCCCGCAAACGTCATACTGCTGTCTGGAACTCCGACGGGCGGAAAGTACGAGAAATTGTATTCCCAACTCAAGCTGTTGGGTTGGGATATCTCCAAGACCCTGTACTGGCGTCAGTTCATCAACTACCGCATCGATGACAGTTGCGGATTCCCGATGAAAATAGTCACGGGATACAAGAACATCGACCGCCTGAAAGCCAAGCTTCGGGAATACGGAGCCACCTTTCTGAAAACGGAGGATGTAATCGACCTTCCCGAGCAGATGTTCCAAACGGTCGATGTGGAAACCACTGCGGACTATCGGAAATTCATTCGGAACCGCATCATCGATGTCAAGACCATCGTTGCGGATGATGGATTGACCTACATCAAGGACGACAAGCTGATCGGAGACACGACGCTGACCACGCTACTGTATGCGCGTATGCTTTGCGGACAATACAACCCCAGTAAGATTGAGGCGTTCCGCAATCTGATCCAGTCATCGGATGACCGTATGATCGTCTTCTACAATTTCAACGGGGAGCTTGACCTGATCAGGAAAGTATGCAAGGACGAGGGACGGCCCGTATCGGTCGTCAACGGTCGCGGTCGGGACCTGACCGCATACGAGACGCATGATAACAGCGTGACCTTGATCCAGTACCAGGCGGGTTCCATGGGGTTGAATCTCCAAAAGGCGAACAAAGTCATCTATTTCACACCGCCGTTGTCGTCCGAACTTTACGAGCAGTCCAAGAAAAGAACCCACAGGATCGGGCAGGGGAGAACGTGTTTCTATTATCAATTGACGTGCAAAGGGTCGGTCGAGGAACACATCTACGCGACTCTGGCAATGCGGAAGGATTTCACTGACAAACTGTTCGAGGTGAGCGAATGAGGGAGGTTCTACCGATTTCATACGATGAGACCAAGCCTTTCCTATTGGGGGTCCATTATGCGCGTCGGATGCCGTGCATCCAATACGCCTTCGGATTGTTCGTCAATGGCACGCTGTCAGGATGCGTCACCTACGGTCAACCCGCGTCCCCATCGCTATGCAAGGGCGTGGCTGGGGAAACCAATAGGAAGAACGTTTTGGAGTTGAATCGTCTGGTCATCACGGACGACACCGCCAATAACGCCTCCTTTCTGGTGGGTGCATCGTTGCGGATGCTCCCAGCGCATCGGTTCATAGTGAGCTATGCCGATATCGAGGGATGGGGACACGTCGGATACGTCTATCAAGCCACGAATTGGCTGTTCACGGGCAAGACGAAAAGTAGGACGGACAAGTATTCGGAATCGGGTCATTCGAGGCACTACGAGCCTGGGGAGACCCGTAGACAGTACAGGACCGCGAAATATCGGTATGTGTTCCTGACGGGAACGAAGCGCGATAGGAAGGCGATGCTCAAGGAATTGAGATATCCGATCATCCCAGAGTATCCGAAGGGCGAATCGACCCACTACGACACGAGCGATCCGATGCCGTTGAAGGGGGTGATTTGATGGCGGAAGAGAAAAACTTCGAAAACAAGGTCAAGCGTTTCCTCGAATCCCGCGATTGCTGGTATGTGAAATTCTTCGCAAACCGCATGACCAAGGCTGGTGTTCCCGATTTGCTTTGCTGTGTCAATGGGTATTTCGTTGGTGTCGAGATAAAGGCATCCAAAGGAAAGCCGTCGCCGTTGCAACTGTGGAACCGTGACCTGATCAGGGAATCTGGCGGTGTTGCGATAGTCCTATATCCCGACCGTTTCGAGGATTTCCAGGCGTTGGTGGATGACCTGATCCAGCGTCCCGAGGCCGTGACTGTGGAATATCAGCGCGGATTCGATTGAGTATGTCATATTTTGTCATACGAAATATTATATACCTCCAGTCTGATATCAGTAACAGCGGGTGTGTGAGACACCCGATAGGAGATATGAAAAATGGCAGAAATCGAGACCTACGCAAGGACTGGAAACAGAACGTATACCATCATGGGTGGAAAGAGGGATACCACTTATGACAACCTTGCACAAGCGGTCAAGAGAGTTGGGAACCTTTACAAGCAAGGCAAGAGAATTTACCGCATCACGTACAACCTTGAAGCAGACAACTATTGCATTGGGGTTTACGATCAAATCTATGTGCCCAGAACGCCAGGATTTCAAATAACTGAATATCACACCACCGTTGTTTACGAAAACCATCAAAAAGTTAAGATTCCAACGGTTTGGGTGTATATGAGCTATATACGCAAATTTTGGGAAATTAGTCCCGTATCAAGGAGGGCATAAACCCTTTCCCAACATCTTCATCAAGGAGATATGAAAAATGGCAATCTGTCCGAGATGCGGGGAATATTACAACGATCACCCTGCGCTATCAAGATACTACGACATCGAAATATGCACGAACTGCGCGGTCGATGAGGCTGTTAGAAACTTTTTAGGTGCGAGACCTAGAGACCCCGAGGATTGGTTCGTGAACCCTACGGAGTGATGGATATGGGATTGATGGATAAGTTGAACAAGAAGATGGATGCGTGCATCGAGAAGGGTAATGCACGCGTGGAATACCACAGGCAGAAATATGAGGCGTTGGCGTCCGTATGTACGGTCTCCCTGAACGAGATAATCGGTGGTCATGATTTCACCTGTAATCTCGCGGTCGGTCCCGATAAGGTCGTCATCACGCCGATCGAAGCCAAGCACGCATCGACGACCGAACTCCAAAGGACCGACATCCTAGAGGTCAGGATCATAGACACCAAGCACATCGAGACGAAAGGGAAGTCCGTCGTCGGGCGTGCGGTCGTCGGCGGTGCGTTGCTCGGGGGAGTCGGTGCGATGATCGGGGGGATGTCTGGGATGAACCCGAAGGTATCGGAGGTCAAAGAGCCTCATCTGGTCATCACCTACCGCGATGGGGACAACCTGATGTATCGCGAATTCAGGAAGTTCCTGATGGATCGCGGTGTCGAAAAAGCGTACAAGGCGTTGATGTCATGAGATACAGCTATTCCCGTGTCGAATGCTTCAAGCAATGCCCGTACAAGTTCAAGCTGTCGTACATCGACGGCTTGACAACGGCATTCGATGGAGACCCCGCCGATCCGCTGATAATAGGATCGGCATTGCACAAGGGACTCGAAACCGACACGGAGACAGCCATCCGCGAGTATTACGCGAATTACCCAGTCATCAACGATCAGAACATCGAAGAAGCGATGAAGCTGGAATACATGATCGGGAAGGCACGCGAGGTCATGCCCGATGGAATGCACGAGGTGAAAATCAACGGACTCAAACCCGTCGAATTCCTCGGGTTCATCGACCTCCTCGTTCCGCTCGGGAACAACGAGTTCGACCTGTACGACTTCAAGTATTCCAACAACGTGGACAGATACCTGGAATCGGGTCAACTGCACGTCTACAAATATTTCTTCGAAAAACTGAACCCTGGGATGAAGATAAGGAATCTATACTTCATGTTCATCCCCAAGGTCCAGATCAGGCTCAAAAAGACGGAGACTGTCGAACAGTTCCGCATCCGCTTGAGAAGCGAACTCGCGTCCAAAGAGGTGCGGGTTCAGGAGGTGAAGTACCAACCAGAGAAGGTATTGGAGTGGATGGAAGGCGTCATCGAGATAGAGAATGCAACCGAATACCCAAAGAACCCGTCCAGACTATGCGACTGGTGCCAATTCAAACAATTTTGTCAAGACGATAACGAGGTGGATATCATGCAACTACCGAAAAACGAGAGAAGGAACATCGGAGTCATCGATAAGAAAAAGATATGGCTGTACGGCGCGCCTTTCAGCGGAAAGACGTACCTGGCCAACGAATTCCCCGACCCGTTGATGCTCAACACCGACGGGAATGTGAGATTCGTGGACGCGCCTTATGTCGCGATCAAGGATGTCGTCACAACCGAGGGGAGAATCACTAAGAGAACATTCGCGTGGGAAGTTTTCAAGGACACCATCACCGAGCTTGAGAAGAAGGACAACGATTTCAAAACCATCGTCGTGGACCTCTTGGAAGACACATACGAGTACTGCCGTCTGTATATGTACAACCAGCTGGGCATCACCCACGAGTCCGACGATTCGTTCAGGGCGTGGGACAAGGTTCGCACCGAGTTCTTGTCCACGATCAAGCGTTTGATGAACCTCGATTACGAAAACATCGTCCTGATCAGCCACGAGGACACGTCCAAGGACCTGACCAGGAAGACGGGCGATAAGGTCACATCCATCAAGCCCAACATCAACGACAAGGCCGCATTGAAGATCGCGGGCATGGTCGATATCGTAGCACGCGTCATCGACGACGAGGGTACTCACATCCTATCGTTCAAGAACAACGAGGTCATATTCGGCGGTGGAAGGTTGGAGATTCCCGTGGCGGAAATCCCGAGCAGTTACGAAGGGCTTTGCGAGGTCTACAACCTAGCGAACGGCGGAAAGAAGCCCGTGAACAAACCGAAGGTGGAAGCCAAGCCTACGGAACCAGTTGCGGAAGAAAAGCCCGTAGAAGCCGTGGAAACCGCCACGAATGAACCCGTAGATGAAACACCCGAAACACCGCGCAGGAAAAAGAGAAGAGTTGCAACGGAGGAATGAAAATGGTTGATTACAGCAAATTCGATAGCATGGTTGACCTCGACGGTCTGAAAAACGACATCGCGGAAGCGAAGAGCGGGAATGTCGAGTATAAGGATGTCCCGCATGGAACCTATGAGGTCGAGGTCGAGAAGATGGAGCTTACCGAGTCCAAGAAAGGGGACCCGATGGTGACCATCTGGTTCAGAATCATCAACGGCGAGTTCGAGGGTTCCATACTGTTCATGAATCAGGTCATCACGAAGGGATTCCAGATCCACATAGTGAACGAGCTGCTTAGGAGCATGAAGAGCGGTCTTGATGTCGATTTCGAGTCGTACAGCCAGTATGCGAACCTCCTGATGGACATCCACGAGAGAATCGATGGAAACAGGGAGTTCGCACTTGAGTACGGCGAGAAAAAGGGATTCAACACATTCAGAATTGCCGAGGTCTACGACCTGGAATGAAACCGTCGGGGGTCCACCCCCGACAACAAACCATTTTGAAAGGATGAAACGTTTTGAAGATATCGATCAACGCAGGACACACCAAATCTGGCGCAGGATACGGCGCGGTATCTGGAAAATGCAAAGAAAGCGAGATTACGCGACTGGTAGCTAAGGAGTTGATGAAATTGTTGATAGCCAAGGGACATAAGGTCTACGATTGCACGGTTGATAGTGCATCGAGTCAGAATGTATATCTGGCACAATCGGTCAAGCTGGCGAATTCGGTTGACACGGACCTATTCATCTCCATCCACTGCAACATCGGCGGAGGATCGGGAACCGAGGTCTACACCCACAAAGGGAAGAAGCTCGACAAGGCGGTTCACGTCTGTTACGAGTTGAGCCGTCTGGGATTCCGCAACCGTGGTATCAAGGACGGTTCCAAGCTGTATGTCATCAGGAAGACCACAGCTCCCGCGATGCTGATCGAGCTGTTCTTCCTAGATGACAAAGCTGATCGGGCGTTGTACGACAAACTCGGTTGCAAGGGCATTGCCAAAGCCATCGCGGAGGCGTTCTAAATGAAACCATACGTCTATGAGATGCTGGACACCTACGGGAATACGGTCATAAGCAAAAAATTGTACAAACGCCTCGGAGAGAAACGTATCCTCGATATGCTCCGAGAACGCGGATATGATTGCACGATCGAGGTAGTCAAACATAAGGATGGAGATTTGGTGGACAGCGTGAATCATCAAAAAGGATACACGAAAAGTGTGATAGTGAGAGTGAAACAATGAATTGCTGGTATTGCGGGGGGGGTAATGATTTGGGATTCGGATTTCAGCTACGACGAGGTTCATGGAGTGGGTGAAGGAATCGTCACCTTCCTCCATTGCTCCGAGTGCGGGGCGGAATGTCAATTCTCTTTACGGGATGATATCGATGAAGCTGAACCTTGAGGTCAGAGAGATTTCAAAGGATGACGCGTTGGGGATGATCCAGGAATTCCACTACTCGAACACCCTACCGAAGTTGAACAAACATTTTCTCGGATTCTTCCAGGATGGGAAGATGGTCGGTTGCCTCACCCTCGGGTGGGGTACAAGGCCCGCGCATACGATCAAACGCATATTCCCAAGTCTGACGACTGACAACTATTTCGAGATAGGTCGGATGTGCATGACGGAGGATATGCCGAGGAATTCGGAAACGCAGATGCTCTCGGCGTGCTGTCATTGGATCAAGGCCAATTGTCCGAATGTCAAGGTGTTGTTCACATGGGCCGACGGGATGGTTGGAAAACCTGGATACGTCTATCAAGCCGCCAGCTTCATCTACGCTGGATATTCTGGGGGGGAGATGTACATGAAGGACGGTAAAAAGATTCACGTCCGTCAGATGAAAGCATTCCTCGCACCTGGTGATAAGCGCATAACCGTTCGTCCCACGGTCGAGCAGATGCGGGAGTACGGTATCGAGCATTACAGGGGGAAGCAATTCCGTTATTTCAAGTTCCTTTGCGGGAAACATGAGAAACGCCGTCTATTGAAGGAGTGCCTTCTGGACCTGACCGAACCCAATCCGAAGGAAGACGACCTGACCTGGACAAAACGCGATTTGACTACTGGAAAGTGGGTGAAATGTGACAAACCGCCGTATACGACAGATGTCACCACCAAAGATAGAAACCTGGTCAGAGGTGAAGATGCAATGTTGATATTCTACGATTTCGAGGTCTTCAAGCACGACTGGCTCGTTGTGCTGATCGAACCGTCCGAGCGCAAGGAGACGGTCATCATCAATGACCCGAAGCAATTCAAAGAGTTCTATGAGACACACAAGGACCACATCTGGATCGGGTACAATTCCCGCAACTACGACCAATGGATTGCCAAGGGGATACTGTGCGAGTTCGACCCTAAGGAGGTCAATGACTGGATCATAGTCAAGGACCGCAAAGGGTGGGAGTTCTCCGACCTGATGCGGAATTATCCGATAAACAACTTCGACGTGATGACGTCGTTCCACGGGTTGAAGCAGTTGGAGGCGTTCATGGGGAACGATATCAGGGAAACCAGCGTTCCCTTCGACATCGACCGCAAGCTTACCGATGCAGAAATCCAGGAGACCGTCAAGTACTGCCGTCACGACGTTGAACAGACCATCGAGGTATTCCTTCAACGGAAGAACGAGTTCGATAGCCAGGTCAGTCTCCTGAAGACGTTCAAGCTCCCTTTGAACTACATCGGGAAGACCCAGGCGCAACTCGCAGCCATCATCCTGGGTGCGCGCAAAAAGGAGCTTTTCGACGAGTGGGACATCCGTCTCCCCGACACGCTTCAACTATCGAAATATCGCCATATAGCCGATTGGTTCATGGCCGACGAGAATCACGATGCGGACAAATGGATCGAGACGGATGTTGCAGGCGTCCCGCACGTGTTCGCGTGGGGAGGCGTCCACGGCGCGATATCCACCTACAACTACACGTGCAAGCCTGATGAGATAATGGTCATGGCGGATGTGGATCAGCTTTATCCGTCATTGATGGTGTACTACAACTTGCTATCACGGGGTGTTAGCGAACCCGAGCGGTTCAAGGTCATCCTCGATACATCGTTACGGTTGAAAGCCGAGAAAAAGAAGAAGGAACGCGAACCGTACAAGCGCATCTGCAATATCACATACGGGGCAATGGGTGACAAATTCAATCCGATGTACGACCCGTTGCACAGAAACCTGGTTTGTGTCTTCGGTCAGGTGCTATTGCTGGACCTGATCGAGAAAATAGAGCCGTTCACCGAGCTGATCCAGTCCAACACCGACGGAATACTGATCAAGCTCAAACGGACGGACTTCGACCGCTTGGATGATGCGGTGTTCGATTGGGAGCAACGCACGCACCTCCATATGTCATTCGACTGCTACAAAACGGTCTATCAAGGCGATGTCAACAATTACCTCGTGATAGACTACGAGGGTCATAGCAAATCCAAGGGGGCATATGTCAAGAGTCTGGGGGACCTTGACAACGATCTTCCGATCGTTAACCAGGCGATAACGGCGTATCTGACCAGCGGAATCCATCCCAGGGAGACGGTCATGGAATGCGATGACCTCATAGCGTTCCAGAAGGTCGTCAAGGTATCCAGCAAATACGCATACGGCACGTTGAACGGTCGTAGGATGTCAGATAAGACCTTCCGCGTATTCGCGTCAAAACGCACGGATGACGGCATTATCGGGAAAGTCAAAACCGAGGGTGCGAACATCGAGAAATTCGCCAATACCCCTGAAAGGTGCTTCATCTGGAACCAATCCGTTAAAGATGTGAAAGTGCCTGATTATCTCGATCGCGAGTGGTATATCGACCTGGCTATCAAGCGCATCAAAGATAAATTCGGAATCGAGGTGTGATAATGTGGAAGTGAAAAGAGGGGACGTCATCTATCTGACGGGATATGAGGACGACCCACGGAAGGCCCGTCCTTTCGTGGTCGTCTCCAACAACATCGGAAACCATTTCGGCACCATATGTCTGGGCGTCCCATTGACGTCCAGACATAAGAAATTGAACCAGCCCACGCATTGCATCGTCAAATATCACGAGTCGATGGTGATGGCGGAGCAAGTCCACACGATAGACAAATCCGACATCGAGAATGTCGTCTTCCAACTGGATAAAGAGGATATGGATAAGCTGGACGAGTGTTTGAAGGTCAGTCTGGCATTGATAAAGGGGTTCGATACACATGGCGACGTATAAGCTGCACAAGGGATACGTTCCGACCAAGGACAAGCGTTGCTTGATGTCATTCAAGGGCAGAGGGTCGGACGAGTTGTACACCTACGAGCAGGTATGCAACCTGCCCGAGTATGCGGGCATACTGGCGGACAACACCGTGCTGATCGATATCGACGATTACGATCAGTCGGAGAAGATGATGCGCATCGTGGAAGCACTCGACCTCAAATGTCGTGTGTACGAGACCACGCGCGGGAAGCATTTCCTCTTCATGAACAACGGTGTCCTGGACACGTGCAAGACGCATACGAAGCTGGCGATCGGCCTGACGGTCGATATCAAGCTCGGATGTCGCAACTCCTATTCGATATTGAAGTACAACGGGGTCAAGCGGAAAATCATCCGCGATGTCGCGGAGGACGAGGAGTACGACGTCGTTCCCAAATGGATGACTCCAATCAAGACCAATGTTGATTTCGTCACCCTGACGGCGGGAGACGGTCGCAACCAGGCGTTCTTCAACTACATCCTGACGCTCCAAGCATATGGGTTCACGATGGAGGAGGCGCGCGATTGCATCCGCATGATAAACTCGTTCATCATACCCGACCCGCTGGACAATAGGGAGATCGAAACCATCCTCCGCGAGGAGGCGTTCCAGAAACCCACGTTCTACAAGGGCAAAGAGTTCCAGTTCGACACGTTCGCGAAGTACCTGGTATCGGAACATCATATCGTGAAGATAAACGGTCAGCTCCATCTGTACAAGGACGGCGTGTATCATGACGGATACCGCGAGATAGAGTCCGTCATGATAAAGCACATCCCGAACTTGAGCCAGACCAGGCGCAGGGAGGTGTTGGCGTATCTCGATATCTATGTCATGGAGAACACCAAGACATCGGATGCGTCCCACATCGCGTTCAACAACGGCATCCTGGACATCGACACTGATCAGTTCACGGGATTCTCACCCGAGTTCGTAATCACCAATAAAATCGGACATGACTACAATCCCAATGCATACTCGGAGACCGTCGATAAGATGCTGGACAAGCTCGCTGTCGGAGACCGTGGGATCAGGATGCTGTTGGAGGAAGTGGTCGGATACTGCTTCTATCGTCGCAACGAGCTACGGAAATCGTTCATTCTGACGGGTGACAAGCGCAACGGTAAATCCACCTACCTCGACATGATCGTGAACATCCTCGGCGACGAGAACACGTCCGCGTTGGATTTGAAGGAGCTGGGGGACCGTTTCAAGACGGCGGAGCTGTTCGGGAAGCTTGCCAATATCGGGGACGATATCGGGGACGAGTTCATCGCCAATCCATCAGTGTTCAAAAAACTGGTTTCGGGTGACCGCGTGAACGTGGAGCGCAAAGGGTGCGACCCGTTCGATTTCAACAACTATGCCAAAATGCTGTTCAGCGCGAACAACATTCCGAGGATAAAGGACAAATCGGGCGCGGTCATGGATCGTCTGGTCATCGTGCCGTTCGATGCGAGTTTCAGTCCCGATGATCCAGATTACAACCCGAACATCAAGTACGAGCTTCGCCAGCCCGAGTGTTTGGAATACATGATCAGGCTGGGCATCGAGGGATTGAAGCGCGTCATCAAGAACCGCAGGTTCACGACGTCCAACAGGGTCATCAAGGAGATGAAGGAGTACGAGACGACGAACAATCCAGTTTTGCTATTCGCGGACGAGATATCGGAGGATGATGTGATCAATCAACCCACGAGGTCGATGTATTCCCGCTACTCCGAGTTCTGTTTGGCGAACAATTTCCAGCCGATGAGCAACATCGAGTTTTCCAAGTGGATCAAGAGACGTTTCGGGATGGATATCGCGGTTAGGAAACTGGACGGCAGATCGATACGGATATTCGTCAAAAAATAAGCACCGAGGGGGAAGACCCCTCGGTTTTTTCATTTTCTCTTGAATTGTTCTCTTCTTCTGATGCTTTCGTACACCTTACCCTTCTCGAATCCCTCGCGGAACGCCTTTCCGCAGGAGTCGCAAAAATAAAGGTTGACATCCTTGAACTCGTGTTCGGCTTGTCTCGGGCAGAATGAGCATTTCAATCTCACACCTTCTTGATATGATCCATACGGTGAATCTCCCTATGGCAATCCTCGCACACGGTCCGAAGGTTCAACGGATTGTCCGAACCGCCTTTACAACGGTACATGATGTGATGAACATGAAGCTTCGCACCTTCATCCCTTGTCTTCCCGCATATCGTACAGGTGTAATCGTCCCGATATAGAACGGCATCATGAACCGTTTGCCACCAGAAGGTACCGAAGAATTCCGAATCGGGGAGAACATCGGATGTGCCGTCTTCCAGCCACGTACCCTTCTCCAACGCGTCGATGAGGGCTTTGGATGCGCGTCTTTTGTGCATCTTACGAATACCCATCTTCTTCGGGTCCTTGCATTCCATAATCGGAAGCCCGTTGATAAAACGGTCGTAGTCGGACGTCAATCTTCATCCTCCCGCACGATTTCTTTTCTGGACATCTGCCAGTCGCCACGCACGATGGACCAGCATCGTCGAATAGGTCGGGTGCGACTTCCTTACATAATGTGAGCATCCCATTGGCAAGCTCGCGGATTTCCCACTGTGCGCGGTTGCAGCATCTAAGATTGAAGAAGTGCCTAAGCTCACGCGCGTTCATGGTGACGATGATGTTGGTGCAACACGCATTAGGCAAGATATAACGCGCGTCTTCGGGATCGATTCCGTAGCCATCGTTAGGATCGATGTAATCCAGATAAAAGGCGTTGATAGTCCCCATAAGATGCGTATAATCTTCCAAAGCGTCGGAGTTGCTACGGATGCTTTCGGGAACCACGTAATCAAACTGGTCCATCAGTACGTATCTTTGGCTTTGTTGACTGAACGAAGCCAGGCGATGCCTAACTAGTTGGTGCGTAAGGGCGCGGGAAACGTCTGAAACGGCGAATGTGAACGATGCGTGTTCCAGAACGCTTTCATGTCCCGATTCGATCGCGTGTTTCAACGCCTTGACGGGCTTGGGAATCTCATCCTTTCTCATGGTAACGGCTCCACCTTCGGGGATTTCCTCGCTTGTGCAGGTTCCCGCACCGATCGCACATACTGCGACGGGATTCGGCGTGTATGCGATAAGCTCGACCTTCATTCCTCGTCCTCCTGTACAACCGCCATGTTTGGGTTCACGTAAGCCACCAGTATCTGACGGACGAACGCATCAATGGGTCCCATATCCACCCAGACGCAATTCTCTTCCTCACGGAATATCTTCGTTTTCGAAATACGAAGAATGCAATTCTGTTCGTTGCTCATTCTTCCACCTCTTCGACGTCTTCTATCTCGTAGTCCCATTCGATTTCTTCATACACGTTGTCGCACACCCAATCTCCGACAGCCTTGGTGATGGTGTCAACGTTGTTTGGATCAGCATCGACCTTGATGGTCTTGGTCATCGTGATTTCGACCGTAATCTCATATCTTCCGTGCGAATACATCGGCAATCCGTCCTCCTGGTTGCACCCCAGATATCCCATGTCACTCATCCCCGTGTTCGATCCTGGGTGCAAGCATCACCTCATAGTCATAATATCCGTCGGTCCAGGTCATCCTTATCGGATAGTCGGTGTCGAACTCAAGCCTCACCTTTCCAGTCATGACCTTGGCAATCATCTTCATGTAGTCGAGGGGGAACCTCGACACGCACCTAGAACCGTCGTCCTTTCCGAGGACGATCGATACCTCGGTGTCAACGCCTTCCGCTCTCATCCGTCCATCCGCGATGGTGCAGTAGTCGCTGATCAGCTGGCATTTCTCCGTTGCCTTCAACAACGTCTTGGCATCCGTCTCTATTACGGCGGACGTATCGAATATCGGCTTCTTGGGCTTGGGCAGACCCGCTTCATCCAAAAGCGGGAACGAATACTCGCGGTTCCCGTTCGCGAGGACATACCTCCCGTCTCTGATCGAGACATCGAAATCCTCATCCTCTATCTTCATCTTCAGGATCGTTCCGACATCCAACCCGTGACCGCATTCGACTCCGAACATCGGAGTCTGCTCGACCTCGCACATTATCACGCAGGCCTTATCAACCACGACGGGATAATCCATTCTGACGCCATCCTGAAACACGTTCAGGACCTTGCACAATCCGTTCAATGCTTTTCCATTCATCATCTTATCAACTCACTGAAAGGGTTTGATCAAAGGGGTTGCTCCCTTCTGACATCCTCGCCATGGTAGGTCATGTATATCTCATCGAAAATACCCATGTCAATGGAATCGACCTTCTGGTATCCAGGTGTCTGAAGGTATTGGCAATAGTCTGATGAGGACATGGAGATGTTGTACACCTCTCCGTGTCTAGTCACCTCACGCTTCATCGATATGATGTGAAGACCAGCCTTTCTAAGCGCAAGGATGCGCTTCACCGCGCTTTCGATGTTATCGTAGGATATCGCGTTATAGTAGATTCCACCTTCACCTGTACCTGTGGGAATGATGTGGAACACGGTCTTGGCGTTGTATGCTCCGACAACCTTCCTGTTTCCCCTCATGTACGTGTCAAGCTTGCGGACGATCTCAATCTCCATGTCTTCATTACGGCATCCGACGACGTGGACCTTTCCGAACCTGTCCATCCAAACCTTCATACTCCCTATCGGGATATCCAGTTCTTCCGCGACCGATAGGGACAGATAGTATCTAACCTGTCCAGTCTTAGGGTGGACCCAATAGTTTCCGATCTCTTCAACGGTGGGCATTCAAGCCACCTCGTCAACATCGGGGATCTCGATAAGGGAACCGCTCCACCTGATTCTGTTTCCGCAAGCGTAGTATCCGAGTTCTTCGAGTTCGGAATGGTCCCCGAGGAACTCCCTCGCATCGTTCCAGCTCTTGAACTCAAGGTTGGTGATGTACTTATCGACCGCTTCGGTTGCTCTGATTTCAATCATTGCCATTTTCCATATCTCCTGCGATGCTCTCGCACCGTCCGATAACTGTATCAGTCTGGTGGTATATAATACTTCATATGACAAAATATGATGAATACGGATGATTACTACAGTTCGACTACACATGAACTACACTTGACGTGAATCAAGTGTAACCCAGTAGTCGGGATTTGATTTCGTTTAACGGGTTTATCCTATCGAATATCGGGATTGAATCCCGTTCAGCGGGTGAAAAAATGAGGCGACTACACTTCTACACTTGAAACGTCGAGTCTTATAGAGATACTATTTTTTACAACGTCGAAAAAAATGAGTGTTTAAAATATATAAAGAGAAAAAGGGATGTGTAACCGTAGAAGTGTAACCGATGCGTAGTCGCGAATTGCGATTATATGGGTGAAGATTGTCCCAAAACGTGATATAATAAGAGGGTGATAAATCATTGAAAGAGGTGTTCATCAGATGGAATCATTCGAGTCCTATATCACACCCGAGCTGGCGGTCCTTATACCCGTGTTGTATCTGATCGGGGCATCGCTCAAACGCTACAAGAGTTTTGCAGACAAATACATCCCGATCGTGCTGGGTGCAACTGGGATAGTCATCGCCATGATCTATGAGTTCTCGGTGATGGGCTTCTCGCTGGATGCGGTGTACGCATCCATCATCCAGGGTATCCTCTGCGCTGGTGCGTCCGTGTACGTCAATCAGGTAGTCAAGCAGACGTCCAAGGACGAATGATGAGGGACGGGGGTTATGAGCGAGATAGAGTTCGTCGGGTTGTTCTTCCTCGTGGTGATTCCAGTCATCGCGTCGATCATAGCCCTCGTCAAAACCTTCACCACGCCGATGATAGAGTTGAACACCACGATGGTGGAGCTGAAGGAATCCATCAAGTCATTGCATTCGGACATGAGCCGTCAGGATCAGAGATTGGACATCCACGGCGATAGAATAGATAGTTTGGAACACGCGGTCACCGAGCATGGTGTCCGCATCAGTCACTTGGAAGGGAAGGTGCGAGAATGGCTAAACGCGGAAGACCCAATGCGTTTTTGGAGAAGATAGAGCCTAGGAAGGACGAGATCGTGGCATGGGTCAAAGCAGGGGCTACGAACGCCGAGGTCGCTGAAGCCCTGGGAGTTTCCTATTCGACATTCATGGATCATTGTGCGAAGAACTCCGATTTTTCGGACTCCCTCAAACAAGCCAGACTTTCGGGCGTTCCCGAGGTCAAATTGGCTCTTTTCAAGAGAGCGGTGGGGTTCGAGTATACCGAGGTCAAGACGTCCATGAAGAAGGACGATGACGGGGAGATCAGGCAGTACGTCGAGAAGATCAAGCGGTACGCATTACCAGATGTCGGCGCGATCCAGACGTATCTAAGGAACAACACATCGGACTTCAGGGATAAGGCGAAGCTGGATTACGACTTCAAGAAGGACGAGTTGGAATTGCGCAAGCTGATCGCGGAACGCGAGAATTTTTAAGGACGGGAGGGATTAAAGGACTATGGCGAATCATGAAAAAATGTTTGGCATCTGTGAGAACAAATGCCTGGTTGAGACGAATTCCAAAGAGGATTTCGATGAATTGAAAAATTCACTCAAATCGAATACATATCATATCGTCAAATACAATGGGTATCAATATCCTATCCCAGTGATGAAAGGTGATCAATACAGTACCAATGGCGGTCAGACATGGACCACGGTATCGGCTGATGGTCAACTTTCAGGACCTTTCACTGGATTGGTGAAATACTATGGCATATGTGAAGGAACCATGCCTATTACAGGTACACCGACGATCCATGGCAATATAACTGTTCCATTTGAACTTTCTTCACGGAGCGCATTCGCAATAGGTGACAAAGGGTTCTATTTGAATTGGGACGAAAATGGCAATAATACTGATTTTCTAAGATTGAAAATTGTTGATATACACGAAAACATGACCGATGGAGTTACTGTTTCTCCAGGAAGAACGAATGGTACAACCTTTGTTCTTGGGAATAAAGCATATTTTTGCGGAGGACGTACATATAGCAACAATGCTTTTGGTAGAAGCGTTGATACTGTTGACGTTTTCGATTCAAACGGCAATAGAACATCTGGTGCAGTGCTAATCAAGGATAGAACATATCTTATATCCTTCGTCATCGGTGATAAAGGATATGTTTATGGTGGTTTGTACTATGCGTCTCAAAATTCCAATCCCACAGTAGTGACAACTATCGAAATCTACGATATCAATGGGAATCGTAGTAGTGGGGGAACCATACCTACTGATTATCTATGTAGTAATAATGGACGTCCCTTCGTTTTGGGAGACAAAGCGTACATCCCTATGGGTTATAATTACCGTTCTACTACTTCTGGTAAGATGGTTAATACGGTTGTAACTTACGATTCCAATGGGAATTTCTCTTCAGCTACACCTTTAGCACAGATTAGACGTAATTTTTCAACATTCGTTATCGGCAATAAAGGATATGTTTGCGGTGGTGACAACAATAGTGTCTATCCTTATACTACTTACCCGAATGTAGATATCTACGATATCAATGGGAATCGTAGTAATGGAACGGATTTGAGTGTTGGTAGAAGACTAAGTATTGCATTTACTATTCCAGAACATGGTGGATTCATTTGCGGGGGAAACACTCCTACAAAGAGTGATACTAGCAGTGACCCCTACGCCGAATACAGCAAAATTGTAGACAAGTATGATGTGAATGGAAACAGGACATCTATGAATTCTTTGAAATATGCTAGGTCATTGGGATTGGATCAGGCGTTTGTGATCAAGGGTATCAAAGGGTTTGTTCTGGCAGGAAATGGTGAAACATCTGGATATGAATCGAATATCGATATATACAGTGCTTCAATTCAAACCGCGATTCCGCTTACACAGTATTCAGAATATATGATCGGTGATGAATACGATATGGCGACGGAACACATTACGAAGATTATCACTAGTACGACAGGTGTATTGGATAGAACATATAGAATAAAATATCAAAATGGAATTATAGACTAAGGAGGAACAAAAATGCAGAAATACATGATGTTCAAGGATTTGAAAGCATCTACAATCCTATATCCCAGCGGTACGATCAAGACGCGCGATGCAGTGAAAGCGGATTATCCGATTTTCGGAACCGAACTCGGTGTAATCGGACTCCTATGCGAAGACGATGGACAGATCGGTGACATGGTGAGGATGTTCTACTATGGAGACATCTATTCTTTTGTCGATTCCTACAAGAATCAGGGTGTTGTTTTCACCAGTGAAATGACCAACGCGCAGAAGTGCGATGCTATCACGGCTTTTGTCAACCAGCCTAAGACGGAATCCGAGTAATCGGATCATCAAACCTTTTACTCTTTTCGGAGGTTTTCTATGTACAATGATCTATTCTCCTTCTACCGTTCGAAGGAATGGGAGGCATTGCGTAAGACGATAACCCTTGAACGGGTGGATCAGAACGGTGACCTTCTATGCGAATACTGTCACAAGCCCATCATCCACCCATATGACGCTGTGTGTCATCACAAGGTGGAACTGGATGAGACGAATGTCCATGATGCCACGATAGCATTGAATCCCGATAACATCATGGTCGTACATCATCGCTGTCACAACAAGATACACGACAGGTTCCAAGGTGCCAGGCAATCTGGGACCAGACATATCTACTGTGTGTGGGGGTCACCATGCGCGGGGAAGGCGCAATACGTCAAGGATAACGCGGGTCGCACCGACCTGATCATAGACATCGACAGGCTGTACGATGCCATGTCCACGGGCGAGTATCGCGGTGCGGTGAAGTCCAATGTCATGGCGGTGTATCGTTCATTGGTCGATATGGTACGCACGAGGAACGGACGCTGGCGTACCGCTTGGATCGTGAGGACATTGCCATTGCAGATAGACAGGGATATGATGGTGCGTGACTTGGGTTGCGAGATGATCCACATCGACACGCCGAAGGGTGAATGTTTAGACGAGGCTAAGAAACGCGGTGGGGATTGGGTTCAATGGACCGAAGAATTCTGGTCGCGGTATCAGCCCGACGGGGAGTGACCTCCCCCCACCTCGTGGAATCATGGGCGGTCGTGGGTAC